>Ga0154020_10003208_pt1 | contig 19771 bp, 19 predicted proteins | sample Klosneuvirus_201_FD_109709 | JGI IMG/M metagenome (GOLD analysis project Ga0154020, IMG submission 109709) | Active sludge microbial communities from wastewater, Klosterneuburg, Austria - Klosneuvirus_20160825_MG | ecosystem: Engineered > WWTP > Aerobic digester > Activated sludge | place... | reverse complement strand
CGCCGCCGGCTTCATGTTGAAACACGAGAACATGAACGCCAGCGAGAACACTGTTGAGGCATTGATGGCGAGAACAACGTGCGCCAGCGCATAGCGAAGCAAACCCTCGCCCGCCGGCATCAAGGCGAACACATGCACCGGCGGCCAATTGACGAACATCCCGCTCCAAGGAAACCAGATACGCGCCAGCAAAACCGCCATCGCTCCAAGCGCGCCAACCAGCGCGATGCAAAAGATCAGCCCCGCAACCCACTTCACAATCAACAACCGCAGCCGCGAGATTGGCCGGCACAAGATCATCCGCAAAGTGCCATCCTCCGCCTCCTTCGCCACCATGTCGCCGCCGACCAGGCTCGCGTAGAGCGGCATGAGCAGGAGGATTTGCGGGATGAGCATGATGACCGCAACGGTCAGCGCGGAAAGATATTCTGCGGCAAGATAGCCGTTGCCTTCGAGCAAGCGCGTCGTCATGCGCTGCCAGTTGGAGTGCTGGAACATCAGTAGCATCCCCACCTGCGACACGAGAAATGCGCCGAAGCCGATGTAGGTGCGCTTTTTGCCGAAGAGCTTCCAGAGTTCGCTGCGTAGTTGGCGGAAAAACATGGCGTCAGTTCGCGGCCCGCTCCCCTTCCATGAGCGAGAGATAAAAATGTTCCAGCGTCTGCTCTTCGGCGGCGACCTCATGCACGGGATGGCCAGACTGCACGAGAAACTTCACCACATCCGCCGCGACTGCGCCTTTGGACAACGTCACAAACCGCCCTTCGGCGCCGCTTTCAACCAAACCCGCCGCGACCAGTTTTTCCACCGCGCGATCAAAATCATCCGTCACCAAACGAAGCCGATTGGGTCGTCGCGTTGCATCAGCAACCGTGCCTTCAAAAACCTTCCGCCCGCGATTCATCACCGCGATGCGCGTGCAGAGTTGCTCCACTTCGTTCAACAGATGCGAGGAAAGCAGGATGGTCAGGTTCAGCTCGCGGCGCAGACGGAGAATGGTGTGCCGCATCTCGTGGATACCCTCAGGATCAAGTCCGTCGCTTGGCTCGTCGAGAATGAGGAGTTCAGGATCGGGCAGTAACGCCTGTGCAATCGCCAGCCGCGCGCGCATGCCGTGCGAGTAGGTGCGGACCTTGGAATGTTCGCGCCCGGTGAGCCCGACCCATTCAAGCACTTCGCGAATACGACCAGCCGGTGTCGGACCAGAATAATGACTCAACACTTCCAGATTCCGCCAGCCGCTCAGGTAATCGTAGAACACCGGCGCCTCGAAGATGGCCCCCACGCGTTGCAACGCCCGCGAGCGATGTTTTGAAACTTCGTGACCGCACACAAACAACTCGCCCGCCGTGGGCCAGACCTGACCAAGCATCATGCCGATGGCCGTGCTCTTGCCCGCGCCGTTGTGACCGAGCAGGCCGAAGATTTCGCCGCGCGGCACCACCAACGAGAGTCCGTCCACCGCGCGCCGCTTCGCAAAGTCCTTCGAGACCTCGCGCAGTTCGATCATCTTGTCGCCGTTCACTTGGAGCCCTCGATCGCGAGCAGGTTCTTGATGTGGCCGTCGGCGTAAAGATAGTTCACGCCCTTCTTCGGCCCGCGCGCCGCGTGAAACGCCTCCTTGTCGAACATCACCGGTGTGTGCGTCACCCCGAAATCCATGGTCAAAATCGTGAGGTGGTCCGCGTCCTGACCGTTGAGCAAACTGTTCCAGCCATAACTTGAGCCCGTCTGCGCAAAAAGGCCCTGCTTGTCCGACTGGCATTCAAACACGCGCACATTGCCAACGTGATTTGACAACGCCACGTCCACCGTCGGCAGCGCGATCACCGGCGAATTGGTGTCGAGCATCCGGTCACGCAGGCTGGGCATGCGGTTGTTGTTCTCTTGCACGTATAGCTGCAAGGCAATGCCGATCTGGCGGAGATTGTTCAGGCAGTCAATCCCGCGGGCGGATTCCTTCGCGCGTCCAAATGCCGGCATCAACAACGCCGCCAGCACTGCGATGATGGCGATGACGACCAGCAGTTCGATGAGCGTGAACGCAGCTTGGAGTCGGACGCGCATGACTCAATGCTCGCGCCGTCCGCCACCCCCGCCGAAGGTGAAGCGTCCGCTCTCCATCATGCGCTGCATCTCCTCCAGCACCGGCGCCAGCTCGGCCTTCGTCTGCGCGGAGCTGTCGCTGTAGAACGTCTTCAGTCCGATGGTGGCGATCTGCTTTTGCAAGTCTTCGCTGAGGGCGGGCGCGTTGGTTGGCGCGGGCAGGCCGCCGGATTTGTTCATCTGCGCCTGGGCATCACGCAATCCGCGCAAAGCCTCATTGATGGCGCGCTGCCGCTTTTCTTCAGGCATCTTCTCGAACGCCGCAATGGTCTGCTTGAAACCAGTCGGCATGGTGAGTTCGATGAACTTCGCCCGCTCTTCATCCGTCATCTGCGCGAACCATTTTTCCCACAACCGCCCCAGCCGCGCCTCGCGCCGTTCGTCGTAGGAGAGCGCGTTCAACATCTCCGCGAGCCGCGCGATGGCCTTGGCACGCTCCGCCGCCGACAGCCGGCTGAGATCAACCGACTCGGCATAGCTGCGGACTTTATCAACGGTCACTTTGCGGCTGGCGGCAAATTGATACACGCCGAACGCAATCACCCAGACGGCCAGGAAGCTTGCCACGCCATAGACCAAGAATTTGTAGCGCGGTGACATGAGGACGAGTGAAGTCTATTTGGTGTCCAACTTGAAGCGCAGGTAGGAGCGCGACCCGGTGCGGAGGTTGTTCATCTCCAATTCCTCGACCTGCCATTGTCCATTCACCTTCTTAAAATCGTTCGGTTTGAATTCCTTCAGTATCTTACCCCCGGCATCATAAGCCTCGACCAGCACCGGTCCGCCGGTATCAATATCGAACCATGAGATAACACGCACATAACCGTTGGTCTGCCCCGCTGGCGCAAGGCTCTCCAGCTTGTCGCACGACTGACCACGGCAAAGTTCTTTCTTCAACAACCTTTGCGTTGGCCAGTGCAAGAATACCATGCCCAAGTCCCCCAGCCAGAAATCGGAGCCGGCGAATGGCGTCATGGCATCAACATCCGCCACTTGTTTCGACTCGACCGAGTCTCCGATGTCACGGCGAAGTTCGTAAATATTCGAGCCGGAAACCTGGCGCCTCACCGTCAGCGTGAAGGTCGCCATGGAATTCGTGCCGGGCAACGTGCGATAGATCGTCGACCAGTTGGTTTCGCCGACGCAGACTTCGATGCGAAGCGGCACCTCGAACTCGTTGGTCTTGTTCACCCGGACGCGCAACACGGCTTCGTTGGTCACGCTTTCAGTGGGACGAAGTGCAAGTAGCCGCGTCACGAGTTCATGTCCGGCAGCGACGGGATCGGCGGGAACAATCGGGGCGGCGACCTGCGCGGCGGCAGCGGCGAGGTGCAAACAACCCAGCCCGAGAATGATCAAAGTGCACCGGAACGGAGTAGCCGCCGACGTAAGGAGGCGGATTGCGCGAAAAATGTCAGCCACAACCCTCCGCCTCCTCACGTCGGCGGCTACAATGGCGCTCGTTTTCATTTCTCGCGCAGCGTGAGTGGCAACGCCTCGGCGATGTGCCGGACGAAATGCACCTTGAGCTTGTTACGGACTTCCTCGGGCACTTCCGTCCAGTCGTTGCGATTGCCCTCGGGCAAGACCACTTCCTTAATGCCGAAGCGCGCGGCGGCCAGCACCTTTTCCTTGATGCCGCCCACGCGCATCACGCGCCCGCGCAGGCTGATTTCGCCGGTCATCGCCACATCGGAACGCACACGCCGCTTGGTCAGCAGCGAGGACAACGCCACCGCAAGCGTCACACCCGCGCTCGGGCCATCCTTCGGTGTCGCCCCTGCGGGAACGTGGATGTGCAAATCGTATTTCGAGTAGTCGGCGAGATCCAAACCGAGCGTCTTCGCTTGGCTGCGCAAATAACTCAGCGCCGTCTGCGCGCTCTCCTTCATAACATCGCCGAGTGAACCGGTGAGCATCAACCCGCCCTTCCCTGGCATCCGCGTGGCTTCGATGAAAAGAATCTCGCCGCCGACGGGCGTCCAAGCCAGCCCGGTCGCAATGCCGACTTCCTTGATGGTCTCGGCGGTTTCCGAAATGAACTTGGGCATGCCCAGCCACGCCTTGAGATCGGCCGGTTCGAGTTTGATCAGCTTGGTGGCGCGTCCATTGGCCGAAACAATCTTCCGCGCCGCCTTGCGCGCAAGACCGGCCACTTCGCGCTCGAGATTCCGCACGCCGGCTTCGCGAGTGTAGTCGTGAATCAACCGGCGCAGGGTTGCGTCCGGGAGCTTCACTTCCTTCGCCGTCAGCCCGTGCTCTTCCAACTGGCGCGGCACGAGATAGCGGCGCGCGATCTGCAATTTCTCCGACTCCGTATAACTCGGCAGTTCGATGACTTCGAGTCGGTCACGCAACGCCGCGTGAATCGGGTCGAGCCAGTTCGCCGTCGTCAGGAACAGCACGCGCGACAGATCAAATGGCAGATCAAGATAATGATCGGTGAACGTGTTGTTCTGCGCCGGGTCGAGCACTTCGAGCAACGCCGCCGCCGGATCGCCGCGAAAATCAGCGCCCACCTTGTCGAGTTCGTCGAGCAGGATGACCGGGTTGCGGCTCTCAACGCGACGCAGCGTCTGGATGATCCGCCCAGGCAACGCGCTGACGTAGGTGCGCCGATGCCCGCGAATCTCCGCTTCGTCCCGCATGCCACCCAGTGCGATGCGCGCAAACTTGCGTCCCATCGCATCCGCGACACTGCGCCCGAGAGACGTTTTGCCCACGCCGGGCGGCCCAACGAGACAGAGAATCGGCCCCTTGAGATTTTTCCGCCGTTTGATGACAGCAAGAAATTCGAGCAGGCGGTCCTTCACCTTTTCCAACCCGTAATGCTGCTCGTTCAAAATCCGCTCCGCCTCTTTCAAATCAATCTTGTCGTCAGTCTCCTTCTCCCACGGCAGGCTGAGAATCCAGTCGAGGTAATTGCGCGCCACCGCGTATTCCGCCGCCGCCAGGGGAATCTGCCCGAGCCGTTCCACTTCCTGCGTGGCTGCCTTCTTCGCCTCAGCGGACATCGGCGTGGTCTCGACGCGTTCGCGCAGCGTCTTCACCTCGCCAGCGTTGGGGTCGGTTTCGCCGAGTTCACGCTGGATGGCGCGCATTTGCTCTCGCAGGAAGAAATCCCGCTGCGACTTGGAAATCGAGGAAGCAACGTCCGACTGGATCTTGGAACTGAGCGAAAGCACTTCCAGTTCGCGGTTGAGCAGCGGGAGCAATTTGCTCAGGCGCTCGCGGATGGAGGTTGTTTCAAGCTGCTTCTGCCGTTCGTCGAGCGCGAGATTCAGATTGGCCGAGATGAGGTCGCTGAACTGGCCGGGGTCGTCCGTGTTGAGCGCCGCGACCTTCACCTGCTCGGATAAGGCAGGCGAGAGACGGAGAATTTCCTGGAACTGGTTCTGCGCATTGCGCATCAGCGCGCTGACTTCGAGCGTGCCTTCCGTGACATCCGGCATCAGCTCGCATTTGGCACAAAGATAAGGATTGAGCGACGTGAATTCCTTGATCCGGATGCGCCACAATCCCTCGACCAGCACGCGCACCGTGTTGTCGGGAAACTTGAGCATCTTGAGCACGCGCGCCGCGCAGCCAACTTCGTAAAGCTCCTCCGGCTTCGGATTGTCCGCCTCGGGATTGCGCTGCAAGACGACGCCGATCAAACGGTCGCCGCCCACCACGTCATCAATGAGCTTTGTGCTGGGACCACTGTCCACGAGCAGTGGCGCCACCATCCCGGGAAAAATGACCAGGTCGGACAGGCCAAGGACGGGCATGACCTTCGGCAACGCCGGTGTCTCGCCGCGCGGCTTTGCTTCGGCGTGACCGAGGATATTAATAAATTCCGTGTCCGGTGAAGTCATTGTGCGTCAGTCGTCCGTTTGACGCCGCCACCCGCAGGAAAGTTCAGGTGCAATCAATTCCCGTCCGTGATCGCCACCTTGGTGATCTTGGCTTGTGGCTGCGCGGCCATGGGCACGTCGATGCGAAGGAACCCGTTCAGATAGGCGGCGCGCGCCTGGCTGAGGTCATATCCGGGCGGCAGCTCCAGCACCGTCTCAAACGGGCCGTAGTTGATTTCCATCACGAGGAAACTCGCCTTGGCCGCGCGGCAGCCGTCGGGACGATTGCCGCTGATGCGCAGGCGATTGTCCTCGACGGTGATTTCGAGATTTTCGCTGCGCATGCCTGCGAGTTCCACCTTGATGACCAGTCCGGAATCGGTCGCATAGACATCAGTGTTCGGCACCCAATGAGCTTTCGATGCGGCCTCCCTTCCACTACCGGGGGATCGCACAACGAAATGAACCGATGAACTGACTTTGCTTATGGCCATTCTCAGCGACGGAAGCTATCTCACGCACCGCACGGGCGCAAGCGACCTAACGCATCTTGACGATTATTTCTGGCCGCTCGCCTTTTCGGGCATGGTAAGTGACGGACGGCCCCGGCGCAGGCGAGCTGCTTGAGCAACCACACCCCGAATCGCACGGAAATTTCGCCTTGCGCCGCCGCAACCGGGCACGAACGAACAACGCGCCGGTCACCGCCACGATGATCAAAGCCACGATTTGCTGCCAATCCATGCGAAGAAGATAGCTGCAATCAGCGCACAGGCCAAACGGCAATTGTCGTCAGGACACCAAAAAAGCGCCGCTGAAGACGGGCGCAGTCCAAACGCTTCGCGACAATTGTAGCACCTCGAAACGCGCGAAGCGTTTGGAGTGCGGGTGGCTTCAGCACCGCTTTCGGCACGCCGACAGACATAGCCGCCACCGGTCGCGAACCTCGAAGCTCAAACCGCACAAGCCAGAGCGGCACCGATTTCAACTCCAATTCTCGCTCGACAAAAATCTTTGCCATACCGAAAGTCGGACCGGTGAGCTTTGCCAGTTTACAAATTCGTGGGTCAAATTACGGTTAGCCTGCATTCGCGCGACGCATGAAAATTGCACTGGTAGTTTTCGTTGGCGTAATCGTAGTAGCAGTCGTCGCATATCTTCTGCTTTTCCCGCGCAACACGTTCATCAGTCTATCCAGACCGAGCGGCGGCGCGGTCACATTCTCGCGCACCGGTGTATCGGTCGAGGGCGCACCCGACCGTTTCGCCACGAATGGCTTCGGCCATATTGAGCCGTATGTGTCTCGCTTGCTTGTGCCCACGAATCATTTCAAATGCTTGAGCATGTTCACGCCCGACGGCACTCGCGGCTTCGGGTTCGATGCGAGAGATGCAGTAGTGCATGCCTGCCTGATGGTGGAGTGGCGTCAGGAGTCGCAGCGAGAAACGGCCATTCGCGCGTTTTTCAGTTCACTCGGCATTGCACCATCACGAGATTACCTCGCTGGCAATGGGGGAGTTTCGGACGCGACTCGAGTTTTGGAGTATCCCGTCACCGGCAGCACCGCTGAGGTAACGGCGCTGACGAAGCGTATCTTGAAAGAGCTATGCGGCGTCACGCCGGCAGAAGCGTTGGACATCAGTTACAGAGAGAAATAGCTAGGCTGTCTAGACTGCAATAACCTACAAAGTTCTAACGATTGTTCATCCGCCCGAGTTACCACTGTTCGCCTTTTTGATTTGCCCTCCCTCGCATTAGCGGTTGCCCCGAGCCATGGACGCGCTTGAACCGGCTGCACATCCGCATAGACTGCCGATATGTCCGTCTTCCACCACACGCACCGCGTCACCTACGCCGATTGCACCGTCGGCAACCACATTTACTACGGTCGCTACCTGAACCTGCTCGAAGTCGCGCGCGGTGAATTCTTCCGCCACCTCGGCACTACCTTCCTCCACTGGCAGGAACGCGACACCATCTTCCCCGTGCTCGAATGCCATCTGCGCTACAAGGCCCCTGCCCGCTACGACGACGTGCTTGCCATCGAGGTCTGGCCCACGACCGCCGAACGCGCCCGTTTGAACTTCGCCCACCGCATCACCAACCAAGCTGGCAAATTGATCCTCGAAGCCGAAACCCTCCACGTCTGCGCAAGTTTGAGCGACAAGCCGAAGCGATTGCCGGAAGAACTCATTGCCGCGCTGCGTCCGTTCCTACACGAGCCAGCGACCGCCTGACAAAACCTCACGCCAAGGGCGCCAAGGACGCGAAGGAATTTGAAGCTTACTTCCTTTGCGTCCTTGGCGCTCTTCGCGTGAGCCGCCTAAAACCAACTGTAGTTGAAACTGATGCTGATGCGCTCGGCCTTCAGCGGATTCGGCGGCACCTCGTGGCGCATCCAGCTCTCGAACAACACCAACTTGCCCGCCTCAGCTTTGATGGTCTGCCACGGACGATTCTCCACCTTGCAATCCGCGCGCCGTGGCGGCGCAGCCATGAAACGGTCGAGCCGCGGGTCTTCAAACTTGATGCCAGAGCAGCCTGCCGGCGTTTTCACATAGTAGGTGCCGCTGACCGTCGAGAGCGGATGCAGATGCAGCCCATGCACCACCTGATGCGGCATGATGTTGACCCAGCAATCCGTCATCGCCAGCGCCCGCCCTTCGAGATCGAGATCCAGTTCGCGCGCGAACGACTTCACATGCCGGTTCAACTTCCGCTCCAGTTCCATGAACGTGGACGAAAACTTGTGCAGCCGGCAGATCGATCCGTAGGACGTGTAGCCGCCCGGATAATTCTTCCGCGACCATTTCTGGCCATCCGCATCATTGTCGCGAATCTGGTAACACTCGCGGTGCAGCTCGTTGTTGAACCGCCGCCAGTTCGCGTTTTGCAGTCGCGCCTCGTAAATCCGCGTCGGGAAAAATAAATGGATCGCCATGCGCCGAGCCTAGCCATGCGTGCCCATATTTGAAAGAACGCAAGTGCGTCCAGACACGAACTCCGCTAAACCGATCTGCGTGCGAGATGCCTCAAAGATTTTGATCCCCGCCACGCAGAAGCTGGCGCGCGAACTGGACACGCTGAAATTCCCCTCCTCCGTCGCTTTCGTTTACAACCCGCTGAATTACGCGTGGCAACCGCACGCCGAATATTTGCGCCGCCACGGCGCGAAGCCCCGCCGCGTTCTCTTCCTCGGCATGAACCCGGGCCCGTTCGGCATGGCGCAAACCGGCGTGCCCTTCGGCGAAGTCGCCGCCGTCCGCGACTGGCTCGGCATCGACGCCCCCGTCAACAAACCAACGGCGGAGCATCCGCGCAAACCCGTGCTCGGCTTCGCCTGCCCGCGCTCGGAAGTCAGCGGGCGACGTTTGTGGGGCCTGTTTGCCGAACGCTTCGGAACACCGGAGAAGTTTTTCGCCGAGCACTTCGTTTACAATTATTGCCCGCTGCTCTTCCTCGACGGCGGTCCCGGCGGGAAGAATCTTACGCCCGACAAATTCGCCGGCCCCACAGCCGTAAAGATGCTTGCGCTCTGCGACGCGCACCTGCGCCTGCTGGTGGAAACGCTGGAAATAGAAACCACCGTCGGGGTTGGCATGTATGCGGAGAAGCGTTTGCGCGAGGTTTTTGGCGAGAGCAGCCGCAAGATCGGCCGTATTATGCACCCCAGCCCGGCGAATCCCGCCGCCAATCGCGGCGACTGGCGGTGCACGGCCACGCGCGAACTTGAACAGCTCGGCGTGTGGTAAAGACGGCGTCCAGCCCAAGCCACGCCACAGTTGCGCAGCCCATCCGACTCTGATAAACAATTTCCGTCACCGGAAGCGGGTGTGGTCCAATGGTAGAATGCGGGCTTCCCAAGCCTGAGACGAGGGTTCGATTCCCTTCACCCGCTCCACCCCTAACAATCCCCAACAAAACAACACTTTTGAACCGTTTTTGGAGCACCGGAACGCTGAAATGCATAAAATATGCATAAACAACCCCGCTGTAGTTTTTTTGGTTTTCGTGGGCATAGTCGTTCCCGTTATATGAAGCCTCCCCCGTAATTGTCCTACCCCTCCTGTTACACTCGCCCGCATGAGATACCATCGGCGTGTAGACATAGGTGAGCGACGCGTTGAAGCCGTCGCCAATTTTAGAATTACGCTGCGAAAAGCGATTGAGGTGCTGCCGAAAGTTAAGTAAACGCGTCCCACAAAAATGAACACGAGGACCGCCAATGGAGCAAAGGGTTGCGATCTGACCTGGCTGCCGCCGCAAGAGGAGTGGGACTTCCGCTCGATCACAAACGAGGAATGCCGCTTCGCCTGTCATTGGGAATATGCCCGGCAGATTCACGCAGCAACTTCCCATGCGTCACGGTTGATCGGAAATGGCGTGTCTGAAGCAGCGGTAAACGACGCCAAGGTTCTAGGATGGCGTCCCAGCAACTATCATGGCGTGGCGAGAGAGATGTTTCCACGGGCGTGGCTGGCCATGACTACCGAGCAACGCGGTAAAGTCATCGCGTCGTTCCACCGGTTACCGGCGGTTGCTGTCCGAAGGCTCGATGATTTCCTCCAGCGTATGAACTGGAGCAAAGGGATTCCCGATGGCAAGGAAACGGCGAGGGTTCTGGAGCACACGTGGGTTATTCAGCCGCATTTTGGGGTTTATGGAGCCCCGGCGGTAGTCGCGGAGCTTCGGGCGTGGGCTCGTGATCAATCGAAGCGTTATCGTCGCACGCCCCGAGCGAGAGCCGCCGAATTGCCGTTTGACGAGTTGAAGTGGCTTGCAGTGTTGCGTTTGGAGGGGGCCCGCTGCGCGGCCAACGATGCCATGAAGACTCGCGCAGAAGCTGCCGGCACGATGGTGGGGCGCAAGGACATCATCAGTGTGGAGAAGACAGCCGTGGCGATTAAGAACTATCGGAAGCATAATCCCATTCCGGACCCGAATGGAGTTCTACCGATCTATCGCAGTGCAGGAGCGTGGACCAAGGCTTGGCAAGATGCCGAACGGTGCAAAATGAAAGTTCTCTCTGATACCTCCCAACATCTCGCGGGGTGGTGTTGAACTGAGCTTCCCAATTGTGCGGCGCCCGGGCCTTTTCTGAGATGGCCCGAAATGTTTTCCAATAAGCTGTCGCTTTTCGGAAAACCGATTTTCATCAGCGGAAGGCGCGCTCCCGCAACATCTGTCACGCTTCGCCAACTTATGGCGAAAACTGGACTCACAGGTGCAGAACAACTCGTGCGGCCGAGGGAAGCGGCGGAATTGCTGGCGGTGAGCCGGCGCAGTTTGCGGCGCTTCGAACTCAACGGACGGCTTCAAGCCGTGAAACTCAACTCGCGCATCACCCGCTATCGGCGGCGTGATGTGCTACTTCTCGCGGGCAAGGAGGTGGTGTCATGAAATCGTTTCCACCGAAACCCGCGCTCAACGCTCCTGCCGTAACGGTTCAGATCGAAGAGACGACCGCGGCATCGCTGGCGGCCTATCCCAATTGCTACCGGGTGATTCCGCCGAATGGCCGGCGTTGTGATTTCACCGGGCTGGGTCACGCCAAGCTCTATCAGGTTCTTGGACCGAACGGCGTGGCACGTCCCCATGTGCGGGTGGTAAATCTCCGCACCCCCGGAGCCGCTCGCGGCCAAACCTTATTCCACGTAGGCGACATGCTGCGCTTCCTTGATGGCTTGGCGCAAGAGACGCAGGAGAACAACACCAACTGAGGTTTTGTATGCGACCCGGAATTTCCAACGAGATGCTGGCACGGGCCGGCGTGCGAAGTGTCAGCGCCGAAGAGGCAACGACTTTGTGCAACTTGAACGAGTCAGGATTGTGGCTGCCGTATCGTGATCCCGACGGCAATGCGGTTCGCGATGGCGACAAGGATTATGGCCGGCTGCGGTTGGCCACGCCGCAGGACAAGAAGAAGTATCATCAGGCGGCGGGCACAACTGTGCATGCGTATCTGCCGCCGGGGCTCGCTGACGCAACCAAGATCGACGGCGATTTGTTCATCATCGAGGGCGAATTTAAGGCGACGGCTTTGATGGAAGCGGGATTTCCGGCGGTGGGAATTTCCGGATTCTTTGGAGCGACCATCAACGATGGTAAAGAACTGGTGCCGGAACTGGCGGCGGTCATCGCACGTCTTCAACCGCGGCGCATCCTGTTCTGCGGTGATTCGGACACGGCGCTGAATTTCAACTTTGCGATCGCTGCGATCCGGCTGGCGAACAGGGTCAAGCCGCTGCCGGTGCTGTTGCCGCGTATTCCGATGAATGGTCCAGGCAAAGGGGCTGATGATTGTCGTGAGGCTCTGGGGACAAAGTTTGCCGGGTGGTGGCAGGAGCGCGTCGCCAAGGCCATCGCTTTGAAGGCCGGCACGACGCCAGTGCGACTGGCGATCGAACTGTTCGAAGCCGAGCAGGACGCCATCGGCAACTTCACCGGCGCAGCTCGCACGGACGCCGAGGATCGGCTTGTCAAACTGGCGGCAGCCATGAGCAAGGATCCAATGCAGCAGGAGCGGGTGTTGTCGTTTGCGACCAAGACGCTGAAACTGCCGAGGCGCGGTCTGCTGCGGGCAGTTGGCGAGGTGGAGAAGCAGTTGTTGAGTCGGCAGCAACGCGCCGAGGGCAAAGGCCGTGAAATTGAACACGACCAGCCGTCCGGGGTGTGGACGCGTCAGGTCTGGGAAGCCGTGACTGATTTGCTCTACCAGTATGCCGGTCAAGTCTGCCGATTCCATGAAGGCCGGCTGCACGCGCAGAGCGCGGCGGAGATGGTGCCGTTTCTGGACCACCCGGATCGGTGCCGGTTCATGACCCGAAACCGAAACGGCGAAGCCGTCGCGTCGAGTTTTACCGAGGCGGATGCGCGCGCCTTTCTCGGAGACTGGATGAACGTGCCGGATCTGATCCGCACGGTGGATGTATTCTCAAACGTGCCGGTGCTGGCCTGGGATGGGCAGCAAGCGGTGCTGGTAAACCGCTATGACCGCGCCCTGCGGATTCTGGCCAATGGTGAGACGATCACATTGCCGTCGCCGCAGGAAGCCGTCGCGTTACTCGCGCAACTGCTCTGCGATTACGATTTCGCGACCGCCGGTGACTTGGGACGGGCAATTGCGTTGCTATTGTCGCCCGCGCTGGCCCAGGGTGGATTTCTCGGCAAAGGTCGGGTGCCGCTGTTCCTGATCGAGAAGAACGAAGCGAGCGCGGGTGGCTCGTTGTTGTTGCGGCTCGCCTGTCAGATCTACGGGTTGAAGCCGCAGCCGATCAGCCGGCTCGACAATCACGACAAGGCCATCGAGGACATCTCACGGCTGCTTTTGAGCGGTGCGGGCTTTCTTTACTTTGACAACGCCCGCGGCAAGGGGCTGCAAAATCTGCCCGAGCTCGAGTCGTTGTTGACGGAGCCGAATTTCACCTGCCGCGCGCCTTACCAGCACGGTGAAGCTGATGTAACGCGCCGCGTGATTGCAGTTTCGAGCAACGGCGCCGTCTTCTCCCGCGACCTGGCGACACGCACCGTGAAGATTTCCATCCGGAAGCGTCCGACGAATTACACCTGGGCAACCTACATCGAGGGTAGCATCGAGGACCATGTTGTGGCGAACCGGAGCCGTTACCTCGGCGCGGTGTTCAGTCTCGTCAAAGATTGGGCAGACCAAGGACGTCCCGCTGGCGAGCAGTTGACGGGGTTCCGGTTTCCGCAATGGGAACGGGCCTGTGCTTGGATTCTGCAGAAGCACTTTCCAGGACTGCCGTTGTTGGATGCATCGCACCAAGACGCTCAAGAACGTCTGGCCGATCCTGACCATGACTTGATGCGTAATCTGTTCCGGTTGGTGGTGGAAGGTGAAACGCGCGGTGAACTCACCGCATCGAGCCTCGCTGAGATCGGCGCGGAAGCCGGATTGCTCGAAGGCGACGAACAACAGAACCGGATGAAGATCGGCAAGGTGATGAAACGCCGGTTCAACACCGATGGCGAACATTCGTTCGACGGCGGCAACTTCCGTGTCAAACGCGACACACGCCTGAGCACCAGCGGCAACGGCCACGAAGTGGCGTTCTACGAAATTCACGGAGGAGGGCGAAACTGATGAACTCAATGGAATGGTTGAAGTCGGTTCGGGAAAATGCTCAAAAAGCCCATATTCCCCCCGTGCCCCCTGAGGGTGCGATGCAAGAAAACACGGGAAATGCACTGATTCCCCCTGTGCCACCCTGTAGTTCTGAACATTTAATAGAAAAGGAAAATATTTCAGAGGGCACTACGCAGGAGCAAAAAGAAATATACTGGCGAGAGGAAACAAAACCCGAAACCTCAGGGGGTGTCGGGGGGAATCAAGGGTTTTACAGGGGGAATGATGATTTTGACCTCACGGGGCTCGGGGGGAATCAGGGAAATATTGATGTTTCCAAGACTGAGCCGCCACCGGCGCCGCTCAAGCAACCGCGTCTGACACCGGGCGGGACGTTGGTGATCCCGATGGACTCAGACCCGAAGTATCACTGGTGGAAAGGTGGGCAGAGTGTATCGGCGACCAAGGCGGAGGTGCTGGCGCGGCTGGCGGCACCGCCAGACAGTTCGGCGTAAGTTCGGAGCGAGTTCGGGTCTGGCGTTGTCGAGAACGTCAGAATGCCACTGACACAGTGCGGTGGGGTAAGAGTAGGGTGAAAGTATGGTGTTTTGCCGGGAGGGTTGCACGAAAGTGGGTCAAGAGTTGGACAGATTGGCCGGAGGCGGTAGTCCGAAAGTAGCCCGAGAGTGCACCGTGCTGGCGATTGGGCCGATGCGTTGATACCGTAGTGGACATGCAGGCTCTCTGCGCGCTAAGTGAATCGTGTCACCAAGCTCTGGCTTTGGCTACCTTCATACGCTGTTAATCCGGTTTTCCAAGGCGCGCAATGTTTCAATGACGTTCACCAACGCGGGCGGTTCAGCCAGAAACATCGGGCGCATCGAGCGATAGTCTGTTTCCAGTTCGGGCAGCCGGAAGTCTGGCGGCGCAAGCCGGAAGGTTCCCGGTTTGGCCAGTTCGTAACGCGCCCAACTGGCAGCGAAGAACCGGCGCTTCCAATCCGCCACGCGCTGCCGCAACTCGGCCTGCGCCAGCGCACGCTCCGCGACCTCATGCCGGGCCAGCGCGGCCATGTCGGAGTAATGCCGTGAAAAACGGTCGCGCATGGGTTTCGCCGCTTCCCGGTGATACTCCGCGTGGAGAATGGTGGCCTTTTCCCAAAACGTCCGCTCCAATTCCAGCGCCACCAGTTCGCAGCGAAAATCCGCGAGCTGCTTGGGAAATTCCTCCGCCACCCACGGCTTCACCGTGTGTGTGCCGACGGGCCGCTGATCGGTCAACGAACCGAATTCCATTTTGACCGAGCGCGCCAGATAGGCAAACCCCGTCGGCTCGGAGGATGGGTAATGAAACAGCACCACCGGCGAATGAGTCGCGGCGTCCACTTGAAATTCCATCCACGGCTTGCCACCGGAGCGTTCGCCGAGGGCTTCACGCGCCACCCGCTCCAGTTCCGGAACGAACCGCTCGCGCACACTGGCGATGCAGGCCGCTTCCAACGCCTGCATCCGCGCCTCGACCTTTTTCCGGCCGATCGCCTGTTCCACCGATTCCTCGTTGATGCCGAGAAACGCCGGGCTGACCGACAGATCAATGTCTTCGGAAAACCGCCCGATCACGCCGAACACCTTCGACAGCGACGTGCCGCCCTTGAACACCAACTGACTACCCAACTCCCGATGGGCGAACAACGCCGCCAGCGTCCATGACACCCAAAAATCCTTTTCCACCATCACGGGCGATATACCGCGCCGTGCCGCTGTTTCGCGAATGATCAACGATTGCTCCGTCGCTGAGCGTTGGAAAAATTCCAGTTTCACAAATCACGCTCCGGCCAGTTCACGAAACAGCGGATGCATCCATGCCGGCGCAAGCCGCAGGTCCTTCAACAACCCCTGTCGCTCTTTCACTGGCAACGTCCGTTTCAAATGCGCCATCCGCTCCGGGGAGATGTGCGACTGGCCGAGATGCCGGAACGCCTGCATCAGCAACCCGCTCAATTTTCCCGCCGCCGCCATGTTCCGCGGCGTGGTGCGACGTAACTGGATTTCCTGCCGCCCGATCTTCACCGTGCGCGACGGCCCATCCGTCAGGAAAATCACCTTGGCTGGCACTTGCTCCGACAACCCCAGCAGGTTCGCCGCGTAAGCCCCCGAGGGTTGCAATCGAATCCGGTCTTTCCCGGCCAGCGCCTTGGCGATCTTCTCAATGTCCGGCGACAACGTGCCCAGCTCCGGATGCTCGCGAGGGTATTCATAAAGCCCGCGTGCCAGGCGGCGGATCGTCCCTTTGGCAGCCAGGCGAGACAAGGCCTTGTCCACGGCATCCCGTCCACCAAGGTCCAGAAAGTCGTTCGGAGTGAATGCTGAACCCCTACCGCCACCGTAAATTCGGCTTGTTAATTTGGCATCAATGGTTTGCACGTAATTCTCGCTTCACATTTTGTCAGAAATACTAGCCAGTTTTTCTGACAGGACAAGGCGGCTATTTGTAAGAGAATCTGTGCGTTGTTTCTTACAGTAAGACCGGTTCGGTGGCAACAAAACCCGCTTTGCTCGCCCGAATTCGGCCAGAAGAACCACTCCACTCTTCTGTCTCTTGGACCGGAGCGCCACCGGCCAACTTGGCGATCGAACGATTGCGATGCGGTTACAGGGCAGCCTGATGAATTAAAGCCGCATTAGTGATGGTTTCGTGGCCAGTCTTGAAATGGTGTGCTTGATCGCAAAGCCGTCCCGCCATCTAACTAAACTGTCCGCAGCGGAGAGCCCCGTAAATCGCTTTGCTCCACGGGGCGGGCTTGGCGTGAGGGATGCAGCTTTAGCGCCCGACGGGGCATAATGCGATATTGTGCGTAGCTTTATTCCAGGCTGAGAGGGGCCGCGCAGCGGAGAGCCTCAGCCGTCCGGAATAAAGTAAGCGAAGCGCCGCACAATATCCGTTATGTCACGGTCGGGGAAGCAAGTCGGCCCGCCCAGACGCGCAGGCACGAGCATCGTAGCGGGCCGACGGTCACGAATGCCAAGTCGAAGCGGAGGACACGTCTTCACCTCGGGACGGCTCGGACACTTCCCAACTTTCGCGCAGCGCCAACTATTTTCCCGGGGAGCGAGGCCGTGTCTTGTGTCGCTGTCTCTGGTTCCCCGCAGGGCCGGAGGATCTGGAGTGTAGCGGGCGACCAAGCCAACGGCCTGGTCGTGGAGCGAAACGGAAAGGTCCGCAGGCGCGAGGACGCACCAGAGTCAGCGGGCCTCGCTGGGGCGAACAGTCCCGTGACTTGCGCGTAGTGAGCCGACGGGCAACAGGGAACGCGCAGCGTCGGAGGCGAACGAAGCGGCTGGTCGCGGGTCTGTGAGTCGGGCGGTCCTGCCTTTGCTTGGTCAACAGGCGAACCGGAGCTTGCGAAGGTTCGCCGTCGCGAGCCGCGCAGCGGCGAGTTCTCTCCTCCCGCCGGACACCGCGCCTGAAAGCGTTCAAGCGTGGTAGACGGCTGGACTGCACTGGCGACGTTCGAACGTGGTGGCGCGTCAACGTGTGCGCGGTGTAGCGACAAGGCCGCTGACCGCGACGTTCGAATACCCGTGAAGCGGCCTGGTGCCGGCCCTCGTAAATGTGCCCTGCACCATATTACGGGCCGGCAGGAGCGTCCGGCTTCCCGCGCACGCGCCAAGCAGGATTCGAGTTTCCAGGGCTCACAAAATCCCAAGCGCGGCCATCATTGCGGGCCGCGTGGCAGCTTGCGAACGCGGCAGTCCAGGCGGCTGACGAAGCGGTTGCGGTAGAAATCGTTGGCGTCCGGGCGGGAGCTTTGCGCAGAGCGAACAGCTTGACATGCGGCGGGATGATTGCAGAAATTAGTCCTGCTTTCCGTTGGTCATGGGGAAAATCTAACCGGAGACCTTTAGACTCGGCAGAGAGACGCAATTCTATGAATCCAGCCAGCCACATGCGGGTCGGGATCGGCGTGATAATAATGAGCTTGGTGAGCGGGATGGCTGCTCCAGGTGACTACATTGTTACTGATTTGAACTGTGATTGTCTGCGTCTGGTGAATCACGTTACGGGGACGGTGAGCAACATTCAGAATGGCTTGTTAAGGGCCTCGTATGGGGTGGCAATAGCCACCAATGGTGACTACATCGTAACTGATCCCTATAACGGTAGATTGGTGTCGGTGAGCCCCCTGAATGGAACAGCACAAATAGTGGCGACAAATCTAGGAGGTGCGGGGGCCATTGCGAGGGACACCAACGGCAACTGGATGGTCAGCAATGTTTCTTGGCAGGAGTTCTACGTGGTCGATCCTATCAACGGGACAGTAATTACCAATACAATCAGTCCATACGGTTACTCCCGGGGTGTGGCGGTGAATTTGGCGGGGGACTACATCCTCAGCGTTGAAGAGCCCAACCGGTGTTCGGTCCCGAACACTGGCTATCTGCTGTTGCTCGTGAGCCGGACCAACGGGGCGACGAGCCACATTGCCTATAGTGATGTTGGAATTCCGCCACCAAGCTGTTACACGATCACGAATATCGGAATACCAACGGGGGTGACGGTTGATGGGGGCGGAAATTACATCATGACCGACCGGTATTTGGGACGACTCATCGCGGTGACACCACAAGGTGGAACTTCGGTGATCGCTGGAGGGTTGGGAGAGCCAGTCGGCGTGGCCATGGATGGGGCTGGGAATTACATCGTAACCGATATTGCGAACCACCGGCTGCTTCGGGTTACGCCGCAGGGAGTTGTAAGCACGATTGCTTCCAGCGGGCTGGTGTTGCCATTTGGTGTTGCCATCGAGCAGGCGATAGGAACGATCGGGCAAGACGCACTTCAAATCTCGGCGATTAATCGGGAAGGGGATGGTATTCGAGTGACGTGGATGACGGGCGGGGCAGGCAAAACCAATGCGCTTGAGCGCGCGCAAGGTGATGCAAGTGGTGGCTTAAATCCGGCGAACTTCTCAACCATATTTGCAGTGACTAATACAACAGGCGCGGCCACCAATTACTTGGACGCGGGTGTGCTGACAAACACGCCCGCGATGTATTACCGCATACGTCTTCTACCGTGAGTTGCCGCTCGTCAGTAGCTGCGTGGGGACTGCTCCGGTTATGGGGGTAAGCAGCTTATGTCGCTAACTTTTGGCGCGGGACTGGGGCGCGCAGCTCCAGCGGAAATTGAAATCGCCTGACGGACAAGGGCCGTCAGGCGAAAATTTTTGGACGCGAAACCACCGCCCAAGCGGTTCGCCTGGGCGGTGGTGGTGTTGTTGGCGTTCTAGGCTGCGCGTCGCAGCGGTAGGAATGGCGCGGTGATTTCGTCAAACCACGGGTGGCGCTGGATGGCTTGGGCCAACTGTTCCATGCGGAAATAAACGGTGCTGCGGCGGATGCCGTGGCGTTCGGCGTAGGCGTGGACATGCTCCAGCGAACCACGCTCGCCGCGTTCGCCGTTCTCGCGCAATGCCAGCCAAAGGGCGTAGAGATCGCGGCGGTCGGCGGGAACCATCGCATGGATGGCGCGAAGGGCATCACGTCGAGCGGAGTATTCATCGGGCGTCAGCCGGCCGGTGTCGGGCAGGTGGCTGGCGCGCACGCTGCCGGCGTCAGGCTCGTCGTCGTGGTCTTCGTGCTCAATGGTGGCGTCGGTCATGTGGCGTTGCTGCTCTTTGCGCGACATGTAGCTGAGCACGGCGTGGGTGAGTTGCTGCTGGTTGAACTGGGCCTTGCCGGAT
>Ga0154020_10003207_pt1 | contig 19771 bp, 19 predicted proteins | sample Klosneuvirus_201_FD_109709 | JGI IMG/M metagenome (GOLD analysis project Ga0154020, IMG submission 109709) | Active sludge microbial communities from wastewater, Klosterneuburg, Austria - Klosneuvirus_20160825_MG | ecosystem: Engineered > WWTP > Aerobic digester > Activated sludge | place... | reverse complement strand
GGTTAACTTTTTGTTTAATTCTATTCCAAGCATATAGTATGAGAAGGATATTTGTTATCGCTGTACTGTTGATAAATAGCATGTTTGCGCAAATTTCTTTTGCTCAAGAGCAGACTAATTGTCGTCCAAGTACCGATCCTAATAGCATTGGGCAAGAGATTTGCAGTCTTGAAAATCCTATCGGTATTGGCGCAAAAGGAACCACAGAGGTGTCTGGTATCATTAATGTAGTAATAAAAGCCGCACTTGGGATCATTGGCGCTGTAACATTGCTTATGTTTGTGTGGGGAGGTTTTCAATGGCTTACTTCAGCAGGCAATCCAGAAAAAGTGGCAGCCGGTACGCAAACAATGATTTGGGCGGTGATTGGAGTTTTCTTGGTTCTCTCCAGCTATATTTTGTTATCCACATTCTTAAGTTTTTTGAAGTAAATATAAGAAAACGCTCTGTTAAAATAAAGCTAGGAAAATTAAAAAAGGTGTGGTATAATCTTTTTATAAAGAAATTATTCTTAAAAGAAAGGTGGTGATAATATGATGAAATTAAAGAAACTATTTGCCACTTTGGGAGTGTTGTCCGTGTTGCTTGTGCCAGCAGTTGCCGGCGCTCAGGCACAGATTACTTCTCAAGATCTTGGTATTCAATACGGTAGCGCTACTGGCTTGGGCAACCAAGACGTACGTACAACCGTAGCGAGAATTATTCGTACCGCTATGGGTCTACTTGGTATCGTAGCCGTGGTTATCATCCTTATCGGTGGTTTTAAATGGATGACAGCTGGTGGTAATGACGAGCAAACCGGAGAAGCCAAGAAATGGATTTTCTCAGGTATTATTGGTTTAGCTATTATCTTGTCCGCTTACGCTTTAGCTACTTACGTAATTAATAGTTTGGTTTCAGCTACAACTGGACCTTAATAGAGAGTGTGATTTGGCGCGTTTGATCAGGTATCTTATATCAAGATTAAGCGCGCCGATCCTCTATTAAAAAAGAAGTTGTTCTATTGTAAAAAATTAACAGTAGTTTTGTACCATAGGTTAGCTTCATTAGTTATGTTTATCAACATACATTCATTTTTTAAAAAAACAACAGTACAGGTATTTATTCTGCTTCTGTTTATTTTTGGATTTACAGCTCCTGTAATGGTGTCAGCTGATAATAATTTTGGTATTAAAGATGCTGCGAAGGGCACTAGTTTAATCGGAGGAGGAAAAACTATTGATTCTACGACAACTATCCCGGAACTTATTGGTAAAATTGTTGGTATGGTTTTATCGTTTGTAGGTGCTATATTTTTCTTGCTTATTTTATATGCAGGTTTATTATGGATGATTGCTTTTGGCAATGGAGAAAAAGTAGACAAAGCAAAAAGTATTGTTGAACATGCAGCGGTTGGCTTGGTGATTGTGTTAGCTGCGTATGCCATATCTCGGTTTGTATTTAGCAATTTAACGGATTTAGGCAATAATTCTCAACCTTCTCCTAATCCAACAGCTGCTCAATGTGATGCTATTACTGATCAAGCGGCATGTGAAGCGGCTAATTGCGGATGGGCTGAAGGACAAGGTTGTCTTTTATAACTTTTTAAAAAAGTATGAAAAAAATTATCACGGTAGCATTAGTTATAGGATCTCTGTTTTTTTCTTTAGCAGCATCCGCGCAAGGGCTTAAAGATGCTGGTACTATTTTAAAAAATATCGGTGGAGATAACGGAGAAAAATTAGGAGTTTCCGGTGATTTAGGATCAAGTATTGCAACTGTTATAAAAACGGTACTGGCGTTAGTAGGTACAATCTTTTTAGTACTTACTATCTATGCAGGCATTATGTGGATGACAGCTGGTGGTAATGATGAGCAGGTTGGCAAGGCGTTAAATATGATAAAGGCGGCGGTAATAGGCTTGGTAATAGTAATGTCAGCTTATGCAGTGACATATTTTGTGACAAGTAAATTGGGTGTGGCTACGGGTTCGCCCAATCAAAGTTCTGCTCAAACTGGTTGCTGTTTTAGATCTGACTTTAGTGTGTGTGCTGCCAATACCATTCAGTCAGATTGTAATTTATCAGGGAATACTTTGTGGGAAGCAGGTGTCTGTTCTTCCAATTGTCCTTAAATTTTATGAAAAAATATTTTATTTTTTTTACGTTAGCTTTAATTGCTTTTTTCTCTCTTGCTTCAGTTGTGTGGGGTCAAGATCTTTCTCAAGAAATTGCGAACAAAGCAGGTTATGCTTCGGTAACCGGATCTAGCCTTGCTGAAACCATAGGAAGAATTATTAAAATAATATTGGGATTACTTGGAACTATTTTTTTGGTACTGACCGTATATGCCGGATTTTTATGGATGACGGCTGCCGGTAACGATGAACAAACAGCGAAAGCGCTGGGTATTTTAAAAACAGCCGTAATAGGGCTGTTGATCATTTTAGCTTCGTACAGTATTACTTATTTTGTGTTAGATAGAGTTTTTGAAGCGACTACATAAATATATGAGCAGATTTTTTTTAGCAGTGTTTTCTTTTGTGGTATTGGTTTTTGTTGTTGGTGCGTTTACTCCTGTATTGGCAGTAGACAACTCTGTTAGACAAGAGGCTTTTGATCAGTTAAAAACTGTTGCCGGATCTGGTGGTGCCAATTTGGGAACTGCTTCTGATCCGCGTGAAATTGCCGCGCGAATTATCCGTATAGTGTTGGGGGTAATCGGGACTATTTTTTTGGTACTGACCGTATATGCCGGATTTTTATGGATGACGGCTGCCGGTAACGATGAGCAGATAAGCAAAGCAAAAAAATTGTTATATGATGGCGTGATTGGTTTGGCAGTTATGTTAGCTGCGTATTCTATTGCAATTCTAGTTTCAAATTTTTTGTTACAAAGCACCGCCGGTACTGGGCAGTCAATGGGACCCGGGTCTGATTATTGCATCAATCAGAATCCTCTTGATCCGAACTGTGCATATTAATCTTTAAGAACATGTTCCAAGATAATCTTACTCGCATCAGGGTAAGATTTTTTGTTAAGCATGTTAGGTTTATGTAAGATAATATTAATTTTTTCTGCCACATCAGATGCTGATTTTGCGATGAGTGCAAAATTATTTTTTTCAAAATATTTCATATTATCTTCTTCTTGACCAGGAATGGAGTAGGCGAGAATAAGCGGTTTTTGCAAGCAGGTAGCTTCAGAAGTGGTTAGGCCGCCAGCTTTACTAACTATAACGTCCGCACAACGCATAAGTTCATCTGTGCTTGTATCGGGTGATGGGAGATGTATGTATGTTTTTTGTAAAGCGCGGAGTTGGTTGGTCAACTGTTTGTTTCTACCTGTAACAATAATGATGTTTTTTTCTTTTATGTGTTTTTCAATGTGGTGAAGTATATGTAGAATATTTTTATTTTTTGTAAATAGGGGCATGATTAAAATAGTGGGCAAGCTGTTATTAATACCCAATTTTGTTTTGATAAGCGACACATCTTTATGTTCAAAAAAACTAGGCACTAGTGGTATTCCGCTTGGAATAACCGCAGTCTGTTCGTTTTTTAATTCATCTACTATTTCCGGTGTAGCAACAAAAAGACCACTCGTACTAGATGAGAGCCATACGGCATGAGCATGGTAATCGGTAACTACCGTGTAATGCTTAGTAAGCAATTTGGCAGGAAAGATGATGTCGGGTAAAAAATGAGTAGAGATAATAACATCAGGTTGAGCCTGTTTGATGTATGCAAGTAGTCGGCGTGAGCTGAGCGCGAGTATTGGTCCGAGAATGTTAAAAATTTTTTTGGTGAATGTATTATCTGTCTGGTAATAAATTATTTTGTATAAAGATGGAAAAAGTTTAGAAAAAAAATTATATCCAAAGATGATGTATATGTACGCAAAAATATTGAAATAGGCTGCTATATCAAGATGAGTGACTTTTATGTGAGGGTAGTTTTTTTGGCAGCTTAGACGCAGTGCCTCTCCGGCTCGCCAATGTCCCATGCCAGTAGAACAAGACAAAATAAGAAGTTTTTTTGCTTGAGGCATATTATTGGATTAATAAACCTGCTGGAGAATGGAACGCTATTATAAAAACTTAGGGGTGGCCTACGGGAGTCGAACCCGTGTTGCGAGATCCACAATCTCACGTAATAACCGTTATACCAAGGCCACCATCGCAATGACTTTTTCGCTGTGACCTCGCTAGGAATCGAACCTAGATCCGCAGCTTAGAAGGCTGCTGTTCTATCCATTGAACTACAAGGTCGGAAAAAGCTAAATTATTCTACCTTATTTTTACAGATAAATCAAGGTGTGGTAGAATGTGGGTATCTATAAGCAAAAAAAGATGTAAATTATATACATAAATATGCGTAAATTTTTTTTCACGAGTTTGCTGTTGTTTGTTTCTATTTTTGCTTTACCGACGCAGGTATTTGCCCAGTTTGGGCTCGATACTACTGCCCAGCACGCTCAATATGAACAAACCAATATTTATTCAGTGCTGAGCACTGTTATCGCCTTAGTGCTTTCTTTTACCGGAGTAGTTTTTTTGGCAATAATGTTTTATGCAGGTTTGCGTTGGATGACTGCTCGTGGTAACGAAGAGTTTGCCGCTAAAGCAAAAGAGGCAATGTTTGCAGCGATAATGGGGTTAATTTTGGTTGCCGCTGCGTATGGAATATCCACTTTTATATTTAGTAAAATTACAAGTTAGTAGCAGTTAGAATTCTTGTGCGGGGTTGACTTTTTTTCATCATTAGGGTAAGCTTACGGACGTATTTATAAATCCCCGTATGCGGGGGCGGACTGCCAGGAACATACTCATGGTCAGCTCGCTAACTTTCATAGTTTTGTAATGAAGTAAAAGGAATGTACACCGTATTTTCCGTACGAATTGCAGCTATTAAATCAGTATGTTAGACAAAAAAAAGAAGCAGCAGATAATTAAAAAGTTCCAGGTACATGAGGGGGATACCGGTTCAAATGAGGTGCAGATTGCCATTTTGGCAGCTGAGATTGATGAGTTGGCAGAACATTTAAAAACTCATCCAAAAGATCATTCTTCACGTCGCGGTTTGTTACGCAAAGTAAGTAGCCGTCGCAATTTGATGCGTTATTTAAAGAAAGAAAATCCAGCCAGCTACGAAGAATTGGTAAAAAAATTGAAAATTAAACCTGCCCGCGTTATCACTAAGCCAGATGGTACGAAAGTTGAGTTAGAAGAAGATATGGGTGATGATATGGACATAATGGCGCAAGGTCATGAATCAGCAAATTCATAAAAAAAGAAACACACTTAAACACCCCGACCAAAGAGTAGGGGTGTTTATTGATGTGCAGAACATGTACTACAGTGCCAAAAATTTATTTGGCGCAAAAGTAAATTTTGGCAATATTGTCAAAGAAGCTACTGCTGGACGCAAACTTATTCGTGCTATTGCGTATGTGGTAAGTACGGAAGGCAAAGAAGAACAGCCGTTTTTTGATGCGTTGTATAATCTTGGTATTGAAACTAAAGATAAGCCGTTGCAGATTTTTTTGGGCGGTGAGAAAAAGGCCGACTGGGATGTAGGGTTGGCAGTGGATGCTATTCGTTTTTCTCCAAGTTTGGATGCAGTCGTGTTGGTAAGTGGTGATGGGGACTATGTTCCGTTGGTGGATTATTTGCGTGGTCAGGGCAAACAAGTGGAGGTAATCTCTTTTGGAGAAACTACATCTAGCAAGCTTGTAGAAGAAGCCGACGATTTTATTGATTTGAGCCAGGAGAAAGGAAAGTTTTTAATCAATGATAAACGATTTGTGCCGGCAAAGAAAATCTTTCCTCCGAAGCATGCGGCTGGAAGTCCAAGTGTAAAAATAAAAAGTTAATTATATAACCAAGATGGTGTAAGGACACATAGACCTTGTCAAACTGTGTTAACGGTTTTTGGCTGATTGGTCTGTAGCTCTTACGCCATCTCGCTTCAATTTTCTGAAGCAGAAAGTCCCAAAGAATAGATTTGGGGTAATACATATATGGCAATAAAAAAATGGGCAATGGAGTGGGGTGGCAGAACTCTTTCAGTAGAGACGGGCAAATTATCGTTGCAAGCAAATGCGTCTTGTTTGGTAAGTTATGGCGAAACCGTTATCTTGGCTACCGCTACGATGAGTAAAAATACTCGTGATGGCATAGATTTTTTTCCATTGATGGTAAATTTTGAAGAAAAATTATACGCAGCCGGAAAAATTAAAGGTAGTCGTTTTATTAAGCGTGAAGGACGTCCAAGTGATGAAGCAGTGTTATCCGGACGTTTAGTTGACAGAGCCATTCGCCCATTGTTTGATCAAAACATGCGCAATGATGTGCAAGTAATTTTAACGGCCCTTTCTTTTGATGGTGAAGTTGATTCTCAGATCCCTGCCATGATTGCAGCTTCTATGGTCCTTTCTCTTTCTTCTATTCCATGGAATGGTCCCATTGGCGGAGTTCGTATTGGCAAAGTAGATGGGCAATTAAAAATTAATCCAACAATCGCTGAAAGACAGACAAGTTCAATGGATATTGTGGTGGCGGGTACTCCTGATTCAGTGATAATGGTGGAGGCTGGCTGTAAAGATGTGCCGGAGCAAGAAGTTATTCAAGCAATGAAATTTGGTGCTGTGGAAATGGGAGTATTGATTGATTTTATTAAAAAAGTACAAGCTGAAGGTGGTCAAGAAAAAATTGATTTAAATGCAAACAAAGGTGAAAATGATCTTGTTTTGCAAGAAGCTGAAAAGATGGCTGATGAATTGGTTGCTAGTCATGTTAATGACTGGATTTTTGATGCGCCAAAAATGGATAGAAGAGAACGGGTTGCGCTCATCAATAAGTTTAGTGACGCAATTAAAGAAATGTTGGTTTCAAAAGAAACCAATGAAACAGTGATGAAAATCGTGCTAGGACGAGTAAAAATTTATGTAGAAAAATACATTACTGAACAAATTTTGAAAAAAAACCAGCGTTTAGACGGTAGAGCCATAACTGACATTCGTCCGTTAAGTGCTGAAGTGAGCTTACTTCCTCGTACACATGGCACAGGTATGTTTATGCGTGGTGATACGCAAGTATTATCAGTAGTAACACTTGGTGCGCCAGGTGATGTGCAGACTGTTGATACTATGGAAGAAGATGGTACAAAGCGATATATGCACCATTATAGTGATACACCAGCAACGTATGGTGAGACCGGTCCACTTCGTGGTCCAGGTAACCGTGCTATTGGTCACGGAGCATTGGCTGAACGTGCGCTTGAACCAATGTTGCCACCAGAAACTGATTTTCCATATGCTATTCGTGTAGTATCTGAAGTGTTGGGGTCGAATGGTTCCAGTTCAATGGCTTCAGTATGCGGGTCAACATTAGCACTCATGGATGCAGGCGTGCCAATTCAAAAACCCGTAGCCGGTATTGCTATGGGGCTTGCCAGTGACAAAAGCGGTCAGTGGAAAGTTATTACGGATTTGCAAGATGTAGAAGATGGTCCGGGTGGTATGGATTTTAAAATTGCCGGAACAAGTGATGGTATAACTGCTATCCAAATGGATACTAAAACAGAAGGTTTAAACTGGGGAATTGTTGAACAAACTTTTGCACAATCCAAAGAAGCGCGTGTAAAAATTCTTGGCTTTATGAGTGGTGTTATCTCTGCGCCTCGTAGTGAAATGTCTCAATATGCACCTCGCATTGTTACTATAAAGATCAATCCAGAGAAGATTCGTGATGTTATTGGTCCGGGCGGTAAAATGATTAATAAAATTATTGCTGAAACAGGTGTTTCAATTGATATTGAAGATGATGGTCGTGTGTTTGTTACTTCTTCCGATGCGGTTGGTATGGAAAAAGCAGTCAAATGGGTAAAAGAACTTACCCATGAAGTAACTGCTGGAGAAGTGTATGATGGTACAGTAGTTCGTTTGGAAGATTTTGGTGCCTTTGTGCAAGTATTGCCAGGACAAGATGGTTTGGTGCATGTGAGTGAAATTGCCTGGACCAGAACCAATAGTCCAAGTGATGTATTGCACATTGGAGATGTGGTAAAAGTGGTTGTAAAAGAAATAGATAATATGGGAAGAATTAATCTAAGTATAAAGCAATTACTGCCAAAACCAGAAGGATATGTAGAGCAGCCGCGTTTTGAACGACCCCCTCGTAGTAATGGTCCAGGTGGAAATCGCGGTGGTCATGGCGGTGGAAGAGGTAGATAAATAAAGCTTGAAATTACGTTAGGGTTCAAAAAAATAACATAAAAAAACAGCTCCTATCTAAAGGGGTTGTTTTTTTATTTATTACGTGATTAAATATGCCCATTGCCGCGGTGGTGAAATTGGTAGACACGTCAGCCTTAGGAGCTGGTTCTCGCAAGGGAATGAGAGTTCGAGTCTCTCCCGCGGCACATAAGAGCAGCACAATAGTTTGTGTTGCAGCAAGAGGCAAGAGCACCAGAGCGATGTCGCACGAAGCAGATGGGCGAGTACGATCGCGAGGTGGCGGCTAGACAAAATTTTCGGAAGAAAATTTTAGTTGAAGCTAGACCTCTCCTCCGACATAAATATGGAAAAAGAAAGAGAATTATTATTTGTTGCATTAGAATACGACAAGAATGTACCTCGGCTTGATTTGCACGGGGTGCATCCTAATGATATAGAAAATAGTATAGTAAATTTTTTATTGGACTTAATACAAAAAAATAAGCACAGTGCGCAAATTATTTATGGGCGGGGCGGTTCAGGAGTTTTACGACAAAAAACCATTGAATTTTTAAACAAAAACATGCATGAAACAGATATAAATCATAGATTGGTAAAAGCGTGGAAAGAGTCTGTTTTACAGGGAGCGGGAGGTCGATGTTTGATCTTGATAGAAGGTTAAAAACAGGGAGTTACGGGTTTATCCACAGATTGTGAATAAAGCCCAAGTAATAAGGGGTTGACAGAAGTTTTTGTTTTAGTTATAATCGTCTTTACATAAAGAAACCTCGATTCATTCGAGAACCATGTCCACTACGGACCTCTGGGTAAATCTAAGTTTTCACCCGTTTAATCGGGATTATCCTAACCATGATAAACAAGACTAAAATTTTACTCAGTTAGTCCAAGTGGATACACTCAACATTGAGAGACCGCTTGAAGGCGGTCGTTATATTTTTAAAAAGCATTTCAAACGAAGCGAGAGCAAAAAAATTTTGAACTCACTTTGGTTGAAATGATAGTGCAGATAGAAATTCGAGTACGTTGACAATTCATTGGTCAATTCAACAAATATAATAGGGTACCCTGTTAAATTCCGCGTAGCGGATTTTGCTTGCAGAGCAAAACTATTTAACAGGGCAAAACACGATGAATCCATGTAGGAATTCAATAGGCCTACAAGATGGAAAAGCACTTTTTAGTGCTTTAGTCGTGCGCAATTAAATAAGAGTGTATGGTGAATGCCTTGACACCAAAAGACGAAGAAGGACGTGGCAGGGTGCGATAAGCCTCGGCGAGCTCCCAAGCAAGCTTTGACCCGGGGATTTCCGAATGGGGAAACCCTTTCAGCTTTAGGCTGAAAATCTTATACTGAATTCATAGGTATAAGAAGAAGACCTGGCGAAGTGAAACATCTCAGTAGCCAGAGGAAAATAAATCGAAGAGATTCCCTTAGTAGTGGCGAGCGAAAAGGGAAAAGTCTAAACTATATAAATGTTTTTGTGGTAATAGGTTGGTCTTCGGATTAACTTTGAACTGCGGATTAAAGGACAGACCGTTGTTTATATAGTGTAATAAGACAGTAGCGTTGACTTTCTGTATGTCGAGTGAAAAATTGATTTCTAGTAAAATGTTTTGGAAAGAACAACCAAAGAAGGTAACAGTCCTGTATATAAAAGAAATCAGTCTATCATTGTTATTGTTCTTGAGTAGGGCGAAACTCGTGAAATTTCGTCTGAATTTGGGCCGACTATGGTCTAAGACTAAATACTTTTGGTGATCGATAGTGGACAAGTACCACGAGGGAAAGGTGAAAAGTAGCCCGGTGAGGGCGATGAAATAGTATCTGAAACCGTACACTTACAAAGAGCGGGAGCCCGCAAGGGTGACCGTGTTCCTATTGAAGAATGAGCCTGCGAGTATGTTGTGTGTCGCAATGCTTAAGTCCCTCTGGGACGGAGGCGCAGCGAAAGCGAGTCTTAACGGGCGTTAAGTGGCACGCATATAACCCGAAACCGGGTGAGCTATCCATGACCAGGATGAACCCTTTAGAAATAAAGGGGGAGGTCCGAACTCACGAGCCGTGCAACACTCGGAGATGAGTTGTGGATGGGAGAGAAATTCTAATCGAACTCGGTGATAGCTGGTTTTCCTCGAAATATATCTAGGTATAGCCTTAAGTGTTCCTGCTAGTGGTAGAGCACTGGATGAGAATTGGGTCCTTCGGGATACCGTTTTTAATCAAACTCCGAATACTAGTAGCCAAAACTTAGGAGACAGGCAGTGGGGGCTAAGCTTCATTGCCAAAAGGGGAACAGCCCAGATCGCCAGCTAAGGTCCCTAAATCTACATTAAGTGTAACGAAGGTGGTTTTAATTCTCAAACAACCAGGAGGTTGGCTTAGAAGCAGCCATCCTTTAAAGAAAGCGTAACAGCTCACTGGTCAAGAGTTTTAGCGCCGAAAATGTACGGGACTAAAATGTAGTACCGAAGCTGCGAACTTTATTATTCCTTCGGGAATAGTAAATTGGTAGAGGAATGTTCTTTACGCGCTGAAGCCGTAGGCGTGAGCCGCGGTGGAGTGTAAAGAAGTAAGAATGCAGGCATAAGTAGCAAAAAGGCAGGTGACAATCCTGCCCGCCGAAAATCCGAGGTTTCCTGGGCAACGAGAATCGACCCAGGGTTAGTCGGTCCTAAGGCCAGGCCGAAAGGCGTAACCGATGGAAGAGCTGGTTAATATTCCAGCACTGTGTATAGTTTGGTTTTTATTGCACATCTTTAAGATTTTAGCGTATTTTGGTTATATACGTGTCGCAAGACGGAGACAAAGCCTTCGGGTAGAGTCAACTAGAGATAGCGAGGTGTCTAGAAAAGGTAAAAATCGTTAAGCTATACATAACCGTACCGGAAACCGACACAGGTGGATAGGTCGAGTAGACCAAGGCGTATGAGAGAACCCTCGTTAAGGAACTCTGCAATACAGCGGCCGTAACTTCGGGATAAGGCCCGCCCATAGCAATATGGGCTACAACAAAAGACCAGCTGCGACTGTTTACCAAAAACACAGCTCCCTGCTAAATCGTAAGATGATGTATAGGGGGTGATGCCTGGCCAGTGTCAGAACGTTAAGGGGAGAGGTTAATCGCAAGATGAAGCCTTGAGCCGAAGCGCTGATGAACGCCGGCGGTAACTATAACCGTCCTAAGGTAGCGAAATTCCTTGTCGGGTGAGTTCCGACCCGCACGAATGGCATAACGATAGCTGGACTGTCTCAACGAGGGACTCAGTGAAATTGCAAGGGAGGTGAAGATGCCTCCTACCCGTAACTAGACGAAAAGACCCCGTGAAGCTTTACTACAATTTGATATTGGTATAAGGATAAATATGTTGAGAGTAGGTGGGAGCCGCAAGGCGACGATGAGACACCACCCTTACTTATTTTTATGCCTAATTTTCCGACTTGAATCAGCCGGAGAAGACAGTGTCTGATGGGTAGTTTAACTGGGGCGGTTGCCTCCCAAAATGTAACGGAGGCGTTTACAAAGGTCAGCTTAGCTCGGATGGAAATCGAGCTGGACGCGCAAACGCAAAAGCTGGCTTTACTGCAAGGGCTACAACCCGAGCAGTTGCGAAAGCAGAAGTTAGTGAACCGACCACCTCAAATAGGAGAGTGGAAGATCAACGGATAAAAGCTACTCCGGGGATAACAGGCTGATCGGACCCGATAGTCCTTATAGACGGTCCGGTTTGGCACCTCGATGTCGGCTCATCGCATCCTGGGACTGAAGAAGGCCCCAAGGGTTTGGCTGTTCGCCAATTAAAGCGGTACGCGAGCTGGGTTCAGAACGTCGTGAGACAGTTCGGTCTCCTATCTGTTACGGGCGTAGAATGTTGAGAAGGCTCTTTCCTAGTACGAGAGGACCGGAAAGAACAAATCTCTGGTGTACCAGTTGTCCTACCAAGGGCATTGCTGGGTAGCTATTATTTGGCACGGATAAACGCTGAAAGCATATAAGCGTGAAGCCGTCTTCAAGATTAACATTCGTTATAGACCCCTTGTAGACTACAAGGTTGATAGGCTCTATGTGTAAGCACCGCAAGGTGTTAAGCTGAGGAGTACTAATCGGTCAAGCGCACGAAAGAAGCACTAAGATGTGCTTTGAATTTAGAAATCTTCGTCTGATTTCTAAATAAATCCTATTATTTTGTCTGTTTTGATCAATTGAATTTCACAATATACAACTGAGTATATTGTCTAGGTACCATGAGCGATTGGGTCACACCCGTTCCCATCCCGAACACGGAAGTTAAGCCGATCAGCGCCGATGATAGCAGCAATGCAAAAGTAGGCCGGTGCCTGGACAATATACTCAGTTTTTTTGTTGCTAATTTTTATATAAAAGGATTGACAAGATCCTTTTATTGTGCTATATTATTACGTTATTTAGGGAATTTTTCATTGCGTAATTTTGTTATGCAACGAAAGGTTCTCTCGCTCTGTAATCTACAGAGATTGAGATGGAACCCTGTGCTCGTTGAAAATTGTTGGAGGACTACCATGTCTGTGAACTCGAACAACCTGATCGCGTTCCCCTCCGCGGCAAACCCGTCCTCCAATGTGGAGCCGACGGATGATGAGTTGGCGCCGTATGCCAAGGCGTTTTTGGAGGAGAAGCGGCGTCTGAAGCCCGACACCAAGTTGACCGAGGAGGTCATCCTGGCGAGCACCGTGATTCGTACGGGTCTCGTTAAGCGTCTCTACGAAGATGTGGAGCGCAAGAAGAAGGAAGAGGAAGATGCCTTGGCGGCCGAACTGGCTGCAGCTGAGGCGGAGTTCTTGCTGCCTTCGCCGGTCGTGCAGCCCAAGCTCACCCAGCCGGTGTTGGTCGAAAAGCCGGTGATTCCGCATGAGGTGGACCTTTGCCATGCTCGTATGATTGGCTTGTTGCCTAGCTGTGTGTTCGAGATGGTTGAGACGTCTGCTGCTGTCAGGTTTTTCTTGATCAAGTCTATTAAAACGGCTCAAGAGCTCCTGAAGCAGTGTCAGCCGGGCTCCCATCCATTGTACCAGCTCCGCTTGCAGGAGTATGCGCGCCAGGTTCAGGCATTGATTGACTTGATCAACGATGTGATTGTGGCTTGGGGCGAAAATCCCAGGACGTACCTCGCTGGTCATGACATGATCACCCATGTTCGTATGTTGCTGGAAGAGGATCCGCAGTTTTGGTATTTGTGGAATCCGCCTTCTATGAAGAAGATCGAAGAAGAAGAGCGTCAGCAAGCCGAGGAGGTGCAGAAGCGCGAGCGTCGTAAGGTGCTCGAGCCCGTGATCTGTGATCTGCTTGCGCAGGCTGGAGGTGATCCTGGCAGTACCGTCAAGATGGCAGAGCGGCTGGTTCGTAAGTTCGATGATCTGGAGGATCCGCAGCTCGTCCTGAAGGCTGCCGCGGTCGACAAGATGATCGAAACCAAGAACAGCAACGACCCGACCCTCAAGCTCTACGCCCAGGCTGCGAAGCTCAGCGACGAAGATCTTGCTAAGGCTGTGGCGGAGAAGAAGGCTGCTGCGCCGCTGGTCAAGCCGAAGTCTAGTAAGAAGACTCAGCAGGAGAAGCAGGCAGCCAGAAACGCAGCAGACGACAAGGCTCGCCCCAAGCCCAACGTTGGTTCGGGTGACCCGCGTCATTGGAAGAAGTAGTTCTTTGATAGTGCCAATTCTATCCAAAAGGTCAAAAAACAAGATAGAATTGGCCAACCCGTGCTTCCAATAGGAAGTCGGTATCGTCCGGCGGCCTCGTACAGAAACGAGGCCGACCAAATTCTCAGACTATAAATTATTGTAATTTGGGAATTTGGATAGTAAAAATGAGCGCTCAATTTGGTTTGACGCTCATTTTTTTGTATGTTAATCTTAACTAGTCATACATGTATGTTTTTATATATGATTAGTTATAAAAAATTAGGATTTGTAAATACACGCGCCTTGTTTAAAAAAGCCATGGCTGAAGGTTATGCAATTCCGGCTTATAATTTTAATAATATGGAGCAGTTGCAGGCGATTACAATAGCCTGTTTAGAATCACAATCACCAGTAATTATTCAGGTGAGTAAAGGAGCACGTGAGTATGCTGATCCGACAATGTTGCGGTATATGGCAGTCGGTGCGCGGGAAATGATGAAGCGTGTGGCGAAAGAAAAAAAATTAAAACCAATTCCAATGGTATTGCACCTAGATCATGGAGCAGATTTCGCTATTTGCAAAGCGGCGATTGATAGCGGTTTTTCATCAGTAATGATTGATGCTTCTTCACTTGAGTATAAACAAAATATTGCTTTGAGCAAAAAAGTTGTACAATACGCGCACAAATATGATGTTACGGTTGAGGCAGAGTTGGGTGCCCTCAAAGGAATTGAAGACGATGTCAATGTTGCTGATGCGCATTATACCAAACCATCAGATGTAAAAGATTTTGTGCGACGTACGGGTGTTGATTCGTTAGCCGTTTCAATCGGTACTTCACATGGCGTATACAAATATGATACAGGCGTCAAACCTCGTATTCGTTTGGATATTTTAAAAGATATAGAAAAAGAATTGCCAGGATTTCCTCTTGTGATGCACGGATCTTCTTCTATTCCGCAATTGTATGTGCAGCAAATTAATGCTCATGGCGGATCATTGGTTGAAGCATCGGGAGTGCCGGAGGAGGAATTGCGACAAGCTGCTCGTGGACAGGTTTGTAAGATAAATGTAGATAGTGATGGTAGGTTGGTATTTACCGCTTTGGTGCGGAGTGTTTTGGACGAAGATCGAAACGTAGTTGATCCGCGTGTATATTTAGGTAAAGCCAGAGAAGAGTTAAAAAAATATTTAATTGAAAAAAATAAAAAAGTGATGGGAAGCGCAGGAGTTGTGCGATAGTGTATGTTTGAGTATTCTTTTGTAGATTGGGATAATACAGTATATGATACGGTCGCTTTTGAAGCGGATATTTTTGCTATATTTGCTCAGCACGGTGTTTCGGAAATAGATACAAGAACAGCATTTAAAAAATCATTATGTACAGTTTCTCCATATACATATGATTACAGTTTTATCGAACATATACAGTTCGTGCGTGAGATGGGTTATGCGGTGCCGGAGCAAGTAGAACAAGAATTAAATATGCTTTTTTTTAAAGATTATCTTTTTTCAGACACTAAAAATTTTTTAGATTTTTTAAAAACAATTTCTAAACGAGTAATTTTACTTTCTGCGGGGGATAAAAACTTTCAAATGAATAAAATCAGTAATAGCAGTATCAGCTCCTATTTTGATGAAATAAAAATTGTTAATGGTGAAAAAGAAAAACAGGTCGTTCGTTATGGTGTTGCTCAGGATGTATTTTTTGTTAACGATAATTTGAGAGAAAATTTAGCAGTTAAAACTGCTGCGCCATCAGTGATGATGGTTACTAAGTTAAATATCGTACGTAATACAGCAGATGAGGCAGCGCAAATAGGAGTGCCATATTTTAAAACTTTAACTGAAATTAAACAGTATGTTAAACAGCAACTTTCATAATGTCGGTGCTGTAGTGTTGGCGGCTGGTAAAGGCACCAGGCTCAATTGTGTGGATAAACCAAAAGTGATGTGTGAAATAGGTGGTAAGCCAATTATCAGTTATATCGTTAATACGTTTGCCGAGATTGGTTTTGCCAAAAATCAAGTAGTGTTAGTAGTTGGTTTTTGTAAAGAAAAAATTAAAGAATATATTGGTGATCAAGTGGTATATGCCGATCAGCAAGAGCAAAAAGGAACCGCTCACGCTGCCTATACCGGATCGTTGGCTTTGCCAAATTCGTGCGATACAATACTGGTCATTAACGGTGATGATAGCGCATTTTATACCAAAGAAACAATAAGCAGTTTTATTGAGAATCATCAAAAAAATCAAGCGGTGTTATCGGTGCTGTCCGCTGAATTATCGGATCCTTCGTTATATGGTCGTGTGATAAAACATGATACGGGCGTAGTAGAAATAATTGAAAAAGAGTATCTTACAGATGAGCAGAAAAAAGTAAAAGAGATAAGCACAGGTACATTTTGTTTGAATAAAAAATGGTTTGAAGAAGTATTCCCACACATGCCGCCTTTGCGTAAATTGGGGGAATACGGGTTGCCAACGGCCGTGGCAATGGCAGTGCAGGGAGGGAAAAAAGTGTATGTAGAAAAGCTTAAAAACAACGAAGAATGGTTTGGTATCAATACACCGCCTGAATTGGCAGAGGCAGATTATAGAAAAAATAACTCTCGTTCCGTTTTATCTTAAATTGTATATGTGCGGCATTGTTGCATATCTTGGGTCAAGACAGGCTCTGCCTATTTTAGTAAATGGGCTACGTCGTTTGGAGTACCGTGGGTATGACAGTGCCGGAGTTGCGCTGGTAACTGCACAAGGTCCGCAGATTATCAAAGCCGTAGGCAAAATAGAGCATCTTTCAGATAAACTAAAAACTTCATTTGTGGAAAGTACTTTTGGTATTGCACATACGCGTTGGGCAACTCATGGTGGCGTTACCGAGTCTAATGCTCATCCACATACTGATTGTTTGGGCAAGATTATTCTGGTGCATAATGGAATTATAGAAAATTATCGTGAGTTAAAAGAAAAGCTTGGTGCTGGGCATGCATATGTATCCGAAACAGATTCTGAGGTGTTGGCTCATTTGATAGAAACGCTCTATGCTGGTGATTTGCACAAAGCAGTGCTTGAAGCGTTGTCGCAAGTTCGCGGTACATATGGGTTGGTCGTAATGCATGCAGATTTTCCAGATCGTTTAATTGCCGCTCGTTTTGGTAGCCCGCTGGTGGTTGGGGTTGCGGATCAGGAGTATTTTATTGCGAGTGATGCAACACCAATGTTGGCATTTACAAAAAATGTTATCTTCTTGGAAGATGGCGAAGTGGCAGATATTACTCGAACTGATATGAAAGTGGTTAACTTGAAAGACCAGTATGTTGTCAAACGCACAGAACATATTGATTGGGATGAAGCAAGCGCGCAGAAGCAAGGCTTTCCTCATTTTATGCTCAAAGAAATTTTTGATCAGCCTCAGGTTTTTCAGGATGCCATTCGAGGTCGGTATAACAAGGAAGAGGGTGTGGCGCATTTGAGCGGTCTCAATATGACCGAACTTCAGATGCGTGAGATTAAGAGAATTGTGTTGGTTGCGTGTGGCACAGCTTCCTATGCCGGCATGGTTGGCAAGTATATGTTTGAACGACTTTCGGGTATTCCTACAGAAGTAGAAGTGGCAAGTGAATTTAGGTATCGAGATCCGATTCTTGATCAACACACATTGGTATTTGGTATTTCTCAATCAGGAGAAACAGCAGACACGCTTGCAGCTTTGAAAGAAGCAAAACGCAAAGGCGCGTATGTTCGAGGTATTGTAAATATGGTTGGTTCAACGATTGCGCGAGAAACTGATGGTGGTACATATATTCATGCCGGACCTGAATTAGCAGTGGCCTCGACCAAAGCATTTACAAATATGGTAGCCGTGTTATGTTTGTATGCGTTGCAATTTGGACGGATGCGTTCCGTTAGTGTGGCTACGGGACAACGCTTGCTAACAGCGCTGTTGGAAATTCCGGAAAAAATGAACATGATTTTACAGCAAAGTGAGCAGATTAAAATCTTGGTGGAAAAATATAAACAATGTCACGATTTTTTATTTTTAGGTAGAGGCATCAATTTTCCGGTTGCGCTTGAAGGATCTCTTAAATTAAAAGAAATCAGCTATATTCATAGCGAGGCGGTCGCGGGTGGAGAAATGAAGCATGGACCGATCGCGCTCTTGTCACCCCAGTTTCCAATATTTGCTATCATGACAAAAAATCAACTGTACGATAAGATGCGTAGTAATATAGAAGAGGTAAAAGCTCGTAAAGCACCGATAATTTTACTTGCAACAGAAGGAGATGTGGGGGCAACGGAATTGGCGCAGGATGTGGTGTATGTTCCTCAAACCATGGAAATACTTGAACCGTTGCTTAATACTATCCCGCTGCAGTTATTTGCTTACCATATGGCAGTTGCATTGGGCAAAGATGTAGATAGACCGAGAAATTTAGCCAAGAGTGTAACGGTGGAGTAATTAAAAATATTTTATATGTCAAATTTCAAAGCAATACTTTTTGATATGGATGGCACACTTATAGATAGCGCCCTCTATTGGTTGTCGGCTTATAAAAATTTTGTGGCGCATTTTAACGTGCCGTATGTGCGAGACCATATAAAATTGGTGGATGGCAAAAGTATGATTCAGTCTGCGCAGATTTTTAAAGACATACATAATTTACCACATTCGGTTGAAGAAATTTTAGCTCACAAAGTAAAAACAAGCGATCCTATTTATACTGAACATAGTTTGCCCGTCAAAGGAGTTGTTGAGTTGATGGCAAAAATAAGAGCTGATAATAATAAAAAAACAGCCATTGCTTCAGGAGCATCACTTGATAGGATCAATATAGTGCTGGAGCGATTTGGCTGGCAAAATTATTTTGACACGGTTGTTTCAACTGATCATGTAGCCTATAAAGGCAAGCCGGATCCGGCAGTTTTTTTGTATGCTGCTAGGCAGTTAGGGGTTGCGCCAGAGGAATGTGTGGTGGTAGAAGATTCAGAAAATGGTTTGGAGGCTGCCAAAAATGCGGGAATGCGTTGCGTGATTCGATTTGACGAGCGTTGGTGTCATGGTGATTTTTCCAAAGCAGATTTGATGGTGCAGTGTTTGACCGACAGTAAACTGCATGAATTTTTAGGTGTGTAGTATATATGAAATTTAAAAAAAAAGTTGTAGTTATCGGTGGCGGCAACGGTTCGGCTGTATGTCTAGAAGGTTTAAAAACATACACTGATCGGTTTGATATTTCCGCGATTATTTCCATGAGTGATTCAGGTGGGTCTTCTGGTATATTGCGCCGTGAATTTGCTACCTTGCCACCAGGCGATATTATGCGTGCAATTTTATCTTTATCCAAGTACGATTATCAATCGCTGCGTAAAATTTTTTATCAACCTCGGTTTAAACAGGTCGGTAAATTAAATAGTCATAATTTGGGTAATTTATTTCTTACACTGACCAGCCAATTTTCGGGTAATTTTTTGTATGCGCTCGAAGCTTTGTCGCAAAGTGTAGAAGCGAAGGGTAAGGTGTATCCGGTTACGTTAGCAAATACAGATTTGGTCGCTGAGCTAGAAAATGGCAAAATAATCAGAACTGAAAAATTTATTGATAATCCTGTGTATAACCGTGGTTGGAAAATAAAAAAAGTATGGCTTGAGCCTGTAAGTGCTGTCTACCCTAAAGCCGGTCGTGCCATAAAAGAAGCTGATGTGATTGTGTTAAGTCCCGGGAGCCTCTATACGAGCTTGATTGCCGCGCTTTTACCGTCGGGTGTTGCCCAAAGTATTGCCGCTTCAAAAGCAAAGCTGGTATTTATTGTAGGCAATGCCTATCGTTTGGATGGAGAAACCGGTCCGGAAAAAGTCAGTGAGATGATAGAGCAGTTAGAACGATATCTGCC
>Ga0154020_10003206_pt1 | contig 19772 bp, 16 predicted proteins | sample Klosneuvirus_201_FD_109709 | JGI IMG/M metagenome (GOLD analysis project Ga0154020, IMG submission 109709) | Active sludge microbial communities from wastewater, Klosterneuburg, Austria - Klosneuvirus_20160825_MG | ecosystem: Engineered > WWTP > Aerobic digester > Activated sludge | place... | reverse complement strand
GTGAGCGAGGACCTCGCCGCCGGGCAGGCCTACGGCGGCGTTCGGGTGCTCAACCCGTTCGCGGCCGCGAAGCAGTAGCCGCCGCCCCCGCCAGCAGTAGCCCCGCCGCGAGCCACAGCGCGCCCGGCGCCCACGCGAGCACGGGCTTCCACGCGGCCTGCTGCGGCACCTGCGCGATCACGAGCGCGATGCGCGTGAAGGCCGCCACCGCGAGGAGTGCCCACAGCGCCCCGGCCACGAAGCCCTCGCGCCCCGTGCGCCCCATCGCGAGGGCGGCGGCGAGCGCGCTCATCATCACGCAGCCCCACGCGGCGCCGGCGAAGAACTGCGCCGCGACCATCACCGGGAGCGACCCGGCGTTCGCGACCACCGCCGCCGCGAGGCCGCCCGCCGCCGCACCCACCGCCATCATCGCCATCCCGCCCCAGCGCCGGGTCGCGAGGGAAGCCGGCAGGATGAGCAGGTTGAAGCCGATCCAGAACACCGGCATCAGCCAGGGCAGGTCCTCGGGCTTGGCGAGGCGCAGGAACCCCGGCGCGGCATTCAGGGCGAAGTGCGCCTGGAAGCCCAGCCCGAGGAGGGCCACCGCCAGCAGGAACATCGCCACCGGCCGGCCGCGCACGGGCGTCGAGGCCGCCGCCGCCGGTGTCGCCGGCTGCGGGTTGGCGCGGATGGCGCGCGTCATGAAGCCCGTCGCCGCGGCGAGCGCCACCGCCGAAAGCGCGAAGGGCAGCCGCGGGTCGGCCTCCTTCAGCGCGATCGTGAGGTAGGGCGCGACAGCGCCTGCAACACCCAGCCCCAGCATGAAGAGCCCGGCCGCCCACGGCTGTGACGGGCCCGGCACGTGCCGCCCGATGAGTACGAGCGGCGGGGCACGCAGCGCAGACGAGGTCGCCGACCACACCACCGTCACCGCGACGAGCAACGCCGGCGACCCGGCCGGCGCCACGAACGGGAGCATCAGGAACGCGCCGCACGAGACCAGCGTCGCGAGCAGGATCGCGTTGGCCAGCCGCTCCATCGCCCCCGCCATGCGGTCGGCCATCGTGCCGAGCGCCCAATCCATGGCGGCGAAGATCGCCTGGTCCAGCAGCAGCAGCCACGGCACCATCGCCTTCGGCAGGCCCGCCTGCGCGGCGAGCGCGGGCAGGTAGATCACGTACACCGTCCACCCGAGGGCCAGGAAGAGCTGGACCCACAGGCTCGCGGCGGACACGCTACCTCCGGCGGCGGAAGCGGAAAACGCCCAGGCTCCCCAGCAGGTTGGGGAGCGTCCCCACGATCTCGCCCTCGTGCAGCACGCGCTCGTCGAGGATCTCGGCGCCCACCTGCGCGCACAGCGCCTCGAAATCCTTCACCGTGCACAGGTGGATGTTGGGCGTGTCGAACCACTGGTAGGGCAGCGACTTCGACACCGGCATGCGGCCGCGCAGGATCGCGAGGCGGTGGCGCCAGTAGCCGAAGTTGGGGAAGGTGACGATGCCCTCGTGCCCCACGCGCAGCATCTCCTTCAGGATCAGGTCCGAGCGGCGCATGGCCTGCAGCGTCTGCGACAGGATCACGAAGTCGAAGGCGTCGTCCTCGAACATCGAGAGCCCGCTCTCGAGGTCCATCTGGATCACGCTCACGCCGTGGCCCACGGCAGCCAGCACGCGGGCCGGGTCGATCTCCACGCCGTAGCCCTTCACGCCGCGCGTGGCCGCGAGGCCCGCGAGGAGCTCGCCGTCGCCGCAGCCGAGGTCCAGCACGCGCGCGCCCTGCGGGATCCAGGACGCGATGAGGTCGTAGTCGAAGCGCGGCGTCATGCCTTCGCCCTCCCCGAGTAGCCCTGCATCTCCTCGAGCTCGGTGCCGCCGACGACGAGCGGCTTGGCGCGCGCGCCCGCGCCCACCTCGGCGGCCACGTTGTCCATGTAGGCCGCCACCACGCGGTGGTAGTGCGCGTCGTCCAGCAGGAAGGCGTCGTGGCCGTGCGGCGCGTCGATCTCGGCGTAGGACACGCGCTTGCCGCCCTTCACCAGCGCCTGCACGATCTCGCGCGAGCGCTCCGGCGGGAAGCGCCAGTCGCTCGAGAACGAGGCCACGAGGAAGCCGGCCTTCGCGGGCGCCAGCGCCCGGGCGAAATCGCCGCCGGTCTCGCGCGCCGGGTCGAAGTAGTCGAGCGCCTTGGTCATGATGAGGTAGGTGTTCGCGTCGAAGACCTGCGCGAACTTGTCGCCCTGGTAGCGCAGGTACGACTCGATCTCGAACTCCACCTCGTAGTTGAAGCCGTACTCGCCACCCTTCACGTCGCGGCCGAACTTCTCGCCCAGCAGGTCCTCGGAGAGGTAGGTGATGTGCCCGAGCATGCGTGCGAGCTTGAGGCCCCGCGCCGGGAAGGTCTTCAGCGCGTAGAAGTTGCCGCCGTGGAAGTCGGGGTCGGAGACGATCGCCTGCCGCGCCACGTCGTTGAAGGCGATGTTCTGCGTGGAGAGCTTGGGGGCCGCGGCGATCACGATCGCGTGCGCGATGCGGTCGGGGTAGTCGAGCGTCCACTGCAGCGCCTGCATGCCGCCCAGCGAGCCGCCCATCGCCACGGCGAGCCGCTCGATGCCCAGCCGGTCCATGAGGCGCGCTTGCGACGCCACCCAGTCCTCGACGGTCACCACCGGGAAGGCCGCGCCGTAGGGCTGGCCGGTGGCGCGGTCGATCGAGGCCGGGCCCGTGGAGCCGTGGCAGCCGCCGAGGTTGTTCACGCCGATCACGAAGAAGCGGTCGGTGTCGATCGCCTTGCCGGGGCCGATCATGTTGTCCCACCAGCCGGGCTTCTTCGGGCTGTCGGCGTGCCAGCCGGCGACGTGGTGGTGGCCCGAGAGCGCGTGGCAGACGAGCACCGCGTTCGACCGCGCGGCGTTGAGCGTGCCGTAGGTCTCGTAGACCAGCTCGTAGGAGGCGAGCGTGCGCCCGCCCTTGAGGATGAGGGGCTCGAGGAAGCCGGCGCGCTGCGGCGCGACCTCGCCTACGGAGCCGACAGGAATCTCGGTCATTTCATGTCCGCGAAAACGAAAAAACCCGACCGGCTTTGGCGGGGGTCGGGTTCTCGTCGGGAGACCTGCCTCTCGCTTTAGCCGCATTTATTTCGCGCCCGCAAGCTGAGTTCAAATTCGGCGCGTGACGGCGATTATGGGGTCGCCGGGGGGGCCGTGCAAGTCAGGTGCCGCAGAAGGTCTGGTAGCAGGCGGTGACGGCCGGCGGGGCCGGTTCGCCGTAGGGCGCGAGTTCCGGGGTTTCCTCGAAGGGGCGCCGCAGGGCCTCCAGCAGCCGCTCGAAGGGCGCGAGGTCGCCTTCGTCGGAGGCGGCCGCGAGCGCCTCCTCGACGCGGTGGTTGCGCGGGATCACGAAAGGGTTCACGCCGCGCATGGCGTCCGCGCGGGCCGGGCCGTCGCGTCCGTCGGCCGCGCAGCGGGCGAGCCAGCGGGCGAGCCACGCCGAGGGCGCCTCGCGCTCGGCGAAGAGCGTGCGAAGCGGCGCCTCGTCGCCGGCCGCGGCGTCGGCGAGCCGCCGCCAGCCGAGCGTGAAGTCGACGCGCTGTCGGTGCAGGAGGTCCAGCCAGTCGGCCGCGAGCGCCTCGTCGGCCGCGTCGTCGCCGGCGCCGATGCCGAGCTTGTCGCGCCGCCCCGCCAGCAGGTGCCGGTGGTAGCGTGCCGGGAAGTCGTCCAGCACCTCCATGGCGAGCGCCGCGGCGCGGTCGGGGTCGGGGTCGATCGCGGGAAGGAGCGCCTCGGCCAGCCGCGCCAGGTTCCACTGCGCGATCGGCGGCTGGTTGGCCCAGGCGTAGCGCCCGTGGTGGTCGATGGAGCTGAACACCGCCGCCGGGTCGAAGGCCTCCATGAAGGCGCAGGGGCCGTAGTCGATCGTCTCGCCGGAGATCGCCATGTTGTCGGTGTTCATCACGCCGTGGATGAAGCCCGCGTTCATCCAGCGCGCGACGAGCGCGGCCTGCCGCGCGGCCACGGCGCGCAGCAGGGCGAGCGCAGGCAGCGCGTCATCCGCGAGGTCCGGGTCGTGCCGCGCGAGGGCATAGCCGGCGAGCTTGCGCACGCGCTCGTGCTCCCCGCGGGCGGCGAAGTACTCGAAGGTGCCCACGCGCAGGTGCGAGGCGGCGATGCGCGTGAGCACCGCGCCGGGCAGCGGTCGCTCGCGGTGCACGGGCTCCCCCGTGGAGGCCACGGCGAGCGCGCGCGTGGTGGGGATGCCCAGCGCGTGCATGGCCTCGCCCACGAGCACCTCGCGCAGCATCGGCCCCACGGCGGCCTTGCCGTCGCCGTTGCGCGCGAAGGGCGTGCGGCCGGAACCCTTGAAGGCGACGTCGCGGCGCCGGCCCCGGCGGTCGATCACCTCGCCCAGGAGCAACGCGCGGCCGTCGCCCAGCTGTGGCGAGAAGCCGCCGAACTGGTGGCCGGCGTAGGCCTGCGCGATGGGCTCGGCGCCCTCGGGCAGCGCGTTGCCGGCGAAGAGGTCGGCGCCGCGCGCCCCGGCGAGCGCATCGGGGTCCAGGCCGAGCTCCTCCGCCAGCGCGCGGTTGAGGAAGAGCAGCCGCGGCGCGGCCACGGCCGCGGGCTTCCACGGCACGTAGAAGCCCTCCAGCTCCCGCGCGTAGGAGTTGTCGAACGCGAAGGCCGCCGTCATGCGTTCAGCTTCTCGACCAGCGTCACCAGCTTCTCGGGGTCGTCGGCCTTGAGGATCCTCGCCACGAGCGGGGCGATGTCCGGCAGGCTCGTGGTGAGCACGCGCTGCTTCACCGGCAGCAGGCTCGCCGGGTGCATCGAGAAGTGCCGCAGGCCCATGCCCAGCAGCAGCCGCGTGAGGGCGACGTCGCCCGCCATCTCCCCGCACACCGCCGCGGGTTTCTCGGCCTGCTGCGCCGTGCGGATCACGCCCGCGATGAGCGAGAGCACGGCCGGGTGCAGCGGGTCGTAGAGGTGCGCGACGGAATCGTCGGTGCGGTCGATCGCGAGCGTGTACTGGATGAGGTCGTTGGTGCCGATGGACAGGAAGTCGAGCTTGCGGACGAACATCGGCAGCGCGATGGCCGCGGCCGGGATCTCGATCATCCCGCCCACCGGCACGAAGGGGTCGAACTTCACGCCCTCGGCCTTCAGCTCCTCCTTGGCGCGCTCCACCGCCGCGGCCGCCTGGTTCAGCTCCGCCCACGACGAGAGCATCGGGATGAGGATCGCGGCCTTGCCGTGGCGCGAGGCGCGCAGGATCGCGCGCAGCTGCGTGTTGAAGAGCTTGGGCTCGGCGAGGCAGTAGCGGATGGCGCGAAGCCCCAGCGCCGGGTTCTCGGCCGAGCCCTCGCCGCCGTCCAGCGCCTTGTCGGCGCCGATGTCGAGCGTGCGGATCGTGACCGGGCGCCCCTTCATGCCCTCCACCACCGAGCGGTAGGCCTCGTACTGCTCGTCCTCGTCCGGCAGGTCGCGGCGGTTCATGAACAGGAACTCGCTGCGGAAGAGCCCGATGCCGGCCGCGCCCGCGGCCTTCACGGCGTCGAGGTCCGAGGGCAGCTCGATGTTGGCGTAGAGGTGCACGGGCGTGCCGTCGAGGGTCGCCGCCGGCGCGGACTTCAGGCGCTTGAGCTTCTCGCGCTCCAGCCGCGCCTGGTTCTGGCGCAGGCGGTACTCCGCCAGTACCGCACGGTCGGGGTTGACGATGACCACGCCCTGCGTGCCGTCGACGATGATCAGCTCGTCCTCGCGGATGAGCGTGCGCGCGTGGTGCAGCGCCACGATCGCGGGGATGGCGAGCGAGCGCGCGATGATCGCCGTGTGCGAGGTGGCGCCGCCCATGTCCGTCACGAAGGCGGCGAACGGGTGCTCGCGGAAGAGGATCACGTCGGCGGGCGAGAGGTCGCGCGCGACGAGGATCATGTCGGCGTCCTCGCGCGTGGGCCGCATGGCGAGCAGGCGCTTGGAGCCGGCCAGCGCCGTGAGGATGCGCTCGGCCACCTGGCGCACGTCGGTTTCGCGCTCGCGCAGGTACTCGTCCTGGATGTCGCCGAACTGCGCCGTCAGCTCGTCCAGCTGCGTGCGCAGCGCCCACTCGGCGTTGCACTTCTTCTCGGCGATGATCTCGCGCGGCGCCTCCGAGAAGGCGGCGTCCTCGAGCAGCATCAGGTGCACGTTCACGAAGGGCGCGAGCTCGGAGGCCGCGCTGTGGCGCACGCTCTCCGCGAGGCCCTTCAGCTCCTCGCGCACCTCCTTTACCGCGCGGTCGAAGCGGCGCTGCTCGCGGCTCACCTCGTGCGACGGGATCTGGTAGTGGTCCACCTCGGTGGACATGCCGAGGAAGAGGTGCGCGTGCCCGATGGCGATGCCGCCGGACACGCCGATGCCGTGCATCGTGAAGCAGACGTTGCGCGCGGGGGGCGCGGCGCCGTCGGCGGCCATGGGGCGGGGCCTACTCCCCTTCGCCGAACTTGTCGGCGAAGAGCTTGGCCAGGGCGGCGAGTGCCTCCTCCTCCTGCGGGCCGTCGGTCTCGATCTCGACCGTGGAGCCGATCCCCGCGGCGAGCATCATGACGCCCATGATGCTCTTCGCGTTCACGCGCTTGCCGTTGCGCGAAAGGTGCACCGCGCAGGGGTAGCGCGCGGCCATCTGGGTGAGCTTGGCGCTGGCCCGCGCGTGCAGGCCCAGCTTGTTCACGACGGGGACGGACTGCTTCTGCACGGCCGCCCCCCTCAGGCCTTCGCCGGCATGCGGAAGACGCCGGCCGTGCCGCCGGAGACGGCCTTCTCGACCACGGATTCCAGCGGCTCCTCGCGGTAGGTGAGTGCGCGGATGAGCATCGGCAGGTTCACGCCGGCGATGCCCTCGACCTTCCCCGGCCTGAGCAGCCGCGCGGCGATGTTGGAGGGCGTGGCCCCGTAGATGTCCGTCATCACGAGGACCCCCTGCCCCTGGTCGAGGAAGCGGATGAGGTCTTCCGCCGTGGGCAGGATCTCGTCGGGGTCGTCGTGGACCGTGACCCCGAGCTGGCGGACGTAGAGCGGGCGCTTGCCCAGCACGTGGCTCGCGCAGTGGATGAGGGATTCGCCGAAGGCGCCGTGGGAGACGAGGAGGATGCCGATCATGCGGTCATTCTACGACCCGGCGGCCCTCGGCTGCCAACCAACTCCCCGGTTGATGCGTTAAGGTTCAGAATACGCAAATCATGAAAAACGAACCGCGCGCGACCCAAATCGAGATTCGCGACCAGCCAGCCTACGGCTTGGCGGAGGCGGCTCGCTACCTGAGGTTGCCGGTTGCCACCCTGCGGTCGTGGGCGGTTGGCCGTGGCTACCCCAAGTCGGATGGTGGAACGGGACAATTCAGGCCATTGTTCAAGGCGGCCCGGTTGCACCCTCCGGTCCTCTCGTTCTGGAACCTTGTGGAAGGGCACGTGCTGTCGTCGTTGCGCGTAGACCACAAAGTGGCGATGCGCGAATTGAGGAAGGCAATCGTCTACGCGGAGCGTACGCTCGATGTCGAGCGGTTGCTGTTGCGCAAGGATCTCTCGACCCATGCGGGGGAAGTCTTCCTGGACGAGTACGGCAAGCTCATCAACCTCAATCGCTCGGGTCAGATCGCGATGCGAAGGTTGCTGGAGGAGCACCTCAAGCGCGTGGAATGGGATCAATGGCAGTTTCCGGTTCGCCTGTATCCGTATGTCTCGACCGAGGCGTCTCCCGGCAGGCCGATCGCCATCGATCCCGCGGTTGCATTTGGCCGTCCGATCGTCGTGAGCGCCGGCGTTTCGACCATGGTGATCGCCGACCGGATCGACGCTGGAGAGGCGGTCGAGGACCTTGCCGAGGACTACGGGTTGAGCCCGTTGGAAATCGAGCAGGCCGTGCTGTACCAACGCGCTGCTTGACGCGGGTCTATTTCACGGACCGGGATCTCGGAAAGGCGTTTCCGGGGATCCTCAGGGAAGCGGGGCTGACCGTTGAGCGCCACCACGACCTGTTTCCGCCGGACGGTCCCGACGAGCAGTGGCTGGAGTACTGCGGCCGAAGCGGGCGTATAGCGCTATCCCATAACCGCCGCATCAGATACACGCCAAACGAGCTGGCGGCGGTGGTCAGGCACTCGGTCACTCTGCTGGTCGTGATCGGGAAGGCGCCATTTCCCGAGTTGGCCGCGAATTTCGTGGCGACGCTTGAGAGGATTGAAGGTTTCCTCGAGAGGCATCCCCCTCCCCTTGTCGCGAAAGTCAATCGGCCTACGCCGGGTGAGTTGCGTCGGAATTCGGATGCAGCCGGATCGATCAGCCTCTGGTATTCGTGACAGGGCGCCCGGGCGCGAGCTCGCGGGATGGTGGGCGGCTTCCCGACCTCATCATGCGGCGCGGATCGGGGTGACTTCGGCGCTCCTGCCGGAGGCGGCCGCGAGCCGCGTCGCGGGGAAGACGCAGGAGAAGGTGCTGCCCTCGCCCAGCTCGCTCGTGATCTCCAGCCGCCCCTGGTGGCGTTGCAGCACGTGCTTCACGATGGCGAGCCCGAGGCCCGTGCCGCCGGAGGAGCGCGAGCGGCTGCGGTCCACGCGGTAGAAGCGCTCGGTGAGGCGCGGGATGTGCTCCGGCGCGATGCCCTCGCCGTTGTCGCGCACGCGCAGCACCGGCGCGCCGTCCTCCACGCCCCAGGTGACGAGGATGTCGCCGCCGGCGGGCGTGTAGCGGATGGCGTTGGTGACGAGGTTCGAGAAGGCGCTCCTGATCTCCTCGCGGCTGGCGAGGAGCCAGGCGGGCGCCACCCGGGAGGCGATGCGGTGCTCGCCGCGGTTGATGCCCTCGGCCTCCAGCAGCACCGCGTGCAGGAGCGCCGGCACGTCCACGGCTTCCTCCTTGAGCGGGTAGCGCGAGTCCTCGAGCCGCGAGAGCATCAGCAGGTCCTCCACCAGGCGCTGCATGCGCTCGGCCTGCCCGGTCATGAGCTCCAGCGAGCGGCGGTAGACCTTCTCGTCGGCGTCGCGGGCGTCGGAAAGGGTCTCCAGGAAGCCGCGCAGCACCGTGAGGGGCGTGCGCAGCTCGTGGGAGACGTTGGCGATGAAGTCGCGGCGCATCGACTCCAGCCGCTCCCAGCGAGTGACGTCGCGCGACAGCAGCAGCTTCTCGTGGTTGCCGTAGGGCACCAGGTTCACCGAGAGCACGCGGTCGGCCTCGGCGAGGCCCTTCAGCGTGAGCGGCTCGCCGTAGTTCTGCGCCGCCAGGTAGTCGACGAAGGCCGGGCTGCGGATGAGGTTCGTCACCGCCTGCCCGCGGTCGCGCTTGAAGGTGAGGCCGAAGTGGTCCTCCGCGGAGGGGTTCAGCCACTCGATCCGGTCGTCGGCGTCCAGCACGAGCACGCCGTCGGGCATCGCCTCGCCCGCCTGCCGGAAGCGCCACAGCGCGTGCGAGAGGCTCGCGCGGCTGGCCGTCTGCTCGCGCAGGATCCGGTGCAGGCGCGCGTAGATCTCGCCCCAGGGGCCGTCGTCGTCGGGCATGTCGTCGGGCGAGGGGTCCGCGAGCCAGCGCTGCAGCCGCGTGCGCGCGCGCAGGCCGATCGCGACGACCGCGACGAAGTACGCGAAAAGGAAGAGCGAGGCGAAGGCCGGGCCGAGGAGCCAGCCCGCGAGCAACGCGCCGATGGCCGCGATGGCGGCGATCGAGGCGAGGCGGCCGATCCAGTCGCTCATGGCGGGGCGCGGAAGGGGAACGCCCCCATTCTACGCCCGCGAGAACCGGTAGCCGCTGCCGCGGATCGTCTGGATGAAGGTGTGGTGGCCGCTCTTCTCGAGCGCGGAGCGCAGCCGGCGGATGTGCACGTCCACCGTGCGCTCCTCGATGAAGACGTGGTCGCCCCACACCTGGTCGAGGAGCTGGGTGCGCGAGTAGACGCGCTCCGGGTGCGTCATGAAGAAGTGCAGCAGGCGGAACTCCGTGGGGCCCATCGCGAGATCGCGGCCCTTGCCCGTGATGCGGTGCGAGGCGGGGTCGAGCCGCAGCCCGTGGTACTCCACCGCGTCGTCGGTGATCTCCGGGGCGCGGCGGCGCAGCACCGCCTTGATGCGCGCCTGCAGCTCCTTCACCGAGAAGGGCTTGGTGATGTAGTCGTCGGCGCCCGTCTCCAGCCCGCGCAGCTTGTCCTCCTCGTCGCCGCGGGCGGTGAGCATGATGATCGGGAGCTTCTTCGTGCGCGCGTCCCCGCGCAGCCGCCGGGCGAGCTCCAGGCCGCTCTGCCCGGGGAGCATCCAGTCGAGGAGCACGAGGTCCGGCAGCGCCTCCTGGATTCGCTCGAGGGCCTGCTCGGCGCTTGCCGCCATGACGGGCGTCTGCCCCGCCTGCTCGAGGTTCAGGGCGATGAGCTCCTGGATGGCCGGTTCGTCTTCGACGACGAGGATCTGGGCGGGCATGGGGGCGATATCGGGATTGTTTCCGGCATGTTACGGCCCGGTCGTGACAGGGAGATTACAGGGGGGAGGAGGGGGGCGGCTCGCCTATAATGTCGGCTCGACCCGGACCCTCCCCCCCATGGACCTCAATACCCCCCCCCCCACCGAGATCAAGCTGCACCAGAAGTCGCGCCTCCTCGAGATCGCCTTCGACGACGGCAGCCGCTTCACCCTGCCCTGCGAGTACCTGCGCGTGTTCTCGCCTTCCGCCGAGGTGCGCGGCCACGGCCCCGGGCAGGAGGTGCTGCAGGTGGGCAAGCGCGACGTGGAGATCAAGGAGATCGAGCCGGTGGGCAACTACGCCGTGAAGCTCGTCTTCTCCGACGGCCACGACACGGGGCTCTACTCGTGGGAATACCTGCACGAGCTGGGCGAGAAGCAGGAATCGAGCTGGAAGAGCTACCTCGCGCGGCTTGAGGCGGCCGGCGCCTCGCGCGACCCGAAATGAGCGACAAGACCACCCACTTCGGCTTCCGCGAGGTCCCGGAGGCGGAGAAGGGCGCCCACGTCGGGCGCGTGTTCACCTCGGTCGCGCAGGACTACGACCGCATGAACGACCTCATGTCGCTGGGGATGCACCGGCTGTGGAAACACTTCGCCATCGGCATGGCGGACGTGAAGCCCGGCCAGAAGGTGCTGGACGTGGCCTCCGGCAGCGGCGACCTCGCGCTCGCCTTCGCGAAGCGCGCTGGCGAGTCGGGCCTCGTGGTGATGACCGACATCAACGCCGAGATGCTGGCCGTGGGCCGCGACAAGGTGATGGACCACGGGCGGATCGCCCCGCCGGCGCTGTGCAACGGCGAGCGGCTCCCCTTCCCCGACGACACGTTCGACTGCGTCACCATCGCCTTCGGCCTGCGCAACTTCACGCGCAAGGAGCAGGGGCTGGCGGAGTTCGCGCGCGTCACCCGCCCCGGCGGCCGCGTGCTGGTGCTGGAGTTCTCGAAGGTGTGGAAGCCGCTCGCGAAGCCCTACGACCTCTACTCCTTCAACGTGCTGCCGTGGCTGGGCCGGCACGTGGCCAAGGACGAGGACGCCTACCAGTACCTCGCGGAATCGATCCGCATGCACCCGGACCAGGAGACGCTCAAGGGCATGCTGGAAGCCGCGGGCCTGGTGAAGGTCGAGTACCACAACCTCACGATGGGCGTCGTGGCGCTGCACCGGGGGTTCAAGCCGTGATCGCCGGGGCTTCGGCCGCCGTCGCCTCGCGCGCCATCAACCGGCTCACGGCGGCCGCGCCGCTCGCGCGAAGCCGCCTCGGGCGCTTCGCCGGCAGGACGGCCCTCTTCCGCGTGGGGCCGGTCTCGGCCTCGCTCACCGTGCAGACCACGGGCGAGGTGCTGCCGGCGGCCGCGGGCGCCGCGGCCGATCTCGAGGTGCGCATTTCCCCCTTCCTCCTGCCGCGCCTCGCGGCGCACGACGAGGCGGCCTACCGCGATGTCGAGACGGTGGGCGACATGGAGCTCGCCGGCGAGGTCGCCTTTCTCGCCAAGCACCTCCAGTGGGACGTCGAGGAGGATCTCTCGAAGGTCGTGGGCGATGCCGCCGCGAACCGGGCCGTCTCCACCGCCCGCGCCGCGGCCGCGTGGGGCAAGGACGCGACCGGGCGGCTCGCCGCCGGCGCCGCCGAGTACTTCACCGAGGAATCCCCGCTCATCGCTTCGCGCGTGAAGGTGGAGGACTTCGTGGCCGGCGTCACCGAGCTTCGCGACGCCGTCGAGCGCCTCGACAAGCGCATCCAGAACCTCGACAAGGCCGGATGAGCGAAGGGGGCCGGGTTCCCCTTTCGGGAATCGTCCTCATCGTCGTGTCGGCCTGCGCCTTCGGGTCGATGGCGATCCTCGCGCGCGGCGTCTACGCGGCCGGCGGCAACGTCTCCGGGCTCCTGCTCGCGCGCTTCGCCATCGCCGGCGCCATCCTCGCCGCGATCATGGTCGCCACGCGCCGGCGCTGGCCGCGCGGGCGCCCGCTCGCGGTGGCGGTCGGCATGGGCGGCATCGGCTACGCGGGGCAGGCCGCGTGCTTCTTCGCGGCGCTGCACTACGCCTCCGCGGGGCTCGTAGCGCTGCTCCTCTACGTCTACCCCACGCTGGTGGTGATCCTCTCGGCGATCTTCCTCGGCGAGCGGCTCACGGCGGGGCGCATCGCGCTGCTGGCCGTGGGGTTCGCGGGGCTGGCGCTCATGCTGGGCGGCGGCTCCGGGACGGCCACCGGGGTCGCACTCGGGCTGGGGGCCGCGGCCATCTACTCCGTCTACATCCTCGTGGGCGCGCGAGAGCTCGCCCGCACCGACGCGCTCGCGAGCACCACGGTCATCTGCCTCGCCGCCGCCGCCACCTTCGCCATCGCCTGGCCCGTCACGGCGCCGCGGTTCCCCGGTGCGGCGTGGGGCTGGGCCGCCCTCGCCGGGCTCGCCGTCGTCGGCAGCGTCGTCGCCATCCTCGCGTTCTTCGAGGGGCTCAAGCGCGTGGGGCCCGCCACCGCCTCCATCGTCTCGACCTTCGAGCCGGTGTTCACGGCGGCGCTCGCGTGGCTGCTGCTGGGCGAGAGCCTCACGCCGGCGCAGATGGGCGGCGGGGCGCTGGTGCTCGCCGCGGCCCTCTTCCTCGCGCGCCGGCCGCTCCCTGCCGCACGCGAGGCCCGCTCGCTGGGATAATTTCCCCTTTCAGCCGCCAAACCGCCCCCCCATGCGCTCCGTCTCCCTCTCCCGCTTCCTCATCGACGAACAGTGGCAGAGCCACGCCATCCCCGCCGACCTGCGCCTGCTCGTGGAGGTGGTCGCGCGCGCCGTGAAGGCCATCTCCATCGCCGTGGGCAAGGGCGCGCTCGCGGGCGTCCTCGGGGACGCGGGCAGCGGCAACGTGCAGGGCGAGGCGCAGAAGAAGCTCGACGTCATCGCCAACGAGATCCTGCTCGAGGCCAACGAGTGGGGCGGGCACCTCGCCGCCATGGCCTCGGAGGAGATGGAGCACCCGCAGGGCATCCCGCACCGCTTTCCCAAGGGCGAGTACCTGCTGCTCTTCGACCCGCTGGACGGCTCCTCCAACATCGACGTGAACGTGTCGGTCGGCACGATCTTCTCGGTGCTGCGCTGCCCGGAGGGCGTGGACCCCACGAGCGAGAAGGCGTTCCTGCAACCGGGCACGCAGCAGGTCTGCGCCGGCTTCGCGGTCTACGGCCCTTCCACGGTGCTCGTCCTCACGCTGGGCAAGGGCGTGCACGCCTTCACGCTGGACCGCGAGCTGGGCTCCTTCCGGCTCACGCGCGAGTCGATCCGCATTCCCGAGGAGACGAAGGAATTCGCGATCAACATGTCCAACCAGCGCTTCTGGGAGGCCCCGGTGCAGCGCTACGTGGGCGAGCTCCTCGCGGGCAAGGCCGGCCCGCGCGGCAAGGACTACAACATGCGCTGGGTGGCCTCGATGGTGGCCGACGTCTTCCGCATCCTCTCGCGCGGCGGCGTCTTCCTCTACCCCCGTGACCTGAAGGACCCGTCCAAGCCCGGCCGGCTGCGGCTCATGTACGAGGCGAACCCCATGGCGATGATCGTCGAGCAGGCGGGCGGCGCCGCCACCACGGGCCGCGAACGCATCCTCGACATCGTGCCCGCCTCCCTCCACGAACGCGTGGCGGTGATCCTCGGCTCGAAGGCCGAGGTCGAGGTCGCGACGCGCTACCACCAGGGCTAGGTGGCCACGCGCGCCGCCATTGCGCTCTTCCTGCTGCTGGGCGCGGGCGCGGCGGCGGCCCAGCAGCGCCCGGCCCTCCCCGTCGACTGGGAGGCGCCCCCGGAGCTTCGCGTCCTCTTCGAGAAGCACCTGCCCGCCCCGCCCGCCGAGGCCGGCGAGGACCGCGGCGCGCTTCGCCGCTGGGCACGCGAGGTGCGCCGCCGCGCCCCTGAGATCGCCGCGGCCGAGGGCTGGTTCTCCGCGAAGGTCGAGGTGACGCAGGAGGGCGGCCGCGTGAAGGCCGCCCTCGTGCCGGGCGAGCGCGCCACCGTCGCCTCCGTGGCGTTCGAGTTCCGCGGCGATCTCGCGGGCGAGGGCGACTTCCGCGCCGGGCGGCGCCGCGCGCTCGAGGAGGCCTGGGCGCTTCGCGAGGGCGCCGTGTTCCGGCAGGCCGCGTGGGACGAGGCCAAGGCGCGCCTGCTGGAGGCGCTCACCGACGACGACTACGCCGCGGGCGAGATCGCGGCGAGCGAGGCGCGCGTGGACGCCGCCACCGCCAGGGTGCGCCTCACCCTCGTCCTCGACAGCGGGCCGGCGTTCTCGCTCGGCGAGGTGCGTGTCTCGGGCCTCTCGCGCTACCCGGCCTTCCTCGTCGACCGGCTGCTCGACGTCGACCCGGGCGAGCCCTACCGCACCGAGCGCCTCCTCGACCTGCAGCGGGTGCTGCAGAGCGCACCGTGGTTCGCGAACGTGCAGGTGGAGATCGAGCGCGACCGGGCACGGCCCGCGCGCGTGCCCGTGCTCGTGACCGTCCTCGAGCGGCCCGTGGCCGACGTGGGGCTCTCGCTCGGCTACGGCACCGACGCCGGCCCGCGCGGCGAGGTGTCGCTGCGCTACCGCAACGCGTTCGGCCGCGGTTACGACATGCATTCCGCCCTGCAGGCCGACCGCGCGCGCCAGGTCGGCTACGCCGACTTCCACCTCCCGCCGGGGACGATGGGCGCGCCCTTCCTCGGCAGCGTGGCCACGCGCGACAGCGTCGGCATCCTCGGCGAGCGCACCTCCAACCAGGGCCTCGACACGCGGCGCATCGCCGTGGCGGGCTACCGCCAGTTCCTCTACGAGAGCGTCGAGCTGCGGCTGGGCCTCTCCTTCCAGAACGAGCAGGCCATCCCCGAGGGGACGGAGCGCACCCTCAAGCGCGCGCTCGCGCCCACGGGCCAGCTCGTGTGGCGGCGCGTGGACAACGTGCTCGACCCGCGGCGCGGGGGCGTCCTCACGCTGCAGCTCGCCGGCGGCGCCAGGGCCGCGCTCTCGGACCAGGACTTCATCCGCACCTACGCGCAGTACCAGCACTGGTTCGCGCTCTCGCCCGCGGACCAGCTCATCGTGAGGGGAGAGGCGGGCTACACGATCGCGCCGAGCCGCGAGGGCATCCCGGAGGATTTCCTCTTCCGTGCCGGCGGCTCGCGCTCGGTGCGCGGCTACGCGTGGCAGAGCCTGGGGGCGCGCGCGGGCGAGGCCGTCGTCGGCGGGCGCTACCTCGCCACCGGCACGGTGGAGTATGTGCGCTGGCTCACGCCGTCCTGGGGCGCGGCGGTGTTCCTCGACGTGGGCGATGCGGCCGATGCGCGCGAGGCGCTGGGCGCCAACAAGGGCTACGGTGTCGGCGCGCGCTGGCGCACGCCCGCCGGCCCGCTCGCGATCGACCTCGCCTACGGCGAGAGCGACCGCAAGGTGCGCCTCTCGTTCTCCGTCTCGGTGGCCTTCTGAGCGCGGCGATGACCGAGCCCGCCCGCCCCTCGCGCCTTCGCCGCTGGCTCTTCGGGAGCGCCTGGGCCACGGCCGGCACGCTCGCGCTCGCCGGCGCGGCGGCGGGCTGGCTCTTCTTCACCACGGCGGGCGCGCGGTTCGTGCTGGAACGCGCGGCGGCCTTCGCGGGCGGCACGGTGGAGGCGATCGAAGGCAGCCTCGCGGGTCCGCTCTCGGCGGGCAGGCTTTCGATCGATTCGCCCACGCGTCGCGTGCGCGCCGAGCGCGTGGCGCTCGACTGGTCGCCGCTCGCGCTTCTCGCGGGCGAGGTCCGCGTCACACGCCTGCACGCCGCGTCGGTCGATATCGCGACGGCGCCCTCGAAGGAGCCGGCGAAGCCGCCGCGCTCGCTCGCGATCCCGGTGAAGCTCGTGGTCGCGCAGGTTGGCATCGACCGGCTGCGCGCGGGCACGCTGGGCGATGCGGGCGGCGGCACGGAGCTTCGCGACCTCTCGCTCAAGCTCGCGGGCGGGCCGCTGGCGTGGATCCTCGCCGACGCGCGCGCCGCGACCCCTTTCGGCGAGGTGAAGGCGGGCGGCACGCTGGGCGCGACCGCGCCGTTCGCATTGGACGCAAAGGGCGAGATCGCCGGGAAACGCGGCGAAAGCGCCTGGCGCGCCACGGTGGAGGCGAAGGGGCCGCTCGCGAGGTTCGAGGTGGCGCTCGCCGGTCGCGACGGCGGGCTTTCGGGAACGGGCGCGGCGACCGTGGAGCCCTTCGCCGAGGCGCCCCTGCGGCGGCTCGTCGCGAAGCTGGAGGGCGTGGACCTCGCGGCCTTCGCCGCCGCGCCGCGCACGCGGCTCGCGATCGAGGCGGATCTCGCGCCCGCGGGCGCGGCCTTCCTCGCCGGCCCGGTGCGGATCGCGAACGCCGAGCCGGGCCCGCTCGACAAGGAACGCCTGCCCATAGCCTCCGCATCGGCGCGGCTCGCCATCGCGAAGGGGCGCACGGAGGCGACGAACCTCGAGATCGCGTTCGCCGGCGGCGGCCGCGCGCGGGGCGAGGCGGCGTGGGCGGGCGGCAAGCTCGACGCGAAGCTCGCGGTGGCACAGGCCGATCTCCTCGCGTGGCACTCCGCGCTGCGCGCGACGAAGCTCTCGGGCGACCTCGCGGCCACGGCCACGGCGGACGCGCAATCGTTCACGGTGGCGCTCGCCGACCCGCGCTTCTCCATCGACGGGCGCGCGCGCATCGCGGGCGGGCGGCTCACGGTGGAGCGGGCGAGGCTCGCGCGCGGCGAGGCGTTCGCGGAGGCGAAGGGCTCGCTGGAACTGGCTGGCGCGCGCGCGTTCGCGGCCGAGGGCCGCATCGGCAAGCTCGATCCCGCCGTCTTCGCGAAGGTGCCCGCGGGCGAGATCAACGCCGCGTTCGCCGCGAAGGGCGCGCTCGCCGGCAAGCCCTCGGGCGAGCTCTCGCTGGACCTCGCGGGCAGCCGCTTCGCCGGCATGGCGGCCGAGGGCACGGTGGCCATCGCCGCGAAGGACGCACGCGTGTCGGTATCGCGGGCGGACCTCACGCTGGGCGCGACGCGCCTCCTCGCCAAGGGCGCGCTGGGCCACGCGGGCGACACGCTCGAACTCGAGCTCGCCTCCACCGATCTCGGGCCGGCGGGAAGCGCCTTCGGCCTCGCGCTCGGCGGTCGCGTGGCGCTGGCGGCGAAGGTCTCGGGCGCCTGGGATGCGCTCGCGGGGACGGTCTCGCTGGATGCGGCCAACCTCCGCTTGCCGGGCGAGGTGCGTGTGGCCTCGGCGCAAGCGCGCTTCGCGGTGGGGGCCGGCGCCGACGCCGCGGCCAACGGCCGCCTGGCGATCCGCTCGGTGGCGCTGCGCGGAGCCGCGAAGCCCGTGGTGGAGGAGGCCACGCTCGCGATCGCCGGCACGCGTGGCCGGCACGAAGCCCGGCTCGAGGCGCGGCTGGCCGATGGCAACGCGGTGCGCGCGCTGCTCGACGGCGGCCTCGCGGCGGGCGACAGGCTTCCCGAGTGGCGCGGCCGCGTGGAGGCGCTCGAGCTCACGGGGCAGGCGGCCTTCGCGCTCGCGGCACCGGCGCCGCTCCTCGTGTCCGCCGGCCGCGTCGAGCTGGGCGAGGCGTTGCTCGGCGGCGAGCCGGGCGAGATCCGCCTCCAGCAAACGCGCTGGACGCCGGCCGGCTTCGAGACGCGCGGGTCCTCCAGTGCGGTGGTGGTGCGCACGATCCAGCAGCTCCTCGGCCTGCAGGGCGCGATGGGCTCGAACCTCGTGCTCGTGGGCGAGTGGGACGTGCGCGCGGGCGAGACGCTCGACGGCTTCGTGCAGCTGCGCCGCGCGCGCGGCGACGTGCGCGTGGGCGAGCCGCGCCAGGCGCTGGGCCTGGAGACGCTGGTGCTTCGCGCGGAAGCGGTGGCGGGGCGCGTGACGGCCACGGCCGACGTCCGCGGCAAGCTCGCGGGGCAGTGGAAGGGCGAGGCGGGCGCAACCGTGCGCCGTGGCGACCGCGGCTGGGAGATCTCGCCCGTCGCGCCGGTCGAGGGCCGCTTTACCGTCGACGTGCCGGACCTCGCCTTCCTCGCGGCGTGGATCGGGCCCGAGGCGCGTTCCGCCGGGCGGCTCCGTGGCGAGGGCACGCTCGCCGGCACCGTCCGCGAGCCGAGCTGGAGCGGGCGCGTGGAGGCGACGGGGCTCGCGATCCGGGAGCCCTCGCTCGGCGCCGAGGTGGCCGACGGCACCGTGGCCATCGCGCTCACCGACCGCGAAGCGCGCATCGAGCGCTTCCGGCTCGCCATGCCGTGGCAGCTGGGGGAGGAGGCAGCGCGCGCCATCGCCGCGGCGAAGCGGCCCGAGACGGGCCTCGTGACCGCCGAGGGGTCCCTCGACCTCGGCACGCGCAAGGGCGAGATCCGCGTGAAGGCGGCGGGCTACCCGCTCACGCGGCTGCCCTCGCGCTTCCTCGCGGTCTCCGGCGAGGGCCGCGCGGTGATGGACGGCGCGGCGACCACGCTCACCGGCGACTTCACGGCCGACGCGGGCTGGTTCGGCATCCCGGCCTCCGCGCCGCCTTCGCTGTCGGACGACGTGATCGTGGATCGCGGCGAGACGGCACCGGCGGCCGCGCGCGCCGCCGAGCGCATCCGCCTCGACCTGCGCGTGAACCTCGGCGAGCACCTGCATTTCCGCGGGCGCGGGCTCTCGACGCGGCTCGCGGGGTCGCTGCGCCTCGCGGGCGAGGCGGGCGCCAACCTGCGCGCCACCGGCACGATCCGCGCGGTGGGCGGCACCTACGACGCCTACGGCCGCACGCTCACGCTCGAGCGCGGCGCGCTCAATTTCCAGGGGCCCGTCGACAACCCCGGGCTCAACGTGCTCGCGCTGCGCAAGGGCCTGCCGGTGGAAGCCGGCGTGGAAGTGCTGGGCACGGTGGCGCGGCCGAAGGCGCGGCTCGTGTCGTCGCCCGACGTGCCGGAGCCCGAGAAGCTCGCGTGGCTGGTGCTGGGGCGCGGGCAGGGCGACGTGTCGGCGGGCGATGCGGCGACGCTCGTGCAGGCGGCCAACGCGCTGCTGGGAAGCGACGCGCCGGCGACTTCGAAGATCCTCGGCGGCTTCGGCCTCGACGACGTGCGCCTGGGCCGCGACGACTCGAGCGCGCTGGGCACGCTGCCGCAGAGCACGGTCGCGGGCCGAACGGGGCAGGCCTCCGCGGCGGAAGTCGTCACGGTGGGCAAGCGCCTCACCGACGACATCTACGTCTCCTACCGGCAGGGCCTCGCCGACGCCGAGGGGTCGCTGCGCATCGCGTGGCAGCTCACGCACGGCCTGCAGCTCATCCTGCGCGCCGGCTACCTGCCCGGCGTGGACGCGGTGTACCG
>Ga0154020_10003205_pt1 | contig 19778 bp, 15 predicted proteins | sample Klosneuvirus_201_FD_109709 | JGI IMG/M metagenome (GOLD analysis project Ga0154020, IMG submission 109709) | Active sludge microbial communities from wastewater, Klosterneuburg, Austria - Klosneuvirus_20160825_MG | ecosystem: Engineered > WWTP > Aerobic digester > Activated sludge | place... | reverse complement strand
GGACGTAAATGGCGATGGTTATCCCGACATATTCCAGACCAACATCTTGCATCCGGTGGACGCCGACTATAGCCGCAAGTGGAGTGATCCTTCGCTGCTCCTTATCAATCAGGGGCCGGCAGGGAAGTACTCCTTTGTGAATGAGTTTCTGTCAGGCGGGCTTCCCTTCAATGAAGGAGATGTCGATGGCTCAACGATCGACTTCGACAACGATGGCCGCTTCGAGGTCGCGATGTCGCGCGATACCAAGTACGAGGGCTCCTTCGTGTCGGTCGAGCAGAAGTCGTGGTTCGGTCTGTTTCACCAGCTTCCCGACGGAAAATTCGAGAGTGTCGGCTATAAGAGTGGCATAAATGACGACTCCCAAATGCCGCAGTGGAAGCGTATGAAGGGAGCCCAAAATCATGCCTGGAGCGACATCGATCATGACGGTGCGCCGGACCTCCTGGTGGGTGGCAGAGATCAAGGTGGTGGTCGTCCCAACTTCCTGTTCCGCAACAAGATCGGCAGCAAAAATGCCTGGCTGGCGATCCGACTGCGTGGCGATGGCAAGCAGGTCAATCGGGATGCGCTCGGAGCGAAAGTAACCGTGGAGGTGGCCGGCAAAAAGTTGATCCGCGAGCTGAAGTCGAGCCGGGGTACCTACAACTCTGCGGACAGTCGTGCGCTGCTGTTTGGTCTCGCCGATGCGACCTGTCCGGCCACCATCACGGTGCGCTGGCCGAGCGGCAAGCTCGATACCTTCCGCGACGTCCCACTCCGTCACTACCTGACCATCGATCAAGAGAAGGGCCTGACCCCCTAGTTCTGCTGCTCTGGAAAGGGATGGATCTGATAGGCTGGCAGGATGTCGACGCTGCGCTGGCTTTCGGGTCTGCTCCTGCTCGTGGCGGCTTGTGACCATGAGCCGGTCCCTCACATTGTGGCTCCGGCGGAGCCGCTTCCCATTCCCAGTCCGCCCGCGATCCACATCGTGCTGCGAGACGGCGACAGCATGATGCCCATGCCCGGTCGGGCGATCATCTATCCGACCGGAGCGACTCCCAAACCCGACTTCAAATCGGACGGTGCGACCGCAAGCATCTTGGCTCCTGGCGTGATTGGTGCGCCCGAAGGAGTCCTGCTCGTGACCGGCGATGGCACGGTGGGAGTCCCCGCAGGAACCTATGATCTGCTCCTTCTGCAAGGCACCGAGTATGAGTCGGTTCGCAAGTCCGTCACCGTCGCTACTGATGCCGTGACAGAGGTCGCGGTGACGCTCGAACATACCGTGCAGACCAGTGGTTGGCTGGCCGCCGATATGCACATTCACACCAAGCGGAGCTTTGACTCCAAGCTCCTGGCCGCGCATCGCGTCGTCTCCGAAGTGGCGTCAGGAATCCAGGTCATTGTTCCCACCGAGCACGGCTATCACTACGATCTCTCCGACCTGATCAGGACCTTCAATTACGGAACGCGCGCGGTGTCCATTCCCGGCAGTGAGTACAACTTCCAGGGCGGTCACGCGGGCATCTATCCCGTCGTCTACGATCCCAAGGGACCACTTCTCGGGGCGCCGCCGTGGCAGGAGTGGCCGAAGCCGAACATGGCCGATCCAGAGACCTACTTTCCCCTGATACACCAGCAAGCAGGGAGTCCTCTGGTGGTGATTAACCATCCGCGCTTGCCGCCGGATCTCGGCTACTTTCTCAACATTCGTTGGCGTCCGGGGCTGCCGCTATCAACGGCGGGGCTGTTTGACGGAATCGAGATCCTCAACGGCTATGCAATGCGGCCGACCGACATCGCCGATCTGTTGGCCGACTGGTTTGCGCTGCTCAATCAGGGGCTGCGCGTCGTCGGTCTCGGCAATAGTGATACCCACCGAATCGACTGGCTGCGGGCTGGACATCCGCGGACCTGGCTGGGCCTTGCGACCAGTGATCCAGCGCGGGTGCTGCCTTCGGATCTGCGCGATGCGCTGCTGAAGATGCGCGCGGTGGCGAGCAACGGTCCGTTTGTCCAGCTCAAGGTTGATGGCAAGGAGCTGGGCGAAACCGTGACGGTGCAGTCCGGCAAGATCACGGCGACCATCTCTGCGGACGCGCCAGCTTGGGTCGATCTCACCCGGCTCCAGATTTATCGCAATGGCGCGCTGATTCAGGAGATTCCCATCACGAGCCGCACCCACCCCGCGCTTCAGACCCAGGTGAAGCTCGACATTCCCACAGATGGCTGGATCACGGTGCTGGCGCTCGGGGATCTGCCGCTTCCTACTGATGTGATCGGGGCGGTAAGTGGTGGGCAGGCACTCCCGATTGCGCTGACCAATCCGATCTGGCTCGATGCCGACGGCGACGGGAAAGTGACGCCTCCCAATACCGTTCCGGCGCGGCCTCTGCCGTGGAAACAGGCAATGCTGACCGCCGATCATGATCGCGCGCAGGTGCTGGAACTGCTGCATGCGCCGCTCGACTGTGAGCCTTTCGAGTATCCCGACTGGCTGAAGTAGCGACGGGCCGGCGACGTGCTGGCTAACCGACGGGCGAGTGGTCTGCGGCAGCTTCCAACACTTCGGCGCGGATCAATCGGACGGCTTCGCTCACGCCCACTTCGACCGCTGGGGACAGACCTTCCCCGCTGGAAAAGTCCGCGCCACCCACTCCGTAGATGAGGAGGGACGGCGGCAGCTGGTCGAGCGCGCGTCCCAGTTCCAAGATCTGCGCCAGCGTCAGCGCATGGGAGGACGCACTTGGCTGGGTGGGCAAGGTGTCGACGTGGCCATCGAGGCGGCGGATCTGGCCGGGCGGGATGCCCACCACCGCATCAATCAAGATCGCGGTCTGGCAGGACGACAGAAGCTCGAGCAGCGTCGCGACTTCGGCCTGCGAAGTGTGGATGGCAACCTGCGGTGGGAGGAGAGTGCGGAGTCGCTGCGCAGCAACGGGACCTGCTCCATCATCTCGACGGAGCAGGTTGCCAACGCCAACGACCAGGACTGAGAAATGCAACTGCGGAGAAAGGGGTGGCGGAGTGCGGAACTACTTCTTGGGAGCGGCCTTGCCTGGCTCGCCGAAGCCCGCGAACAGCTCGACGCTGGACGGGGTCGAGTGCTTGCTCTGGATCTTCTTGCGGCGCTGCCCGGCCTTTTGGTGGGCCCGCTTGCGCTTCGCCTCGGTGCTGGTGGTGTTCGACATCGGAGTGCTCCCGTTTGGAATTCGAAGGGGGACGGCGAGAAATCCGCCGTAAGGGCCGCAGTCTGAAGGGAGAAATCCTTTCTTGTCAAGGGCTTAGAAGTTGCTCGGCTGCGCGCAGGCCCGAGGACAGGCGGCACCGTCCGGCGTGCCTCGGCCCGGCAAGATCGAGAACAGCTTGCCGTCGGACAGTACCAGCAGGTCGCCGTTCTGATCGGTGCGGTAGTAGTGGACGCCGCTGGCGCGCAGCTTGTCGATGGTCTGGCAGTGCGGATGTCCAAAGTTGTTCGGGTCGGTCGGGCCGCCGGAGCTGATCAGCGCGTAGCTCGGATTGACCGCCTTGAGCAGGGTGGTTCCCGTCGCATTGCAGCTGCCGTGATGGCTGACCTTGAGGACGTTGGCCTGAAGCTGCATCGGGAAGGTCATGTACAGGTTCTTCTCGGCCTCGGTCTGCGCATCGCCGCTGAGCAGCATCGAGAACTGACCGTAGCGAAGCCTAAGCACCGCCGAGGTGTTGTTGATGCCCGTCCCGTCGGCCTGCGGATACGGCGTACTCGAGACGCCCATCACCTGGATGTCGAGCTTTGGATCGAGCAGCAGGCTCTGATTCAGCGTCAGGCTGCGATAGCGACAGCCCGCCACGTCGCGGATGTACTGATAGCCAGCAATGTCCGGTCGCGGATAGCCAGGGTCAAAGACGCGCGCCTCGCAGTCGGCGGGCAAGAGCGCGATCGCCGTCCCCAGCCCCGTGTAGTGATCCGAGTGCCCGTGCGACAAAATCACGTAGTCAATGGTGGTCACGTTGAGCTTCTTCAGATAGGCCGCGTAGTTGCCGGTCCGATCCGGTCCGCCATCGAGGGCGATCACCTTGCCGCTCGGCGTCTTGAGGATCAGACCGTCGCCCTGGCCGACATCGACCATGTGGATCGCCAGCAAGACTTGCTGATCGAGCATGGTGGGACTGTCGACGAAGGTCGCGCTGCCAGCAGGCTCGGCTGTGCCACAACCCAACAAAAAGACCGAGAACCAAAGTCCAAGGCAGTGAAGGGGGCTCATGGATCGCAGCATGCCCCAGGACACGAGTCGCTGACCACCGTAGGCTTTGACCGACGAAGTCCCGAGAGAATTAGGCCTGGGTGTGGAGCAGGCTGCGCAGGTCTGCGAGCCAGCGCTGCGCATGGTAGGGGTCGGGGCGACGAGCCGGGGCATCGAGCAAGAGCTCCGCGAGCAGATCTCCTACCAGCGCTGGCACTCTTTGACGAAGCTCGGCGGCGAGCTTGTGGCTCGGCACTCCATACGACGGCAGGCTCCCCGAAAGCACGGCGAAGAGCGCGAGTCCATAGACATAGACCTGGCTGTTGCGAATCGCGAGATTGTGCGGGGTGCCGGTCTCGGGCGACTGAAAGATCGGGGATGGTCGCCCGCCGTCGCCAGTCCGTAGGTTGAGCAGCCGCACGGCCATCGACAGCGGGGCCAGCGGATCGGCGTAAATCCACACTTCGCGCAGCGGCAGCTGACCTTCTCGACGGGTGGAGTCCTTCTGGGCGCGCTGGTCGATGGCGTTGCACAGCTGGGCGGTTAGCTCCAGCGCGAGTGGCAGCGGCGGGGCCCCATAGATCGCCAAGAACTCGCTCAGCAAAAGCCCGCAGCCGAGTGGCGCCGAGAGCAGTCGCGAGCCGTCCTGGAGCTGACGCAGCAGCGTCCCGCCGGTGGGATTCGAGGCGGAGTGCGGGCGGAGCAGTCGCGACTCGGCGCTCAGGATCGACAGCCAGTGGGCGTGCTGCGGCGCATCGGGAGGCAGTACGCGCAAAATGACCGTCGCTGCCAGCTCCACATGGTCGGCCCAGTAGAGCGACAGCGGTCCCAGCTTGCCGATCGGACAGCGAACGCGGAACGGATAAAACAGCTCGTCGAGAACTTCAAAGCTCGAGAGCGGGGCCAGGAAGCGCGTCCGGATTTCACCCGCCGTCACCAGATCGCCACTGTGCAGGGTCCGTCGCTCGCCCACGAGGCGCTGGCCCGCGACCCAGGTGCCTTGGTCTTTGGAGAGATCTTCGGCGGTAAACGTATCTCCCTCGACGAAAATGCGGGCATGAGTCCGCGAGGTCGACGGATCTTCGGTGGTCAGCAGGCAGCCACGCGATCGGCCCAGCACCGCACCGTCGCGGGGAATCGGCAGCGCCTCGGTCTCGCCATCGTCGGCAATGATGAGAAGCTTGCCTCCCGACGGTGGCTGCGGTGGCGGGGTAGGAGGCCGACGGGGCTGGCCAAAAGTCACCGACGTGCCCTGGGCGAGCATCCCATCAATGGAGATCGTCAGCACCTGCGAGCGATTGCGAATGCGGTCGCTGGTGCGCAGCTCTTTGGGGACGTGCGGGAACATCTGCTCGTCGTTGACGAACGACGGACTAGAGCTGCCGAGATCCTCGAAAAACCAGCGACCTTCTTGACAGAACAGCCGCCCCCACTTGCGCGGCACCGTCGGATCGTCCGACTTGACCAGGCACTCGAGTGCGCGCCCGAGCCAGCCGCCGCTCGCTGGCACTTCGACGACGATCGGCTTGTCCGCGACCTGAAACGTGAGCCGCGCCTTCGGACTGACCGCCAGCCCCGACGGAGCCGAGAGCATCGACGAGCCGCCGTACGTTAGCCCGGATGCCACGTTGACCGACAGATGGGTGGTTTCCGACGGACAAGCATTCAGTTTGGCCCGCCTTTGTTCCTGGCTCAGATTGGGCGCTTTGCTGCGCAACAGCACGAACCGCACCAGCAGCGCCCCGCACGCGATGACATCCCCGGCGCGCAGCCGTGTCCCACTCATCCCGACCGGGTGACCATTTAACTTGGTCTCGAAGCGCGCTGCCGTCGGGAGCACTGTCCACTGATCCTCTTGGCAGTACAGAAAGGCGTGCATGCGCGCCACGCTCTCGTCTTCCCCACAGATCGTGCCACCGGGAAACGAACCAAGGACTGCACCGTCGGGGTGAAGCGGGGCTGTCTGCCGCTGTCCATCGCTGGAAAAGAACAGCAGACCGGCCAGCGGGGCCAGCAGCGAGCGCGGCATGCCTTCCATTCGCAGCGGCACGCCACCACAGCGCAGGATGTCCCCGCTGCGCAGTGGACTGCTCATCACGCGGCGGTCGTTGACGAAGGTGCCATTGGCCGAACCCAAGTCGCTGACCCACCAGCCGTCGTCGCGTAGCTCGATCCAGGCGTGACCCGACGACACCTGGTCATTGGAGAGGCAGATCAGGTGCCTGCTGGCTCTGCGACCGATGCCACAGCCGTCGGGCAGCAGGAAGATCGACTGCTTTTCACCGTCGCTGTCGCTAAATCTAAGGCAGGCAGGCACCGGCGGTAATCTTACCGCGATGCCGACCACAAAGCGACGCGGCGCAGCTTCACGGCGAGTTTGCTACAGTCAGCACCATGCAAAGCCAAGTCACGCAGCCGAGCCTCCTTGATCAGCTCAAGACCATGACCGTCGTCGTCGCTGACACTGGAGATTTTCACGGCATTGCGCGCTTTCAGCCGCGTGATGCGACCACCAATCCCAGCCTCGTGCAGGCCGCCGCTCAGCTTGCCAACTACAGCGATGTCGTCGAGGGTGCGCTTCGGCTGACGCAGCGCGAACACGCCGGGCGACCGCTGGCCGAGCAAGCTGCCGCCGCATTCGACCAGCTCGCCGTCGAGTTCGGGCTGCGCATTCTCGATCTGGTGCCGGGACGTGTCTCGACGGAGGTCGACGCGCGACTGTCGTTCGATACCGCCGCCACCCTCGACAAAGCGCATCAGATCATCGCCAAATACGAGGCCCGTGGCCAGGGGCGCGAGCGCATTCTCATCAAGATCGCGTCGACGTGGGAAGGCATCCGTGCCGCCGAGGTGCTCGAGCGCGAGGGCATCCACTGCAACCTGACACTGCTGTTTGGTCTGCACCAAGCGATTGCCTGCGCGGAGGCCAAAGCCACGCTGATCTCGCCGTTTGTCGGTCGCATCCTCGATTGGTATCTCAAGCAGAGTGGTCGCACCAGCATTCCTGCCGTCGAGGACCCCGGCGTGCGCAGCGTCACCGAGATTTACAACTACTACAAACACTTCGGCTACCGCACCGAGGTCATGGGCGCTAGCTTCCGCAACACTGGCGAGATTTGCGAGCTGGCGGGCTGCGATCTGCTGACGATTTCGCCCAAGCTCCTCGGGGAGCTGGCCGAGACGCACGCGCCGCTGGTTCGTAAGCTCGATGCCAGAACTGCCCAGTCGCTGCCGATCGAGCGGATCGCCATGGACGAAGCCACCTTTGGCGCCATGCACGCCCAAGACCAGATGGCGACGGACAAGCTCAGCCAGGGCATCGCCGACTTTGCCAAAGCCCAGGTTGCCGTCGAAGAGCTGCTCGCCAAGCGCCTCGCCCAGTGAACTGCTAACCCGCACGCTGCCCGCTCACTTGGCCACACCGTCGGTCTACTGCCCGTACAAGCCTGCTATCAAATCGGCTTTGGGGTCGCGCCGCCAGTTGATTTTCCGTCGCTTCTGAGCAGAATGGTCGCCCATGACTCGGTATGTTCCTCCTGCGGAAGCGCTCAGCTTGGTGCGCTCCGGTATGCGGGTGTTTATCCAAACGGCGGCTGCGGCACCCCAGCTTCTGATCTCCACGATGGTCGAGCGTGCCTCGGAGCTGCGGGCCGTCGAGATCGTCCATATGCACACCGAAGGCTCGGCGGAATACGCCGCGCCACAGTACCGCGACAGCTTTCACGCCAGCGCCCTGTTCGTCGGTCCGAACATGCGCGAGGCGGTGAACGCCGGTCGTGCGGACTACATTCCGGTATTTCTGTCGGAGGTTCCGCGGCTGTTTCGGCGTGGCATCGTGCCGCTCGACGTGGCGCTGCTTCATGTCTCGCCGCCTGACCGCCATGGCTTCTGTTCGCTCGGAATTTCGGTAGATGTCGCTCGGGCCGCCAGCGACAGCGCGCGAATCCTGATCGCTCAGGTCAATCCCAACATGCCGCGCAGCCACGGCGACGGACTGATCCACGTCAGCCGACTGACGGCGATGGTCGAGTGCAACCAGCCGCTCATGGAGTGCATGCCGAAGCCACTGTCCGCCGTCGAGCACTCGATTGGCAGACACGTTGCGGGCCTGATCGAAGATGGCGCGACCCTTCAGATGGGCATTGGCGCCATTCCCGACGCCGTACTGTCGGCCCTCGGCTCGCATCGACGGCTGGGCATCCACAGCGAGATGTTTTCCGACGGCGTCATTGACCTCGTCGAGCGCGGCATCATCACCGGCGAGTCCAAGAAGGTTCATCCCGGCTCCATCGTCGCGGGCTTTGCCGTCGGCAGTCGTCGTCTATACGACTTCATCGACGACAACCCGATGGTCAAGATGCTCGACATCGCCTACGTCAACGACACCGACGTGATTCGTCGCAACCCGCAGGTGACGGCGATCAACAGCGCACTCGAGGTCGACTTTACCGGCCAGGTCTGCGCCGATACGCTCGGTGGCAAGCAGTACTCCGGCGTCGGCGGTCAGATGGACTTCATCCGTGGTGCCGCGCTGTCCGAAGGTGGTCGGCCCATCATTGCGCTGCCGTCGGTAACCAGCCGTGGCGAGTCGCGCATTGTGGCGATGCTCAAGCCTGGTGCTGGCGTCACCACCACCCGCGCGCACGTTCACTATGTGGTGACCGAGTTTGGCGTCGCGAATCTCTACGGCGCTAGCCTGCGCAAGCGGGCCCAGATGCTCATCGACATCTCCCATCCCGATCACCGCGAGTTGCTGTCGAAGACCGCCCACGAGCGCTTCGGTCTGCTGGTCTGACGTAAGGCTCGTCGGTGCGCTTACTGCATCGAGCTGGTCGGCGGCAACAGCGGAGTCGAATCGCGGCTCCGCTCGATAAGGACCAAGATCGTCAGAAGGAGCAGCAGCGCCGCGAGCGCCAGACCGGCAATTACCCAGCCGAGCTTGAGCGCTTGCGGGGTCTGCGAGGTCAGGCTTTGACGGGACGCTGCCATCGAGAACATTGCTGAGAGCGGCATCTCGCCGGGCTGACTGAACGCGCTATTTTCCGATGCTGGCGTGGGGCTGCGTCCTGTCAGCGAGATCGGCTTGGCGCTCTGGGTACTGCCGGCCCGCGCAGCCAGCCGTCCCATCTGCCCGGAGTCGCCCGGCGGCTGCGACGGCGGGTTCGACGGCGGCTGCGACGGCGGACTGACCGGCGGAATCGACGGCGGCTCGGAATCGATGCGCTCCGTCGTGACCGAGGAGGTCGGCGCGGCCACGGGGCCTACCGAATCGAGCGGCAGAGCAATCGGTCGCGCATTGGTCGTCGAGCGATCGGCCCGCACCACCTCGCTCGGCGGGGATCGCTGCTCGCCGGAATCCGACGGTGGCTGTGATCCCGTCGCTGCCCTGCCGGCGTGTAGCTGCTCCGGCAGGGTGATCTGAGCCGCGGACAGTGGCGGATGACTGGTCGGCCCGATCGACAGCATTGGCAGCACTCCCGGTGGTGGGAACTGTCGAAGCACCGGCTCGGTACGTTCTTTGCGCGACGGAACGACCTGGAGAATCGGACTGCGCGGTGGCGCCGAGGTCGGTCGCTCGCTGCGATAGTCATGCGCGGGTCGCAGCGGCACCGGCAGCGCATCAAACTGTGGCTCCGACGAAGCAGTCGCCGACAGCGAGCGCAGCGGCACCGGCAGGTCGAACGGCTCGGAGTGGACGGCCTCAGTCGGAAGGTCTGCGTGGCAGCGTGGACACCGTCGCGGCTCATCACTGGGATGACTCCGCTCGGGCTGGAGCACATGGGTACACTGCGGGCAGACCTGCATCCTGACCTTTGTTGCCAGTTTATCCGCAAGGCCTACCGTCTGAATCGGCAAAGTGTGGGCGTGGGTCGAGAGCTTAGGTGGCGCCGCATGAGTACATTCTGCGCGCAGTCGCTCTCTAGTCGCTGCGGGACGAACTGTGCTTCCGGGGATGGCGACCGGGCAGGGCCAGCGTTATGTTCGGTACTACATCGCGGCAGCCCATGATTACCAAAGAGCTTCAAGAGTCGCTTCTCTCGGCCATGTCTGAGGCCCGAAAGCGTCATCACGAGTACCTCTGCCTGGAACATGTCCTTTACTCGTTTACCGAGGAACCCAGCTCTACAAAAATTCTTCGCGCTTGTGCGGTCGACCTGTCGAAGCTGCGCTCGCAGCTCGAGGAGTTTCTGACGAGCAAGGTCGCTCAACTCCCCGAGGGCGTGGATCGCGAGCCGGAGCAGACGGTTAGCATCCAGCGGGTCCTTCAGCGAGCGATTTTCCACATGCACTCGTCGGGCAAGTCGCAGATTAGCTCCGGCGATGTGCTGGCGGCGATGTTCCGAGAGCAGGATAGTCACGCGATATTTCTCCTCGAGAGCCAGGGCGTGACGCGGCTCGATGTCATCAACTATCTGTCGCACGGCATCGAGAAGGATGGCGCGGGCGACGATGGGGATGCGAGTGAGCTGTCACTGAGGAAGTCCGAGTCCGGTAGCGAGAGTGATTCCGAAGAGGACGAGGGCGGGGAGTCGGACAAGAAGCGGTCGCTGCTCGAGCGCTACACCGTTCACTTGGTCTCCGAGGCCAAAGCCGGTCGGATTGATCCCCTGATCGGGCGTGAAAGCGAGCTTCAGCGAACGATGCAGGTGCTGTGCCGTCGTCGAAAAAACAATCCACTTTACGTCGGTGACGCTGGCGTAGGCAAGACCGCGCTGGCCGAGGGATTGGCCTGGAAGATCTCGCGCGGCGAAGTGCCCGAGGTGCTCAAGGAAGCGGTGGTGTACTCGCTTGACCTCGGTGGTCTCGTCGCGGGGACCAAGTTTCGGGGTGAGTTCGAGCAGCGTCTCAAGGGCATTCTCACCGAGCTGCGAAAGATCCAAAAGGCGATCCTGTTCATTGATGAGATTCATACCATCGTCGGTGCAGGCGCGGTCTCGGGCGGCGCGATGGATGCGGCCAACCTGCTCAAGCCGGCGCTCGCGTCGGGCGAGCTGCGCTGCATTGGCTCGACGACGTTTGAGGAATACAAGACGGTCTTTGACAAAGATCGGGCGCTGTCGCGGCGCTTCCAGAAGATCGACCTCGTCGAGCCGACGGCGGATGAGACCTTCCTGATCCTCAAGGGGCTGCGGGCGCGCTACGAAGAGTTCCACGGAGTTCGTTACACCGACCCGGCGCTGCGGGCGGCGGCGGATCTGGCGGCCAAGCACATGACCGATCGGCACCTGCCGGACAAGGCCATCGACGTCATCGACGAGGCTGGCGCCGCGATGCGGATCTTGCCGGGCGCGTCGGGGAAGACCAAGAAAGTCGTTCGTCCCGCCGAGGTCGAGCAGGTCATCGCCAAGATGGCCAAGATCCCGCCGAAGTCGGTCAGCGCCGACGACAAAACCCAGCTACAGGGCCTCGAGCCGGAGCTCAAGAAGGTCATCTACGGTCAGGACTCGGCGATTGAGTCGCTGGTGACCTCGATCAAGCTGTCGCGCTCGGGACTGGGCAATCCAGACAAGCCGGTCGGCTGCTTTTTGTTCTCGGGACCGACGGGCGTCGGCAAAACCGAGCTGGCCAAGCAGCTGGCGCGGGTGCTCGGCATCGAGTTCATCCGCTTCGACATGAGCGAGTACATGGAGAAGCACACGGTGTCGCGACTGATTGGCGCACCGCCGGGCTACGTGGGCTTCGATCAGGGCGGGTTGCTCACCGACGCTGCGCGCAAGACGCCGCATGCGGTGCTGGTGCTCGACGAGATCGAGAAAGCGCACCCCGATATCTACAACGTGCTGCTTCAGGTGATGGACCACGCGACGCTGACCGACAACAACGGACGCAAAGCGGACTTCCGCAACATCGTGCTGGTGATGACCACCAACGCCGGGGCACGAGAGCTTCAGCAAGGTGCGATTGGCTTTGGGACGCAGGCGCCGAAGAACCTCGACAAGGCGGCGATCGAGAGGACGTTTAGCCCCGAGTTTCGCAATCGCATCGACGCGTGGATCACGTTCCAGTCGCTCAGCCCCGAGATCATCCGCAAGGTGGTCGATAAGTTCGTCGGACAGCTGGTCGAGCAGCTCAAACAAAAGAAAGTGCAGATGGAGCTTACCGACGAGGCGCGTAGCTGGCTGGCCGAGAAGGGCTATGACCGGCTCAACGGCGCTCGTCCGATGGCGCGGATCATCCAGAACGAACTGAAGAGGCCGCTCGCCGACGCCATCTTGTTTGGCGACCTCCAGCATGGCGGAACGGTTCGTGTGACGGTGGTCGGCGGCAAGCTGGCGCTGCAAATCGAGGCTACCAAGTAGCCGTGGCCAGCAAACTTCTTGTGTACCGGGAACGAGCGATCTGTCGCGTAAGTGCGCAACATCTCAAGGCAAGTCTTGACCTTGCCCGCAGGGGATGTTGAGCTTAAGAATCTGCGCTCAAGTTCCCATCCATGAGGCTATCCCAGAGGACTCAAACACCATGCTAGACCGCAAGACTTCGGGCTCGCTGCCGCAGCCGGCCATGTCCTACATCATCCCCACCGTCGTCGAGCAGACCCATCGCGGTGAGCGCGGCTGGGACATTTACTCGCGGCTCCTCAAAGACCGCATCGTCTTCCTCGGTACGCCCGTCGACGATATGGTGGCCAACACCATCATCGCGCAGCTTCTGTTCCTCGAGTCCGAGGACCCCGACAAAGACATCATGCTCTACATCAACTCGCCGGGCGGCCTCGTCACGGCGGGCATGGCGATCTACGACACGATGCAGTACATCCGCTGCGACGTGGCGACGATCTGCATGGGGCAGGCGTCGTCGATGGGATCGTTCCTGCTCGCCGGTGGCACCAAGGGCAAGCGCTACTCGCTGCCGCACGCGCGCATCCTGATTCACCAGCCGCTCGGTGGTTTCTCGGGTCAGGCGACTGACATCGAGATCCACGCCCGCGAGATCCTGCGGACCCGCGAGAAGCTGATCGAGATGTACTCCCAGCACACCGGTCAGCCCGAGGATCGCATCCGTCGCGACATGGAGCGGGACTTCTTCATGAGCGCCATCGAAGCCAAAGAGTACGGCATCGTCGACGAGGTGCTGGTCAAGAAGAAGGTCGAGCCGAAGGCGACCTAGCGTGGCGAATGGGGCTTATTCGGCCCCTTGCTGATGAGTACGAAACCAACTGAGGGAGTCGATGCACGGTCTTTCTTGCTCGTTCTGCGGTAAGAGCCAAAAAGAGGTCCGCAAGCTGATTGCTGGCCCGACGGTGTACATCTGCGATGAGTGCATTGGTCTGTGTAACGACATCATCGCCGAGGAGATTGAGAAGGACGATCAGCCGTTTGGGCAGAGCAGTGTGCCCAAGCCGTCCGAGATCAAGAACGTCCTCGACGAGTTTGTCATCGGCCAAGATCGCGCAAAGAAGATCCTCTCGGTGGCGGTACACAACCACTACAAGCGCATCGACGCCAAGGTTGGTCCCGAAGAGGTCGAGCTACAGAAGTCGAACATCCTTTTGCTCGGGCCGACGGGCTGTGGCAAGACGCTGCTCGCGCAGACGCTGGCCCGGATGCTCAACGTGCCGTTTGCGATTGCCGATGCCACCAACCTTACCGAGGCTGGCTACGTCGGCGAAGATGTCGAGAACATCATCGTCAGTCTGCTCAACAACGCCGACCACGACGTGGAGCGGGCCCAGCGCGGAATCGTCTACATCGACGAGATCGACAAGATTGCCCGCAAGAGCGACAACCCGTCGATCACCCGCGATGTCTCGGGCGAAGGCGTGCAGCAGGCGCTGCTGAAGATTCTCGAAGGAACGGTCTGCAACGTGCCTCCCAAAGGCGGTCGCAAGCATCCGCAGCAGGAGTTCCTCCAGGTCGACACCACCAACATCCTGTTTATCTGCGGCGGCGCGTTCGTCGGTCTCGAAGACGTGATCGAGCAGCGGGTCGGTCAGAGGAACATGGGCTTTGGCGCCAACATCCAGAGCAAGCACGAGAAGAAGATCTGGGACTTCCTCAAGGAAGTGCAGCCCGAGGATCTACTCCGATACGGACTGATTCCAGAGTTCATTGGTCGCCTGCCGGTGATTGCGCCGCTGCATGAGCTGACCGAGGACGCGCTCGTCGACATCCTGACCAAGCCGCGCAACGCGCTCATCAAGCAGTACCAGAAGCTGTTCGAGATGGATGGCGTGAAGCTGCGATTTACCAAAGGCGCGCTCAAGTCGATCTCGCAGGCGGCCCTCAAGACCCGCAGCGGGGCACGTGGACTCCGGGCCATCGTCGAGAACATCCTGCTCGAGACGATGTACGAGATTCCGTCGCATCCCAACATCAAGGAAGTGCTGGTCAGCGAAGAGGTGGTCGAGCAAAACCAGCAGCCGCTGCGCATCTATCACCAAAAAGACGCCGCAGTGTCGGCGTAGGCGCTCTCCCTTGTTGGGAGACTGCCGCGTGGCTGGCTACTTGAACTGCTGGGTGCCAGTGACAGTCTGACCGACCTTGAACGGAATCCCGCTCTCCACCACTTGTTGTCCATCGCTGGCGGTGATCCGGAAGGTGTACGGACCGGGTCCGGGATCTGGCGAGTCCGCGACGTAATAGTTGTAGGACTGCCCGGCCAGACCGACCCAGTTGCTCCCCTGCTGTAGCTCGATGTTTTTGATGGGCAGGCGGCTGTTGAGAACCTGCACCGCCATCCAGTAGGCGTTGCTGCCTTCCTTGAAGTGCAGGCCGAGCGGCCCACTGACCCCGCAGGCAACGGCAACCCACGAGATCTTGACCCGCCCGGCGGCCTTGTCGGCAATCATCGTGAAGGCTTGTTCCGACAGATCGAGATCCCCGCTCTTGCACCCTGGACAGAGGTCGACGATCCGTACCGTAACGGTTCCCTTGGGGCCGGTGACATCGACGCAGGTGCCGCAGACTTGGCTGTTCTGCCACTGCGGAGCATTCATCGCCGCGACCATCAAGTTGCCAGGGCTGGCATCGTAGGAACATGCGCCCGCACCGGTTGCTCCGTAGTAGGTGCCGTCGCCCATTTGGGTCTGCCCGATCATCGGCTGGGAGCCGGGCAGCTGCGGCATATCGGAGTTGTAGCTGGTGTTGGTGGTGCCGCAGCCAAGCAGCGACGATACGGCGAACAGGACAGAGCAGCCAAGGCCAAGCTCAGACGATCTCATGGGAGGACTCCTTGGGGCCGCTCCTTGGGAAGTGAAGCGGCTTCTAATCGAGGCAGGTCGGGAGCTTCTTCGGCGGCGGGATGCGCGGCTTGAGCTGGCTCTGTCCCTTCATGACGATCGGGATGCAGCCGGTCATGCGCTGCTGCTCGCTGCACACTCCCTCTTCGCGGGCTTCGTTGTCGTAGCGACGGAACAGGCACAGTCCTTGGCAGTCGTCGCCATCGTTACAGACCTTGCCCGCGTCGGTGGTCTTGCAGTTGCAGCCCTGGTTGCGATTGACACCGTAGCGGCCCCAGACGCCGTTGCATTTTTCACAGGCGGCCTTGGCCGTCGCGAGTCCCTTGTTGGCGATCTTGATGGCGCCGCGGACCGACTGCTCGCCGCTGCTGCCCGGCGGATGGAAGAACACCACGGCTTCCAGCTCACCTGGCGTCGTCCACGGGATTTCCTCTTTCCAGGTACCGGCCGTGCCGACGATGGGCGCCGGATCGAACTCCAGCTCAAGGCTGCGCCGACCGTTTTCGTACATCTCCAGCCGGTACACCGACTGAAACTCGCCGGTACAGTTTTTGGCGCGCAGCGGGATGTCGCTCTCGCACTTTTCCCACGAGTCATCGCACTTGAGCGCGACCTCGATCGGCTGCATCACAAAGCCGCTCTCCATCGGTGAGCAGGTGAGCTTCGTGGGCTCGGGTTTGCGGGCTGACTCGGCGGTCTTGGCGACGGCTGGCTTGGCTGCCGCCGGCTTGGTCACCGGACGTGGCGCAGGAGCGGGAGGTGCCCCAATCGCAAGCGACAGAGGGAGCAGGACGGGAACCGCAAAAGCCAGCAGCGAGGTCTTGTCCATGTCAGAGCTTATTAGCATGTCCGAACAGGGGGCCGAAGACCATTCTGCGTGTCCGCCTCGGTGCTTTGCCCCTACGCTTCGCTTTCGGCATCCGTTTCGGATTCAGCCTCACCTTCGCTCTCGGATTCAGCGTCTATTTCAGCGTCGGATTCGGATTCAGCGGTCTGCTCGGACTCGCTGGCGACCAGGGTTCCCATTTCCTCGCACTCCATCGAAGCGCAGCGACGGAGCAGATGAGTTGTCACCAGGCCGCCATGCGCCAAGGCTCGCAGGGCCGCCCGCACCACCGCGTTTTTGATCGCCCCGCCCGACAGATCGAACTCACTCGCCAACGCGGCAAAGTCGAGGTTCGGCTCGACCGGCGTATCTTTCGGCAGCATCGAGCGCCACAGCCGCGCCCGATCGCGCTCGCCGGGCAGTGGCAGGGTGATGCGAAAGCGCAGCCGTCGCTTGAAGGCATCGTCGAGCAGCTTCTCGTTGTTGGTGGTCAGGATCAGCATGCCGTCGTGCGACTCCACGGCTTGCAGAAGGAAGCTCACCGCCATATTGGCATAGCGATCCTGCGACGAGCGAACGTCGAGTCGGCGCCCAAACAGCGTGTCGGCTTCGTCAAACAGCAGCGCGACCTGTTGCCGCTTGGCTTCGTCAAAGATGCGGGCCAGGTTCTTCTCCGTCTCGCCGGCAAAGCGCTCGACCACTCGCGCCACGTTGACCCGGAACAGCTCCAGACCAATCTCTTTGGCGACCAGCGCCGCGACCATGGTCTTGCCGGTTCCCGGAGCGCCTGCGAGCAGCACGCTGATCGACCGCCCATAGGGCAGCTTGCGCTCGAAGCCCCACTGGCCGAGGAGCTGCTCGCGATAGCGCGCATAGGCGACGACCTCGAGCACCCGCTCCATCGACTCCGCCGAGAGCACCAGGTCTTCCCACGACAGCGATGTCGTCACCAGCTGGGCGAGATCGCCAAAGCGGTTGCCGAGCTGCTTGCGGATCGCTTCTCGCGCCGCCGCCATGGTCAGGGTAGGGCGGTTTGTCCCGTCGAGTCGGGCGCCCCGGACCATCTCACTCACACAGCGCTGGATGGCTCCTGCTGGCAGCGAGTAGTGGTTGGCGAGGCTCTGCACATCGAAGCCGCGCTCACGGGCCATGTCGATGGGCAGCAGGCCATTCCACAGGGCAATCTGGGTCGCGCGATCCGGGACCGGAACATCAATTCGCAATAGCTCTGGCAGGCGAGTCCACAGCGCATCGATCGGTCCGTCGGCGGCCAGCACCACCCGCACTCGACTCCCGACGAGGAGCTTGCGCACTTCCTCAAACAGCACCGGCTCCAGCTCTCCGAGCAGCTCGGCGCCCGCGATATAGAGCAGCCCTTGCTGAAGCGCCGCCTCCCCCAGCGCCGCCTGCACGGTCTGAGCCACGGTCTGGGCGACGGTCTGCGTAGTTGGCTGGATGCTGCTTGCCGCCAGAACCACCAGCGGTCGCTCGGGGAACAGGGCCGCGAGCAGCGCTTTGCGACCACTGCGCCGCAGTCCGGTCAGACACAGCGGCGTCAGCATTGGTCCACTGGCACCGCCGAGCAGCGGCTGGGCACACTCGTCGAGCGCATCGCGGACTCGCTCGGCAAGACCCGCCTGTAGCGTCAGCTGCGCCAGCGTCCGCTGTCCAAAATACAGGCTCAGACCGTGCGGCAGCGTGTGCAGCGGCGGCCTCTCTTCCCCGCGCAGGAACGATGCGACCCGATCTGCCAGCTTGACCCTCTGGAGCAGAAGCGGCGTCGCTGGTGACCAGGCCGGATCGGGGGCCAAAAGGATCATGCCATGGCGACGAAGCGTGCTCCCTGGCACCAGCGCTTGGGCAATCGCTTCCTGTTCGGTTTCATCGTCAGCGAGCAGGTTGAGCAGGTGCGCCACCGTCGCCTGCACCGTCCCTTCCCCAAGCAGCGGCAAAAGCAGCGGTCGGACCTGCGGGTCGGTCTCCATCAGCAGCAGCGCGGTGAGCAGCTTCAGCTCGACATCGGGCAGTGACAGCGAGCGCTGGAGTCGGGTGATCGGCAGCGGCCTTCCCATCCGCTCGTTCTCCGCGAGACGGCTACTGAGCTGCTCCGTCAGCTCTTGCAGCTCGCGCTGGCAGTCGGCAAGCTCGGCGGTGCAGCTGGGCTGCTTCCCCAGCTCATGGCGACGCAGCCATAGCTTCATGCGGCGCTGCTCATCGCGGAGGTGTAAAGGGGCCAAGAGATAGGGTTGCCGGGGCTCGCTCTGAGGTCCGTCGTGCATGGCAGGCACCTTCTTGGTGAGCATATCACGACGGAGAATGACGATAACGGCGCACCACTTGGCGATTTTCTGAAGTAGAATGCGCACCGTCTTTCTCGACTGCCTGCGACTGGAAACGACTTCGATGGCCCAAGAGTCCAAGCCAACAGCCAAGCCGCGACGAGCTGCCGTGGTCAAAGCGGCCGCTCCTTCCTCTGCCTCCAACGATTCACCTGACAGCACTGAGCCGGAGCTGGTCGACGGTGGGGCGGCTGATGCCCCAGACTCCCCCGAGGAAGATGCCGACCTGGAGAAGCTGGTCGGGGCTGCCGTCGAGGCCATGCCAGACGAAGACATCGTGCTGGCCGCCGACGTGCTGGTCCCCGAGCTGGTCTCCGTGGGACGAGGTGGCGCTTCTCTGGTCAAGAGCGATCCGCTGACGGTCTACATGCATGAGATCCGGCGCTACCCGCTGCTCGATCGCGAAGAGGAGCACCGTCTCGCTGTCGAGTATTCCAAGAACAAAGACCCCCGACTGGCCCGCCGGCTGATCACCGCCAACCTCCGGCTGGTCGTCAAGATTGCCCACGAGTACCGTCGCGCCTACCGCAACCTGCTCGACCTGGTGCAAGAAGGCAACCTCGGGCTCTTGCAGGCGGTGGAGAAGTACGATCCCCATCGCGGCGTCAAGCTGTCGTCGTACGCGGCGTGGTGGATTCGCGCCTACATGCTCAAGTTCATCCTCAACAACTGGCGACTGGTGAAGATCGGCACGACCCAGGCGCAGCGGAAGCTGTTCTTCAACCTGAGCAAAGAGCGCGAGAAGCTGGAAGCCGATGGCATTGCGCCGACGAGCAAGCTGCTGGCCGCTCGACTGTCGGTGCCCGAGCAAGAGGTCAACGATATGTCGCTGCGGCTCGGCCAGAGCGAGACCTCGCTCGATGCGCCGGTCAGTCGTGACGATGAGGGCGGGCGGCGGCAAGTCGATATGCTGGAGTCACCCGGTGCGACGCGTCCCGACATCACCGCCGAGAGCGAAGAGTTCCGTGGCCTGCTGCGGCAGAAGCTTGCGGAGTTTGAGCAGACGCTGAGCGGTCGCGAAAAGCTGCTGTTCCAAGAGCGCCTGATGGCCGACCAGCCGCTGACCCTGCAAGATGTCGGCGAGCGCTTTGGCATCAGCCGCGAGCGGGCCCGTCAGCTTGAAGCCCGACTGCTCGGGCGCCTGAAGGTGTACCTCAAGAAGGAACTGGGCGACGCCGTCCAGGTCGCGATGGGCCTGGAGTAGTCCACCGATTCGGTCGTAGCGG
>Ga0154020_10003204_pt1 | contig 19779 bp, 18 predicted proteins | sample Klosneuvirus_201_FD_109709 | JGI IMG/M metagenome (GOLD analysis project Ga0154020, IMG submission 109709) | Active sludge microbial communities from wastewater, Klosterneuburg, Austria - Klosneuvirus_20160825_MG | ecosystem: Engineered > WWTP > Aerobic digester > Activated sludge | place... | reverse complement strand
TGACGAAGAAGTCCTCCTCGACCTGCAAGCGCGGGTAGCGCCGCTCGAGGTCGCCTGCCGCATAGTCCTTCACGCGATGCCGCAACGTGAGATCCTGCGCGCGGGCCGGCGCGCGGATGGGGTCCGCCTGCACGAAGCCCAGGCGCGCGATCGCCTTGGGGAGCGTGGTGGGCGCGAAGAGACTGCGCGCGAGCGCGTGGGCGCGCAGGGCGGCGATGGTCATCGGCGGACGACGCGGACGGACAGATGGACCGGGCGGAGCATGGCGGGAACCTAGGGGGCGTGACCACGGCGAGCCATCCCGCGCCTCGCGCTTCACCCGACCTCCGGTGCGGCGTAGCTTGGTGTGCCATGCACCCCTTCCTGACGTCTGCCGTCCTCATCGCCCTCGCCGCCACGCCGATGCGCGCGCAGGCGGTCGTCCGCGACTCGCTCTCCTCTCCGCGCCTCGCCTGGGAACTCGTCCGCGTTCCCGCGGGCGACGTCACCATCCCCGGGGCCAACGGCCCTTTGCGCAAGCAGGTCCCGGCGTTCGAACTCCTGCGCACCGAGGTGCCCTGGGAGCTCTACGACGTCTTCTATCTCCGCCTCGATGTCCCGCGCGAGTCCCGAAGCGGCGTCGATGCCAGCACGCGCCCGTCGCGCCCGTACGGTGCCCCGGACCGTGGGTTCGGCCATCGGGGCTACGCCGCCATCTCGCTCACGCATGCCAGCGCCATGCGGTTCGCCGCCTGGCTCTCCGAGCGCACCGGGCACACCTACGCTGTCGCCACGGAGGCGCAGTGGCAGCGCGCCGCCGACCTCGCCTTCGCCGGCGTCGATCCCGCCGGGTACGCCGAGCACGCCTGGATCGCCGCGAACGCCGAGGGCGCACCGCATCCCATCGCCACACGCGCACCCGACCGGCTCGGCCTCCACGACCTCCTCGGCAACGTCGGCGAGTGGGTCACCACCGAGGACGGCACCGGCGTGCTCCGCGGCGGCAGCTTCCTGACCCTGCGCGACGCCCTGTCGGTCACGCTCCGCGAGCGGCAACTTCCCTCCTGGAACTCGACCGATCCGCAGGACCCCAAGAGCCGCTGGTGGCTCTCCGATGGCCCCTTCGCTGGCTTCCGACTCGTGAGGATCCTTTCCATACCATGAGCATCTCGCGCCGCACCTTCGCCACCATCGCCGCCGCGGCGGCCGCCACCGCCGCCCTGCCCTCCAAGGCCTTCGCCATCGGCCGGCGACGCAACGCCGACCCCATCCGCATCGGTGTCATCGGTTGCGGCGGGCGCGGCACCGGCGCGGCGCGCAACGCCGTCGAGGCGAGCGAGAACGTCTTCATCACCGCACTCGGCGACCTCTTCCCCGACCGCATGGCCGACGCACGCCGCGGCTTCGACAAGACCGCGACGGAGAGCGCGAGGTTCGCCGCGGCCTACAAGGTCACCGACGACAAGGTCTTCACCGGCTGGGACGCCTACGAGAAGGTCCTCGCCACCGACTGCGACCTCGTGATCCTCGCCTCGCCCCCGGCCTTCCGCGCGATGCACCTCACGGCGGCGGTGAATGCGGGCAAGCACATCTTCGCCGAGAAGCCCGTCTGCGTCGACGTCGCCACCGCCATCCAGGCGTACGCGGCCGCAGACCTCGCCCGACAGAAGGGGCTCGGCTACGTCGCCGGCACGCAGCGTCGACACGACCCGCGCTATGCCGACGTGATCAAGCGCGTGCACGATGGCGCGATCGGCGAGGTCATCACCGGGCAGGTCTACTGGAACCAGGGCGGACTCTGGAGCCATGCGCGCAAGCCGGAGTGGACCGATACCGAGTTCCATCTCCGCAACTGGCTCTACTACACGTGGGCATCGGGCGACCACATCGTCGAGCAGCATGTGCACAACCTCGACGTCGCCAACTGGGTGATGGGCGCGCACCCGGTGAAGGCGACCGCGATGGGCGGGCGCCAGACGCGCACCGACGCGGTGTACGGCCACATCTTCGACCACTTCGCCATCGAGTACGAATACGCCGACGGCCGGCGCATCACCTCGTTCTGCCGGCAGCAGGACGGCACGACGAGCCGCGTGCGCGAGGACTTCCAGGGCTCGCTCGGGCGCACCAACGCGGCCGACACCATCGAAGGGCGCAACGCCTACAAGGCGGCGGTGATCCCGGGGATGAACCCGTACGTCGAGGAGCATCGGGACCTCGTCGCGAGCATCCGCGCCGGACGGCCGCTCAACGAAGGGCGGCAGATCGTGGACAGCAACCTCACGGCGATCCTCGGGCGCGAGGCGGCGTACACGGGCCAGACGCTCACGTGGGACGAACTGATGGCGTCGAACCTCTCGATCCTGCCCAAGGAGTTCGCGTTCGGGGCATTGGCGGTGCCGGCGGTGCCGACGCCGGGCGAGACGACGTTGACGCGGTCCTTCAGCGAGGGGTGGTGAGATGGAGCGGAGAGAGTTCGTCAGCGCGCTCGGCGCGGCCGGGATGGGATGGAGGTTGAAGGATGAAGGAGGAAAGTCGAACAGCGATGCGCGAGCAGGACGCGGTTCACCTTCTTCCTCCATCCTTCAGCCTTCATCCGCTCCATTCGCGCTCGACTTCGCGCCGCACTTCGGGATGTTCGCGCGGAGTGCGGGGGCGGATGTCGTCGACCAACTCAAGTGGATGCATGACCAGGGGTTCCGCTCGCTCGAGGACAACGGGATGCGCGGGCGGCCGGTGGCCGAGCAGGAGCGGATCGCCCGGGAGATGTCGCGGCTCGGAATGCGGATGGGCGTATTCGTCCTCAATCCCGAGACGGCATGGACCACCACCTTCGCCGCGGGCGAGGCCTCGTTCCGCGAGTCCTTCCTCAAGGATGTCGATGCATCCATCGAGGTCGCCAAGCGCGTCAACGCGAAGTGGGCGACGGGCGTGATGGGCACCGAGGCGCCGCGCCTCGAGCCGGAGTACCAGACCGCCAACGGGGTGGAGATCCTGCGCGCGGGAGCCGAACGCTGCGAGAAAGCGGGACTCGTGATGGTGCTTGAGCCGCTGAATCGCCGCGACCATCCCAATCTCTTCCTCACGCGCATCCCCCAGGCCTTCCAGATCTGCCGGGCCGTGGACTCGCCGTCGTGCAAGATCCTCTTCGACATCTACCACCAGCAGATCACCGAGGGGAACATCATCCCCAACATGGATGCCGCGTGGTCTGAGGTCGCGTACGTGCAGATCGGCGACAACCCGGGCCGCAAGGAACCGACGACCGGCGAGATCAACTACGCGAACATCTTCGCGCACCTGAAGCGGAAGGGGTACGCCGGGGTGCTCGGCATGGAGCACGGGAACTCGCGCACGGGAGTGGAAGGCGAACAGGCCGTCGTCGCGGCGTACCGGGCGGTGGATCCGCGATGAGGTGAAGGGTGAAGGTCGAAGGATGAACGTCGATGGCCGACCGGTCAGGGCTCGACGATGCGCAGCTGCAGGCGCTCGGCGAGCCCTCTGCGCTTCTCGGGAGGCATGAGCGCGAAGGCGGTGGCGAAGGCGTCGGTCATCCAGGCGCGGTCGCCGATCACGGTGATCTGCGGCGAGTCCGTCGCGCCGCGACCCGTGGTGGTGCGGAACACATGACCCTCGTGCCCGCCGCCGGTGACCGGAGCGAGCTGGGCGCGTGAGGCAGAGGTGCTCACGGCCCCGTTGGTGAGCGAGAGCAGCGTGTCGCCGCGCGACGTCTCCACGGCGATCACCCAACCCGACGCACCCGGCGGCGCGCCGCGCGTGACCACCTCGCCGCCCGCTTCGAGGAGCATCGACCGCACGCCCGCGGTGTCGAGCAGGCGCGCGACGTCGTCGAGGATCCATCCCTTCGCGATGGCGCCCAGGTCGAGCCGCATGCCGGGGCGCAGGAACCGGACGGCGAGGCCCGCGGAGTCGACCTCCACGCTTCGGTGGTCCACGGCCTGCCGCGCGATGGCGCGCGCGGAGTCGGTGATGGGCTGTCCGGTGCGCGCGGCCTCGCGCCAGAGGCGCGTGAGCGGGCCGACGGTGTGGTCGAACACGCCGTCGGTGGCGGCGGCCGCGAACGCGGCGTGCCCGAGGACCTCGTGCAGCTCGCGAGAGACCGGGGTCCACTGCCCCACGGGCGCGAGCGCGATCCGGTTCAGCTCCGAGGTCGCGCGATGGTCGCTCATGATCCCTTCCAGCACCTCGATCCGCGCGAAGGCGCGCCCAGCGATCGCGCGCGCCGCCATCTCATCGGCGTGCACGAGGACCAAGCGCACCTCCATGCCGAGGTGGACCTCCCGGAACTCGTGTGCTCGCGAGAGGTCGGGGAGCGCGGGGGGGGTCTGGGCCGCGGCGGCGGACAACGGTGCGCACGCGAGCGCGATCAGGCGGATGAGGCAGGTCAGGCGCATCGACCGGGAATGTAGCGCCGGCTGCCGCCACCACGCCGCATTGAGCGGATCGCCGCACGGCGACATCTTATCGAGCATCGTCCTTCCCCGCTCCTCGCGCGCTCCCCGGCACCGCCCCCACATGCACAAGCACTCCTCACTCTCGCTGCCGGACCATGCGCGGAAGGCGGCCGTCCTCTCGTTGCGCTCCTACGCGGCGGACAACTTCGATGAGGAGCTGAGCGACCTCCAGGCGTCGTTGCTCCTCGATCATGTGATGACCGACATCGCCCCGTCGATCTACAACCAGGCCGCGGCGGACGCCCGCGCCTACGTGGAGGAGCGGACCGCCGACCTCGAGGCCGCGTTGCACAAGGCGGAGTTCCCCCTCTCGGGACGGCGGAAGCGCTGATGCCACTGCACCGGCTCCCACGCCTCCCGCGCGCCGCGCTCGCGATCGTGCTCCTGTTCGCAGCCCCTCACAGGGGCGCCGCGCAGAGCTGCGGGACCGACGGCGTGATCCTCGCCGTCTCATCGCCGATGCTCACCGCGGCCGACTCCTCGTACCTGCGGTCCGCCGCACGCGCGCTGGCGTACCGTTGGCCCGTTCCCAGCCGGCGTCGCGAGACCTACACGCAGTGGCGTCGCGTGCGTCGCCGGGCGCTGCCGCCCGAGCCGCGGTGGGCGGACGACTATGAACCGGCGCCCGGGACCCGCGCCGAGTTCCGCATCGTCATCCCGCGCCGCGGGAAGCCGCGCGCCGACGAACCGACACGCGCGAGCGGCGACGAGCTGTTCGACCGCAGCCTGCGGCTGATGGTGACGGATCCCATGCCCGCCTCGCCGGAGCTGCCCCCCTTCCCGGCGTCCGTGACGGGCGATTCGCTCGTGCTGACCGTCCACCTGGGTGCCCTGCCGGACTCGGTGCCGAGCGGCCACATCCGGTTCGCCGTGGCGCAGCGGCGGGTCGAACTGGTACCGGGCACGCTCGAGTTCAACGCGCCGCGCTCCGCCAGCACCCCTCCGGCCTCGCAGCGTTTCGCGACGATCAAGTATGACGTGAACGAGAACGGCCAGGTCGTGCCGTCGAGCCTGGAGATCCTCGATTCGTCGGACCGCGAGCTGGTGGACGCGATCCGCGCCGCCCTCAATCGTGCCCGGTTCCGCGCCGCCGAGCAGGGCTGCCGCCCGATCACGATGACGGTCGTGCAGACCTTCCGGGGGTGAGCGCTCCCCGCGAGAACAGCACCCCGCGGTCCGTCCCCACCAGCACGTGCTTCATGAGCGCCAGGGTGTCGGGATGCTCGAAGTACGCCGAGTGGATCCCGCTCTTCGTCTTCGGCCCCTGCTCGAAGAAGGGCGTGCAGTCCACATCCCAGACGTTGTCCGGCCGCGGCGTTCCGTTGGGGATCCCCGATCGCCCGAGCCGGCGCTTGCCGAAGTGCTTGAGTCCCGCGGAGACCCCCAGCACCTGGTCGAGCCCGCTATAGAGCGCGGTGATGCGATACGTGAGGTTCGCGAGGGCATCGCCGTCGCTGCCATCGGTCGTCTCGCCCGACGCGAAGAGGTCGTTGTCCACGTCGGCGGCGACCATCACCAGTTGGTTGATCAGGCTCACCAGCAGCGGCTGGTTGCGCCGCGACCAGGCCATCTGCGCCGCCTTCTGCAGCACGTAGTTCCCCATGCTGTGCGCGATCACCGACACCTTCGCGCGGCAGGCGAGCTTGGGGTCGCGGGTCGCCGCCTCCTGGCGGTCCAGGAGCCACACATAGAACCCATCGAGCAGCTCGGCGAGGTCGGCCGCCGAGGCGCGCGCGTCCCTGCGGTCCGGCAGGTACGACGTGGTCTGCCCGTCGGACGGCCACGTGAACAGCACGCACTCGCCCAATCCGCCCTCGCCGTGGTAGAGCGCCTTGCAGATGGAGGCGTACCGCCGTGCGGCGTCCTTCCAGTTGTTGTTGTAGCCGTGGACGAAGAGGGAAACGTGCTGCTGCTGCTCGTTGAAGTTCTCGTCCTTCAGCAGGGCGAACTTGTTCGCGGTGCCGGTGAGGAGTGCCTGGAAGCGCTCGCGCGAGACCTTGGTCCAGGCCGAGAGCCGGTCCAGCGGCCCGTCGGTCGCCGTCCAGAAGGTGAGCCCGTCGCCGCGCTCGCCGGTGAGTCCGGTGGAGCCGACCTTGCGATTCGTGACCATCCAGTAGCGGGGCATCGCCGTTCCTCCCTGTGTCGGGTCCGTGACGGGCCATACGGTCGGGCGCGGACGCGACGACCGCAAGGGGGCCGGCGCGTCGAGCGGCCGACGGCCCGGGGGGGAGCCCCCCCCCTGCGATTCGATTCTAGGCTTTCCCCCGGGCGCACCGCGTCACAACTTGCGCCTCCCCCTCCACTCACCGTCCCTCCCTCACGCCCCCTAACCGAGACCGACCATGGGCAAGCCGCTCGACCCCGCACACGACCACAGGATCTCCCTCGAGGCCGCCGCAGCCATGACCAAGGCGCACCGCGATGGCGGCACCCTCCGCACCGGGGACTCCGCCGCCTACAACGCGAAGGCGCTACTCGATCTGCTGCAGCAGCCCGGCTGCGTGGGCATGCGCTACTACAAGGGGCGGACGAAGGCGGGCGAATCATCGATGGTCCTCGTCGGCGTCGACAAGGACGGCAACGACATGGTCGGCGGCATCCTGATCGACAATGGCATGCCCTGCCCGCCCTGGTGCAGCGACGGCAACGTGCTCACCGGCTGATCGCGCGCACGCCGCATGAAGATGCCGCTGATCCTCTGGGTCGCCGTCTGGGCGATGGGGCTGCCGATCGCGATCGCGGTCGTGCGGCGCCAGCTCGGCGAGCCCGGCAAGGCCGCGGTGGTCCTCTGGCTCCTCAGCATGCTCTTCCAGACCATCGGCGGCCGGCTGTGGACGCTGCTGGTCGACAACACCAACAACCTCTTCTTCGGGGTCGCCTTCCTGCCGCTCGAGGCGGCGGCGGTGCTGATGGCGGTCGCGCACTGGCAGGTCCGGCCCATCGCCCGGACCACGGTGCGGCTCTTCATCCCGCTCTACGCCATCGTCTGGGCGCTCGCGCTGTGGCGGGTGGAGGACGTGCGCGGCTACTCTGTGGTCGCCGCGCCCGTCCTCGGCCTCCTCGTCCTCGCGTCGGCGCTCTTCGCGCTCGTGACGCGGGCGCAGCAGGACGACGAACCGATCCTGCGCTCGGAATGGGGGTGGATCCTCACCGGCATCGCGATCCACTTCGCGACCGACGTGGGCTACCATATCACCGGCCAGATCGGGCTGCTGCACGACGACATGCCGCTCCTCATGCGGATCTCGATCTGGAAGGCCTGGATCAGTACCTTCGCGCTCCTCTTCATCTCCTGGGGGTTCCTCTGCCCGGTCTCAGCGGGATCGTCGGCGTCCTCTTCCTCGCCGGCTCCGCCACGGTGACGATCATCATCGTCGCCTTCGTGGCGGCGATGGTGCTCGCGCAGCGGCAACGGGCACGGCTGCGCCAGGAACAGGCGCTGCTGGTCGCGCGCGCGCACGAGGAAGAGCGGGCGTGGGTCGCCTCGGAGCTCCACGATGACGTCCTGCAACGCGTCGCGCTGGTCCGCGCCGAGGTCGAGTCCATCTGGACCTCCCCGGAACCGCACTCCGCAGGACGGCTCGAGGATCACCTGCGCGCCATCAACGCCGAGCTCGTCGACCTCGCGGTCGCCGTGCGCCGCATCGCCTCCCGCCTGCATCCGACGATCGTCGACCAGGTCGGCCTGCCCTCTGCGTTGCAATCGCTCGTGGCCGAGATCGAGCGCGGCAGCGACCTGGCCGTCGAGGTCACGACCGACGGCCCCTCGGATCGGATGTCGCAGGAGACCGCGCGCGCCGTGTACCGGATCGTGCAGGAGGCGCTGCGCAATGCCGCGCGGCATGCGGCCGCGCGTCGCGCGCGGGTGCGGCTCGCGTTCGGCGTGCGCGACCTCGACCTCTCCATCAGTGACGACGGGCGCGGCTTCGACCCGCTCGCGACGCCCTCGCCGGGCATCGGACTCGCGAGCATGCGCGAGCGTGCGCTCATCGCGGGCGGCAGCGCGACCGTGCGGTCGCGCCCCGGGGCCGGCACCACCATCGACGTCCGACTGCCGATGGGGCGGGCCTGATGCCCACCCGGCTCCGCCTCGTCCTCGGCGACGACCATCACCTCATGGTCGAGTCGCTCCGGGCCGCCCTCAAGAAGCGGCACGAGGTCGTCGCCGTCGCGCACACCGCGCAGACGATCCTCGACGCGGTGCGCGATCACCAGCCCGACGTCCTCCTCCTGGACCTCTCCCTCCCCGAGCGGAACGGGCTCGAGATCATCCCCGACGTGCGGATCGCGGCGCCGCTGACGCGGATCATCGTCGTCACCATGCACCTCGACCGCGCCTTGGCCGACGCGGCGCTGCGGGCCGGGGCGCAGGCATTCGTCCCCAAGGATGCCGGCCTCGAGGAGCTGGAGCGCGCCATCAAGGTCGTCGTGCGCGGCGCGACCTTCATCTCCACGCGCGTGCCGCCGACGACCAATCGCGTGACGCTCCTCGCCGCCCATGCCGCACTCGCGCAGCTCACGCCGCGCCAGCACGAGATCGTCCAGCTCATCGCCGAGGGGCTCACGACCCCCGAGATCGCGGCGCAACTCGGGTTGAGCGTGCACACCGTGACCTTCCACCGCGGGAACATCCGCGACAAGCTGGGCGTGGACAGTGCGATGGACCTGATGCGCTACGCGGTCCTGCTCAAGCTCGACGGCGCGGACGCCGCCGAGGGCGACCCGACCGGGATCAATCGGCGAGAACGAACGCCCGAAGATTGAGCACGGTCTCGAGGTCGCGCCGGTCGACCTCGATCACGCGGCGCGCCGGGTCGGCGTAGTAGACGAAGCCGGTCACCACGCCCTCCACGCGCCGACGCTCCGTACCCATGTACCGCACCGGCACGCCATCGACGACCGCCGGACAGGGTGGGAGCGCGTCCTCACGCGGCTCGCGCACGAGGCGGAGTCGCTGGTGGGACATGGGGCGGATGAGCGGGATCGAACCGGAGGGGCGCATGGCGAGGAGTGGGGGTCCTTGCCCGAAATGTCCTCTCCGGTCGTGGCCATTCAAAGCCTGCAATTGGATTCTAGGGGGGGGGCTCCGGTCGCGGTGGCCAGCGGTCGGCGGCATCTTTCCGTAACGGGTGCACCACCCGTTCCAGGCCGTTTCCCGCACTCCCCCTGAAATGCCGAACCTCGCTGCCAACCACCCGCAGGTCGTCCACTTCGCCATCGCCCTGCTGTTGATGGGCGTCGCCTTCCGCCTGGTCTCGCTCACCGGCCGCCTGACGTTCACCAAGCACGCGGCGGCGGTCCTCCTGCTCCTGGGCACGATCTCGGCGGCGGTCTCGGTGAAGTCGGGGATCGACGCACATGGCCCGGTGGAACGCATCCCCGGCGCGCGCTCGGCGGTGCAGGAGCATGAGGAGTACGGCATCGACGCGCGGAACGTGTTCTTCGTGGTCGCGGCGGCGGAGCTGCTCGCCCTCGGCCTCGCGGCAGGCGCGAAGACCGGCGGCTACGCCAAGTTCGCCTACATCGCCTCGGCGGTCGTTGGCGTCTACGGCACATCCGTCCTCTACGAGGCGGCCGAGCACGGCGGCGAACTGGTCTATGAGTACGCCGGCGGTCCCGGCCTCCGGACCGGCGACCCCGCCGATGTGGAGCGTCTGCTGCTCGCGGGGCTCTACAACCAGTCCGTGAACGACCGCAAGGCCGGCAACCCGGCCGGGGCGGCGCGACTCGTAAGCGAGATGGCGACGCGCTTCCCGAACGACACGACGATCAAGTTCCTGCAGGTCGAGTCGCTGCTCAACGACGTGAAGGACCCCGCCGCGGCCCTCGCGACGGCGCGCGGGATCGGCGTCGACGAGAAGAGCATCCGCTTCGTGACGCGCAAGGCGACGCTCGTCGCCGACGCGTTCATCGCACTGGGCCAGAAGGACAGTGCGCGTGTCGTGCTCGAGCCGGTGGTGGCAGCCTTCCCGCAGAACACGCGGCTCAAGGCAAAGCTCGACTCGCTCCGCTGAGTCGCGGCGCTCCCGGATGCTGAAGAGCCAGTCGCTGCAGGTCCTGCTGGCACTCGCGACGGGGCTCACGCTCGGGATGGGACTGGCGGATCCAGCGGCGGGCAGCCTCGCGGCGATGGCCGCGCAGGCCCTGCCCGCCGCCGACGTGGTGGGCACGCTCTGGACGAATGCCATCCGGATGACGGTCCTCCCGCTCGTCGCGGCGCTGACGATCGCGTCGGTGGCGGGGACCGGCGGAAGCGCCGAGCTGCGGCGCGCCGGCGGGCGGGCGCTCGTCGTGTTCGTCGTGCTGCTCGTGGCCGGCGGCGCGCTCGCGCTCGTGACGTCGCAGTTCGCCTTCGCGAGCTTCACCATGCCGGCCGAGGTGGCGGAACGCGTGCGGGGCTCGGTGGCGGCGGTGCCGGCCGCCCCCGCGATGCCCTCGCTCGCCCAGCGGCTCATCGACATGGTGCCTGCCAATCCGGTGAAGTCCGCGGTGGACGGCGCGCTCCTCCCATTGGTGGTGTTCTCGCTGGCGCTGGGCTTCGCGCTCAAGCAGGTGACGCCGGAACGACGCGCCCCGGTGGTGGAGGCCTGTCGCGGCATCGCCGACGCGTTGCTCGTGGTGGTGGGCTGGGTGGTGCTCGTGGCCCCCATCGGCGTCTTCGCCCTGACCCTCGCGCTGGGCGCGCGGTTGGGCAGCAGTTCGATCGGCGCGCTCGCGCGCTACATCGTCACGCTCTCGGGCACGCTCCTCCTGTTCACGGTGCTGCTGTATCCGGTGGTGGTGCTCGCGGGGCGCATGTCCTTGCGGCGGTTCATCGCGGCCGCGGCGCCGGCGCAGGCGCTGGCCGCCGGTTCGCGCTCGTCGCTCGCAGCCTTGCCGCTCATGATCTCGGCGGCGCGCGAGAAGCTCGGCCTGGGCGAGGCGGCGAGCGGGTTCGTGCTCCCGCTCGCGGTCTCGGTGTTCCGCGTCAACGTGCCCATGGCGTGGGTGGTGGGCGTGGTCTTTCTGGGGAAGCTCTACGGGATCCCGGTGAGTGAAGGGGCCCTGCTGGGGCTGGTGGTGACCTCGACGCTGCTGAGCTTCAGCGTGCCGGGGATCCCGTCGGCGAGTCTGTTCCTGCTCTCGCCGGTACTGGTGGACCTGGGGCTTCCCGCGGCGGGCGTGGGGATCCTCATCGCAGTGGATGTGCTGCCCGATATGTTCAAGACGCTGGCGAACGTCACGTCACAGCTGACCGCGGCCGTCCTGGCCGGTGGTCGCGCGAATCCTCCGACCGGAGTGTAGATGAAGTCCAGTTCGCTCCTTCTCGCCACGTTGGCCGCGCTCGCGGCCTGCACGCCGCCGGCGACGCCGGCCGCCGGCGCTCCCGCGCCGCGCCCAGGTGCCGCGCCCGCCCCCACCACGCCGGGCACGCCACCCGGCCCGCCGACCGGCGGTCAACCGGGCGGCCAGGGTGGCGGCCCGGGCGGTGCCGGTGGGCCCGGTGGTGCCGCGGGCCAGCCCCCCGCCCCGCGTCCCTACGCCACGGTGATCACGCCGCGCGCGGTGACGCAGAACGGCCTGGTCAAGGTCCATCGCGTGGGCGAGCAGCTCTTCTTCGAGATCCCCGCGAGCGCGCTCAACAAGGAGATGCTGCTCATCTCGCGCAACGTCGAGAGCACGCTCCAGAGCCCGGCCGGCTTCTTCGGCGGCGGTTCGCGCAACATCGTGCAGTGGGAGCGCGCCGGGAACCGCGTGGTGCTCCGCGCCAAGGACTTCGACCTCCAGGCCGACACCACCTCGGCGATCTGGAACGTGGTGAAGGGCTTCCGGAAGGGCGCGGTGCTCGCGTCGTACAACGTCGCCGCGTACGGGCCGGACAGCGCGGCCGTCGTCGACGTGAGCGACCTGTTCCTCAGCAACATCCCCGAGCTCGGACCCATCGCCGGCATCCAGCGCAACAAGAGCTGGGTGGAGCAGACGTGGGCGTTCCCCGAGAACATCGACGTCGAGGTGACGCAGAGCGGCGCCGCGCCGCCGGCAGGCGCGGGCGGTTTCCCCGGCGCGCCGGGTGGCGGCGGGACCGCGCGCTCGCAGACGGTCCGCGTGCACTACTCGATGCTCAAGCTCCCCGACCAGCCGATGATGCCGCGCTGGGAGGACGAGCGCGTGGGCTACATCTCGAGCTCGTTCTACGACATGTCGAGCCGCGAGCATGAGGCGCGCTCGCGCAGCTTCATCCATCGCTTCAAGCTCGTGAAGAAGGACCCGGCCGCGGCCGTCTCCGACCCGGTCGAGCCCATCATCTACTGGATCGACCCGGCGACGCCGGATTGGCTCAAGCCGTGGATCGTGAGCGGCGTGAACAAGTGGCAGGACGCCTTCCGGAAGGCGGGCTTCTCCAACGCCATCTTCGGCCGCGTGGCGCCCACCCCGCAGCAGGACCCGAACTTCTCCATGTACGACGCCCGCAACTCGGCGATCTACTGGAACCCGAGCACCGTCGCCAATGCGACCGGTGGCCAGGTCGTCGACCCGCGTTCAGGACAGATCCTGAAGGGCGAGGTCAACATGTACCACAACATCATGCAGCTGCAGAAGGAGTGGTACTTCATCCAGGTCTCGCCACTGGATGCGCGCGCCCGCACGCTGCCGCTCCCCGACTCGCTCATGGGGCGCCTCGTCGAGTACGTCGTCACGCACGAGATCGGCCACTCGATCGGCTTCCCGCACAACATGAAGTCGTCGGCGCAGTACCCGGTCGACTCCATCCGCAGCCGCAGCTTCCTCGAGCGGATGAACGGCCACGTGGCGACGCTCATGGACTACTCGCGCTTCAACTACGTCGCGCAGCCCGAGGACAGCATCCCGCCGCACCTGCTCATCCCGCAGGTCGGACCGTACGACGACTTCGCCGTCCGCTGGGGCTACGCGCCCATCCCGGGCGCGCGCACGCCGGACGACGAGAAGGCGACGCTCGACCAGTGGGCCCGCGAGCAGGATCGCTTCCCGTGGCTGCGCTTCACCACGCCCGACGCCGAGGCCGACCCGGAGAACCTGACCGAAGCGGTCGGTGACGCCGATGCGGTGAAGGCGACGACGCTCGGCATGCGCAACCTCACCCGCGTCGTGAACTCCCTCATCCCCGTCGCCGAGAAGCCGGGCGAGAACTACGACGAGCTCGAGGAGCTGTACAACGCGGCCGTCGACCAATGGGGGCGCTACATGAGCCACGTCGGCGCGATCGTCGGCGGTGCCTACACGCAGGAGCGCTACGGCACGGGCGCGCGCTTCCGCCCGCTCGAGCGCGCGCGCCAGCAGGAAGCGGTCCGCTACCTCAATGCGACGGCCTTCCAGGTCCCGCCCATGTTCCTCGACACGGCGATCCTCCGCCGCATCGAGAACGCCGGCGTCGTCGAGCGGTTCCGCACGCGGCAGGCCGGCGTGGTGAACTCGCTCCTCGGCATGGCGCGGCTCAACCGCCTCATCGAGTTCGAGGCGCTCGCCGGCAACCCGCGTGAGGCCTACACCGTCGCCGACCTCATGGGCGACATGCGCGCCGGCATCTTCGGCGAGCTGTCACAGGGGTCGGTGCGGGTGAACGTCTTCCGCCGCAACCTGCAGCGGTCGTTCCTCGCGACGGCCGATGCGCGGCTCAACCCTCCAGCCCCGGCAGCAGCCGCGTCGGCGGCGGCGGCCTTCGGTGGCCCGGCCCCGCTCGCGGCCAACAGCGACGTGCGCGCGGCCCTGCGCGCGGCGCTGCAGGACATCGATGCCCTCGCGGCGCAGGCGCTCCCCAAGGCCGCCGACGGCATGACCCGGATCCACCTGCGCGACCTGCGCACGGAGATCAAGCGGATCCTCGACCTCGAGGAGTAGTCTCCGCCGCCTGACCGCGCCCTGACCGTCCCCGACGTTCAGGGCGCGCGCTTCGACCCCGGTACGGCGATGCCCGTGCCGGGGTCGAACGTTCCCCCGTCGGTGAGGACGTGCGTCCGAACGTCACTCGCCTGCAACTGCACGGCGTCGCCCACGCGCGTCGCGCGCCGGGCGTCGAAGATGACCACGGCGCTCGCACCGCGCACGCGCCACCTCCCGTCCGGCCCCACCACCAGCGCCGTCGATTCGTCGATCCCCGCACCGAGGTGCGGTGCCCGCTCGATCACGAGCGAGAGCAGCCGGCCGTAGCGCTTGCGGCGAAGGAAGTGCTGGTCGACGATCGCGGTGGTGAGGAGCGCGAAGCCCTCGGCGGTGATGACGTTGTCGCCCTCCAGCGTGCCCCACGCGAGCGTGGAGTCGGGGCGCGCGCCACCGGGACGCCGCTCGTCGCCGGTGAGCATCACGCGCGACATCACCGCCGCGCCCGCCGACGTCCCGCCGATCACCGCCCCCGCCGCGTAGCGCGCGTGGATGGCGCGCTCCGTGGGCGTGCCACGCAGGATGTCGGCGAGCCGCACCTGGTCGCCGCCGCCGAACCAGATGCCGGTCGCGCCGTCGAGGAGCCGCGCCACCGAATCGGTCATCGCCTGCGCGCGATCCACCCACACATTCCGCGCGACGGCGCCGAGCGCGCGGAGGTCCTGCGCCTTCTCCTCCCCGCCGGTGAGGCCCTCCTCGCTCGCCATCGCGAAGACGATGATTCGCGCCTTGCCGCGCCCGCCGGCCATGTCCACGAACTCCTGCACGAGGGCGTCGGGCTGCGGGCCGCCCCCGACGATGTACAATGTGCCCTGCGATGCTGCCGCCTGCGCGCCGAGCGACGCGAATGGCGCGACCAGCACCGCCGCGAGCGCGACGACGAAGCACAGGACCTTCGAACGGTTGGTCATTCCGGAACGGGCTCCTCGGCCGGCTTGGCACGATAGAGGAAGGCGACGCCAAGGAAGAAGGCGCCGACGAGCAGGTAGCTGCCGATGCGCAACCCGACGCTGTCGAGATCGCTCGCGCTGATGAACCCCTTCCCGGCCGCGACGAGCGAGAGCGCGAGCCCCGTCTGCCGGAGTCCGTCGACCTCGCGCTGGCGCCCGAAGAGGATCAGCCCCACTCCGACGATGGCGTAGTAGGCGATGAGCAGGAAGGTGGCGATGTCGTACGACCAGGCGTCGGCGAGTTCGGCGCGCCCCCAGAAGAACAGCGCGACCGGCCCGGCGGCCTTGATCGCCACCATGGGCGCATGCGCCTGCCAGGGCTTCTTCCCCTCGTCCAGCACCGCGAAGGCGCGCGGCGCGGCGACCGAGAAGTAGAGCCAGGCCGCGACGACGGTGAGGCCGAGCAGCGCCGGCTCGTTCACGAACGGGGGGAGCTGGTAGCCGCGCCGCACATCGATCAGCACGTAGCCGACGACGGATGCCGCGCCCAATGCGAGCGTGAGCGGCAACTGGAGCGCGCGCCCCGGCACGCGGACGAAGGCGAGAATGCTCATCGACGCGACGAGTGCGAAGGCCGGCACTCGTCCGTCGCGGTCGTCCTGGTACAGGTTCGCCGTGGCGAGGAATGCCGTCGTGAGCATCACCGCGAGGTGGCGCGCGCGTTGCGCCGCCGGATCGAGCAAGAGGAACACCGTGGTGACGGCGATCCACCCCCCGGCGATGGGGATACCGACGGGCTCATGCCACGCCTCGTTCCCGTACAGCGCGGCGAGGAGGAAGAGCAGCGGCAGCCCGACCACCTCGTAGGCGTTGTCCGCGCCGTCGTCCACCGCCGCGCTGCGGCGGCGGAGGGCGTGCAGCACCAGAGTGCCCATCATCGCGTACGCAACGCCGGTGAGCGGCATCGCCGCGGCGGCTCCTTCAGCGAACACGATGCCGACGAGCACCAGGAACAGGAGCGCACGCACGACCACGCGGCGCACGCCGCGCGCGGCGACCACGAGTCCGACGATCGCGAGGACGAGCGCGAAGAGCGCCGGCCAGAAGCGGGCCCCGTCCCCGTCCGCGGCGCGGTGCCCCGCGAGCGCGGCGCTCATGTACGCGAGCCCGAAGGGCGAGAGGAGCCGGGGCGCGATGCCCCAGGCGGGATCCCGCAGCGCGAGGAGGGCGGCCGAGATCACGACGCCACCGAAGAGCAGCAGCTCGCCCGGATTCCCGCTCCCTTCCGACGTGACGAACGGCGCGAGCAACGCGCCGCCGAGCCCGAGGAGGAAGAGGAACTCCTCCCCTTCACGGAGCGCGAGCGCCGCGAGCGCGGCGCTGGCGATGGCGGCGACCGCGAGAGCGGCGCGCGCCGGCACGAGCCCGAGCACCGGCCCCGCTCCCCACGCGACGAGATGCACCACCGCGAGGGCGATCGCGAGGAGCGCGTTGCCGAAGGTGCGACTCCCGCGGGTGCGTAGCCGCAGGCCGAGCACGGCGAGCACGATGGCGGCGACGGCGCCGAGGGCCACGCGCATCTCGGGGCCGAGGAGGCCGCGCGCCACCGCCCACTGGATGAACGCGCCGAGCCCAAGGAGGATCGCGACCGTGGCCACGAGGAACGTCCCGTAGCGGCCGACCGCCTGCTCGAGGCCGCCGCTGACCACGCCATCGACGACGCCGCGCGAGGTCGGACGACGGGGCGGCGGGGTGGGCGCGGACGGTTGAGCCGGCGCAGCCTCCGACATCGGCATGGGAGCGGGCGCCGGCGTCGCGATCGGCTCCGACGGGAGCGGGGCCGGCGCCTCCACGCCGCGCAGTCCAGCGACGTCGGCGCGCAGGCGCTGCACCTCGGTCACCAGCGTGCGTACCACCTGCTCCAGCGCCTCGATCCGGCGCCGGTCCGATCCGGGCTGTTCGTCGTGCATCGCGACTGGGTGGGGGGGGACCGTGCTCGCTCGCGCGCTGAAGATGCCCGGTCGGGCCCGCGCCGCGCCAGTTCCGGTGCGCAGGGGTCAAGGCGCGCCCGTCGGCGGCCGATACTCCACACATCGGGACCTTCGTTGCGCGCCCTCTGGCGCGCAGCGCGGGGTCCTCCGTCCGCGGAGCGTCGGTGGCGACCTGCCCGTACACCTGGGTCCGCAGCGCCCTCGGCTTCGGCGACCGGCCGACCCAAGCCGGCGAGCCGGCGCAACACCTCGTCGTGCGCGTCGTCCGCGATGGCGACGAGCGGATGCGGGTCGCCCTCCCCGCCCGCGGCGCGCGGCGCCTGCTGGACCTCATCCCCGAGGAGGTCCTCGCCCGTATCCGCGACGAGGAGATCCCCATCGACGCGATGGTCGAGGAGCTGCGCACCGAGGCGACGCTCATGCCGCGGCGGATCTTCGACCTTCGGGACGATCACCGGGAGGTCGCGGTGTGGCTGGAGTGACCACCGACGTGCATGGCGCGCCGAAGCGGCGCGCGCGAAAGCAGGCGTTCCTGACCGGCGGCGCGATGCTGCTCGTCCTCGCCGTCTCGATGCTCACCGGCTGGCTGTCGGCGCGGAAGAACGCCGCGAACCAGATGCAGGTGGAGCTGGCACGGCTCGCGAGCACGCTCACGCCGCTCATCGACCCGGCCCTGCACGCGCAGCTCCGCGACTCGGCACAGACGAACTCGCCCGCCTACCGGCGCGCGGTCGCGGGGCTGCGCGCCGCGCGGCACGCGACGACCGACGTCGCCTTCATCTACACGGTGGTCCGCGACGGCGACGCGATCCGCTTCGTCCTCGACGCCGCCGACACCGGCGACGCGGACGGCGACGGGGTCGCCGACCAGTCCTACGTGGGTCAAGCCTATGAGGACGCCGACCCCGCCATGATCGCCGCACTCGAGAGCGGGCCGCACGGCACACCGGCCGCCGCGACGGCGAGCGCCGAGCCGCACGCGGACGACTGGGGCAGCTTCGTGAGCGGGTATGCGCCGCTCGTCGACTCCGCGGGGCGGCAGTACGGCATCGTCGGCGTGGACCTCACCGCCCAGCGCTACATCGACGACCAGGCCGAGCACACGCGCGCGGCGCTGCTCGGGCTCATCCCGTCCCTGCTGCTGGTGATGGGCGCCGCTTGGCTCGTCTACGTCTTCCGGCTCAAGCAGTTGCAGTCCAACGCCGCGATCCGGGATGCGCAGACGGCGAGTCTCCGCGATGCGCAGACCCTCGCGGCGAGCGAGCGCCGCACGCGCACGATCATCGAGAGCACCGACGTCATCGTCTGGGAGGCCGCCCCGCACTCGTGGGCGCTCACCTACCTCTCCGCGCGGGCTGACCGTCTCGGGCACGCGCGCGCGGCGTGGGAGGAGCCGGGCTTCTGGCGTAGCCTGATCCACGACGACGACCGGGACGCCGCGGTCGAGCGGATCGAACTCGCTCGCCGCACCGGGTCACCGCTCCGGCACCAATATCGTCTCCGCCGCGCCGATGGGACCTACTGCTGGGTCGAGGAGGTCTCGGCACCCTATCGCCGCGAGGACGGGTCGAACGCGCGCGCCGGTGTGTTCCTCGACATCACCGAGGCGCGCCGTCTTCGCGACGCGGCTGACGTCGCCAACCGGGCCAAGAGCGAGTTCCTCGCGAACATGAGTCACGAGATCCGCACGCCGCTCACCGCGATCATCGGCTATGCGGACCTCCTGCGAGATGCCATGAAGAGCGTCTCGCGCCCGGAACGCGAGCGCACCGGCATCGAGACCATCCACGTGGCGGGGCATCATCTCCTCGCGCTGATCAACGACATCCTCGACCTTTCGCGCGTCGAGTCCGGCCGGCTCGAGGTCGAATCGATCGAGACCGACCTGCCCGGCCTGCTCCGCGACTGCGAACGGCTGCTCCGGCCGCGCGCCGAGGCGGCAGGCATCGGCTTCTCGATCATGTGGCGGACGCAGCTCCCGGGGCGCGTGCGCACGGACGCCACGCGCCTGCGGCAGATCCTGCTCAACATCGCGGGCAACGCCATCAAGTTCACGCGGAGCGGCGGCGTGTCCGTGAGCGTGGCGATGGAGTCGGCGGCCTCGCCCGCCGACGGGGCGCACGGCCTGGTGATCAATGTGACCGACAGCGGTCCCGGGATGACCGCCGCGCAAGCGGAGAAGGTGTTCGAACCGTTCGTACAGGCGGACTCGAGCGTCACGCGACTCCACGGCGGGACCGGGCTCGGGCTCGCCATCTCGCGTCGCCTCGCGCGGCTCATGGGCGGCGACGTGACGATCCTGCGCACGGTCGAGGGGGCGGGTTCGACCTTCCGCATCCGGGTGGTCGTCGACGTCACGGGAGGGCAGGCGTGGTTCGACGCGACCGACACGCGCCCGACGGTCGGCACGCCGGCGGCGACCGCCGCGGTCCACGCGCCGTCGGGGACGCCAGCGCCGCTCGCCGCACGGGTGCTCGTGGCCGAGGACAACGCGATCAACCGCACGCTCCTCCTGCACTACCTGCAGGGCACCGGCCTTGAGGTCGC
>Ga0154020_10003203_pt1 | contig 19781 bp, 18 predicted proteins | sample Klosneuvirus_201_FD_109709 | JGI IMG/M metagenome (GOLD analysis project Ga0154020, IMG submission 109709) | Active sludge microbial communities from wastewater, Klosterneuburg, Austria - Klosneuvirus_20160825_MG | ecosystem: Engineered > WWTP > Aerobic digester > Activated sludge | place... | reverse complement strand
TGGACAACGGCAGCGAATTTGCCAGTCGTGTCATGGATGCCTGGGCCTATCGCCACGAGATTCAGCTCGACTTTATTCGCCCGGGCAAACCGGTCGAGAACGGGTTCATCGAGAGCTTCAACGGGCGTCTTCGAGATGAGTGTGTGAACGTGGAAGTCTTCTTCACGCTCGAGGCTGCGCGGGAAAAATTAACGCGGTGGCAGGAGGATTACAATCATCTATGTCCCCACAGTTCGCTACAGGACGTGACACCAGCCGCCTTTGCCGCGGGCTGGGCCCCGCTGCCCCAGAGAGCCCCCGCCGCTCTCGAATTACTGGAGGCGCTCACGTGAGCTAGGGTAGTTTCGATTCGCCGCATTGGCGGCTCAACCCGATCATGCGCAGGCCAATTCCTCAGGTCTCGTTTGGTCTACATTCGCGGGGCGGGTCAGACTACATGGTTATACACATGCATAGTTTTCGCTTCACAAGTGTGTGCTGGTGAGCATTCGACCGCATCGCAATCATCGGGACATAAGGGAGCTGGGGAAGTCCAGCAATTCGTCCGGCAGATGTACATCGAAGGGGTTCCTTATGAGGTGGGTAGTCGGTTTACCTCCGCTGATGTGCCGACTTTACTAACGATGCTCAGTAATTCTGCAGAAGAACGCTATTGGTCCAATATTGTTCTAGTCCTTGGCATGATTGGAGATCCCGCAGCCGTTGCGCCCCTTGTCACCTTGCTCGAACGTGGCGACAGTCGAACAATGGAACGCTATCGGGCTCAGAAGGCTGTATTGCCAGCTTTGGGATACCTCGTCCAACGATCCGGAGACGAAAGAGCATTGAGCTATTTGCAGAACAGTCTCAGTCCAGGTATTTGGGACAAGCGCAGGGTGACCATGGTTCGTCCCGGCGGGCGCGAGGAGGTTGAAATGAAACCTGACAAAGGCCGTGACTTGGAGCTTTCAAGGATGGCAATTATCGGTTTATCCCTGTCAGGCCATCGGGACGCGGAAACAACGCTCCGCGCGCTACAAGCAGGTAAGATGGTAATCAGCCGAGAGTTTGGAAGTTATTTGCAGCGTATTACAGACCAAGCGGTGAATGACTCTCAAATCATTCGGCGAGAAGGGCTGGACGGTTATTACAAAGGGAGAAGGACGGAAATACAACAGCCAGCTCGGTAGTGCTTCACGCATAAGCTCGTGGACTGATCTCCTGCATTGGCACTCTTCCCCAACCTGGAACGTGCGACTCCAATAGTTCGCGCCCCCGCACACTTCCATCCCCACACGGCAACGAGACAGGTTGGCCCATAAACTTGACCAAGGCGGCCAGTGAGAACCGCTTCTGGAACACGGGCCTCCCAGCGGCATCACGCCCGTGCACGTGAAAGACGTTCTTCGCGATGTCGATCCCCAGCGTCGTCATGTTCATGGTTTCCCTCCTCAGTGAAGTGGTGGATTCACATGACCACCACCATGCCAAAGTTAGAGGGGATGGGTCCATTCTATTAGGATAACCGCATATTGACAGTTTCTCGTCAGAGAAGTACTCTCTGCGCGATTTTAACAATTAACCTATAGACACACGAGATATCGCAACTTGGTCAGTAGGCTTAATCGCTCTAATTATTAGTATCAGCTGATACTTACGGTACAGGAGTGAAAGCAGACCAGAAGAGCATATTTCTTACAGATACCGAGTCGCGCTATCAGAAAGGAGCGCTACTATGGCAGCTGAAGTCATCATTGCCGGAATTTCCGCAGCCCTCCAAGCGATGCAGACTTGGTTACAATATAGGGACCAGGCTCAGACCGCACGCGCCTTCGACGAAACCTATGAGACTCAGCTAACTTCGCCAGAAGTTCAGTCTGAGGCACAGAGGATTGCCGACATTATTCCGAGAGAAGTTCTTGATGATATGCAGAGCCGTACCTATGAATGCTGGAGAAGGTTCCGTGCTACCCTTAACGATAAAAGTTTGCTTCAGGATGAAGTAGACAATGCCATGACTACACTGCAACGCTGCATTTGCAGTGAAATTGCACGAATCCATCTGTTAAACCGTGGTGTAATCTCGGACGGGAAACTGAGAGAATGGTGGGTCTCATACTGCGAGCATCGAGCCCCTGGCAGTAAAGATTTTATGAGTATGAGTGGCAAAGCGGAGGACACTAAGTTCAGGACCGGATCGGCTTGATTAGACACTATTTGCACCAGCCCTAAGATTTTTCGTGCGGACACCACTGGCCGTCCAACGTTCAAGGGGTTCTGGGAATTCGAAGGTCATCGCCACCTCCCCCGTCCGTTTAGGACCATGTCGTAGGGGTGGTCTCAATTTCAAAGGAGCACTACAGGGGAATCCCTATATATAGCCCATTGTTAGGAAGATCTAGATATTCGGAATCTGATGGTGAGGGATATACGACGGACTTAAGAGTGCTGCTAACCATCGCCAGGTAGGTATGACACTCGCAATAATCTTCGCACATGTGTGGGGAGTTCTCCAACTTGTAGTGCTCGGTAGTCTAGGGAGAACGAGTCAACTTTCCACAATTCTTATCTCTATACCGGCCGGTGTATATGGGTGTGCACTCAGCGCCGTTCTGCTTCAAATTGCGTGGACCCGCCCCATTTCATGGCTACCATTCTTTGCGTTAGCCGACGTAGTAAAAGTTGCTTCCTATACGCTAGACCCGCTGATTGAGGAAGTAATCAAAGTTTCACCGCTAGTGCTTCTGCTCCGCCTACGAAACATTAGGCATCAATGGTCGTTGACTGATTGTATCCTCATTGGTGCTTCTCTCGGATCAGGCTTCGGCCTCGCCGAAGCCCTCTTTCGATTTAGTACAGCAGCCGGCAAAGCAACGGAAATGCCTTTTGGGTGGGTGTTTAGTATCGGCCTGTCTCCGGTTACTGTTTTTAAGCCTATGAGCCTAATAACTACGTGGTTGCCGGAAAGTGTCTCAATCGGCGAAATATTTTTTACTGCGGATACACCGAAACGGATAAATCTGCATCTAGCGTGGTCAGCGTTGGGAGGTCTAGGAGTTGGACTTTACTTCCTCGAAGGTCCTAAGCACGCAAGAAGAGTTTCGCTTGCCCTTCTAGGGTTTATAGTTGTAGACCATGCCGCGACGAACCTTGCGATTTCCAATCAGTCGTGGCTTGCTAGTCTTGTCGTCAAACCTCTTGAAATACTCAGACATGGACTAGGCTTTTTCCCCATCTTGGCGTTAGGAGTTGCGTGGTGGTTCGACAGAGACCGTCAGCAGCTATCACCTAATTCTGACTTACTATTGAAAGCAGAGCGAACAAGTGCTCCCATTTGGCATGGAACTATTTCTGCCGCTTTGAGTCGTTTGCCTTGGTCAACAATTTGGGTGTTTGGACTGGTGCGTATGAGGCGCGCCTATCAGACGACGGGAACATTTAACACTGATCCACGACGTGCTGAAAATACTAGGGGCGATGATGATGCCCGCAATTGCCTGTATACACTTCTAATTGAATTGCGTGACCGCATTGACCACGCTTGGGATAACTCTATCCACAATTCGACAATCCGTTCCCTACTGAAAAAGACCACACTCGTGGCGATTATTAAGCAGCCCCAATGTATTGCGTTTTTTATCCTCATCATCCCACCCATTTTGTGGTTCGTAGTTGGGGGAAAACCTGACACGGCATGGTTGCAGCAGTTACTTACCACGACCCCGGCTTGGGTGGTAATTATTATTCTCTCCATTCCGACAATAGGCTGGTCAGTGTGGTCATTGATAGCCGCAGCGCGGCAATGGGAAAAAAAGATAGCTTCGCCCATCGCAGACACTGGCGCAACATTCACGCTAAGGCTCGTTGCCGGGATAGGTGCATTGGCACTGGGAATTTACTCTGTGCTTCTAGGCGTAGCCGGCGCCAGTCCTCACGATAAACTCCTCAACAACACTCATGTACTCGACGCCATAAGTTCTACCCCAGTAATTGTCGGCTTACTGCTCGCACTTTTGGCGCTTCTTCTTATTCTGATCCTTCCCGAAATTCTTGCCGCGCTTGCTGCTCTCGCTGAAGCCCTTGCAGCCCTTGGGGCCGCGGGGGAGGCTCTAGCAGAAGCCGCCGGCGAGGCCATCGCCGAAGGAGCGGCAGAAGCAGCCGCCGAAGCGGCCGCGGAAGCCTCAACAGAGGCCGCGGGGGAAGCAGCTGCCGAAGCGGCCGCGGAAGCCTCAACAGAGGCCGCGGGGGAAGCAGCTGCTGAAGGAGCGGAAGCTGCGGAGGGAGCTGGCGAAGCGGCTGAAAGCACTGCGGAAGCTGCGGAGGAAGACCTGGCAACTCAGCAAGAGCGGCTTGATGAGCTCGCTAAGGATCCAGCACAAGGTGGCAAGGCTACACCAAAGACATACCAAGAGGCGGAAGCTGCAATAGACTGTGCTGAAAAAGGCAAGATGCCAGGACCTATCCGGCGGGATCCCACAGGAAACGCAGACTTCATTGATGGGGAAGGAACACCTTGGGATGTTAAAGGTTTTAATTCGCGCTATCCTCCGTCAAAAGGTGGATTTGATCTTGCGAACGATTTGGGAAAAATTCAGAGTGAGGTTGCAGGCGGAGAGAATGTGCTTATTGATACAACGAAAATGAGTTCAGCTGACATCGAATCTTTACGAGCCGCCGTTTCGGGAGATGCGAATTTGCTAGGGAAGGTTATTTGGTTTCCATAGAATGGTATACTCCAATATCTGATGGTGATTCATGACCAAGATCTTCTTACATAAGGCGTCTGAATCCTTAAAGTTGCACGCCGAGTGGCTCCGGACTCGCGGAAAGCAAGGCGAGCAATTGACACTTGATGGTAACGATTTCTCTCAGTTGGACCTTACCAGCTTGGAGGTGATGGAAGCTATCCTTCCGGCAGTAAGGTTTGATCATTCAAATCTCAGTTATTCCAATTTTTCTTCGTGTAATATCGCATCAGCTTCTTTTACTTACACTGATATGAGCCATGCAATACTGAACAAAGCGAACGCTGATTACTGTCACTTCTATGCTGCCGAACTAAGATACGCTAGTCTCTTTCGTACATCTCTTTTCAGGGCAGATTTTAGAAATGCGAACTTGAGCTTCGCAGATCTTCGCCATGCATATCTTGCCGAAACCAATTTCAGCGGAGCGATTCTACGTAATGCACAATTAGAAGGAGCGACGCTTGACAAAGCCAACTTTATAGAAGCAAAGCTAGGCGGTGTCATTGGTATCGACGGTTTGCAAATAAAAGAGATTTTTGTAGAGGTCGAGGGCGTGAAAAAAAGTTTAGGCTCCAAGGATGCTGTTATATGGCTCAAAGAAATGTCTCGAAGCGACAACCCAGGCTAATGTCCATGAAAGTTTTGATAGATTGACACCATCTAACAGCACTCATCCGTACCGTTTCTGGTGGGCTGCTGCCGATCTCAAAGACACCGAGTTAGGCGTATCAATGAAACCGGAGTTGCGCAATGGAACGACGCACGTTTACGCGAGAGTTTAAACTGGAGGCGGTGAAACTGACCTTCCCCCGTTTATTACACCACAGCGGAGGAAGTTAACTCTTTTGTCGGCTGGGTCAAGGTACGCGAATTTGGGTTGATCAACGCCTAGCAGAATTGAAAGATGTCTGTGATCTTCACAAATAACTACTGTCGGGCGTGCTACCAAACTATGGAGTTGATACCTTTTGCCGCTGAAATTTATTGTGAGTCGTCGCTATTCTAGACTACTGAATAAAGCATCGCGGCACTTCACTGACACTAGATTAGCGAAGTATTGCTCCACAATGTACCAGTGTAATCCTTGGGTCTTGCCTACCATCATTGGCGGAAAAATACAGCTTGCCTGGGTCGCACGGTATAGACAATGTCATGCTAAAAGATCAAAATTTCGCGCCGTGTTGAGCATTTCCCAGTCTTGTCGTTCATCTTCATATCCTTCCCCCTGAGAATGCATGACGTTGCTTGTCGAGGCCTCTTAAGCGCATTGTTGAGGATTGCTACCGTCTCTTCATCAATGAAGGTGCCAGCAGCACCATGAACGCCTCCTTCTGCCCGATCTCCAGCATCTCAGCGATTCGCTCGGTTACCGCTGGCTGCTGAGTGCGAATCGCACGCTGCACACCACGATAGTAGACATCTGGTGGATTCCACACCGGGTCTAACACCGTAGGCTCCTCTACCAGTGACCATTCCTTCCGATGCGACTCGCACTCTTGCACGAATTGCTGGAAATCCGCACCGAATGTCACGGTCTCGTTAGGAACATCCACGATATTGGACAAATTCCACTCCGCACCCGACGCATCGATCACCTTAGTCTGAAGGCCGATCACCACACACCCAGCCTCTGGCGGGATATCTAAGGTGAACCCAGTATCGCTGGTACCCTGGACGTCGATGACGAACTGCGCCTGAGCTATGGCGCCCCGGATAGGTGGCTCGGGGTGCCATGTGTCCGCCGTCACGGTCATCGGACCAGCCACTAGTGGCTGCCACGTCGCTGGCAGTATAGGGAAATGATACCCCCGCACCGACCGGTAGCCGACCGCGACTTTCCACGGAAAGTAAGTCAGCGGTAGCGGTACGACCTCGCTGTCGATCGTCAAGGTGACCCGTGATCGCCATTGTTGAAACTGGTAGTCGAAAGGCGTGGCCTGCTCGGTGCCGGCATTGCTCACAATTCCCAACGCTCCAAGGCAGGTGAACGATGCGACGCCCTTTCTCGGCTCGCCTACCGGCGTTGATTCGACGCGGTCCACGATCCTCACCATAGGATGGAAGAGACGCGGATCGTCCAGGTAGATCGTCCAGCGTCCCATGACCGACAATCGTTCTGGGATCGTCGTCAACTCCCTCAGCGTCACCCCCTCCGGGAGGCTGCGTACTGGCCTCGGATCCAGCTGCGGCAGTTCAGTCTGAAGGTCCGATGGAAAAAATGCTTCCACCAGCGCGGCGATGATGTCGGCGAGAAGGAATCCCACCACCCTGCCCATCACCGGTCCAGCGATACGTCCGACAAGGATCCCGACAGCCCACTCCAACCAGACCGGCAGAGAGATATCGATGTCTGGATCGTCGATTACTACGTCTTGAAACTCGATCGCCACTGGTTGTTGTACTAGAACTGGGCGCGTGCGAAAGGTGACGCTTGCACGAAACCCAAATCCATTGACCTCTCCAAGTGCCACAGCACGCCCCTCTATCCGGTCGTGCCCGAGCCACAGATCCAGCACTGGGATCTCGACGTCGAAATCAGAGAAGGGATCCGGAACGTTTGTCACGCGTTTGCGTAGCATCCCCTGGCCCAGAGGCGACGGCGTCTCGGCAGCAAGATCGGCGAGACCTTGCGGTGTTCTTAAGTATTCATCCAGGAGCCTCCTCCCCTCCGCCTTGTCCACCTCGGTGATGCCTCCGACCCCGCCACGTGCTGCATAGGCGTTCTGTACGAACTGGTCATTAAGCCGAGCTGAAAGCATGTCGCGCGCCAACCGACGAACCGCGGGGTTGCGGACCGTGCGATGGAATCCATCGTTACTCAACCAGATCCCGAAGGCTGATGTCTGCCCCGTCGGAAGGAAAGGCACCGGTTGGAATGGCGGCGGGATGCCCTGCGGCGCGTAGCGGAGTGAGAGCGCTAGCGTTTCACCGTTGAGCCACACCACCGTCGGCAACTCGTCGACCGTCAACAGATCTTCGCTCGTAACACCGGGCGTGTAATTAAATCGCAGCCCGGTTCCTTGAACGCCCATCTGGCGAAACTGCGTCGTGAGCACTCCCCCGATGACTGAGACGACCCATTGTGCGGCAATGGTTCCGATGGCATTGGCGAGTCGCTCATATGAGGGGTCGTCGAGCGCAAAATCGACGTTCGTCAGGTTAAAGTCAGCGCAGAGCTCGGCAATCTGTTTGTCTGGCTCTACCGATGCTGCTCGAGTTATCAAGCCAAAGGGAATCGAAATCTGACCACCTAACAACCCTACGGCTAGGCCGAGTGAGAGAGCTTCGATCGATCCGTCGTCGAATCCTAGTTTCACCACAGACTGCGCAGAGCCCGTGACAGCACCTAACGATACCGTACGAATGATCAGTTGGATACGTACAGTGCCGAATGAGGTGACGGTCGTGCGCCGGATCGGTGCTGGTGGGTCGAGTATATCGACCGGGTCACCGTTGATTGGATCGACCTCGATTGGCATACCAAGCAATCGCTGCTCAACGGCATGGCGTGCAACTTCCAGGATGAGATGTGGCATTGTTACTACCTCCAATGATCATCCAACGTCAGCGGTGTTCGTCACTTTATGAGCTCTGATAAGTTGCTGGCTACGGATCAGAATTTAGCCCAACGACCCTTCGGCTCATCGGCAGGTGTAGAGCCTCCACAGGTGGCGCAGTGATGGTCGGGTGTGTATCCGCTGGTTCGGGCGTGAATCTTCGTCAGCAAAACGTTTAGACCGATCTGCATAAGCACTAGGCCTACGAATTTCTGTCCCTATAGAAATCCATTTGTTCCGGCAGGTGTTTCGCTCGGCGAAACGGCCCTCTAACTTGGGTTTCCGGGAAATTCCAAGGTCATTGCTAGCCGCATCGCTCAAATGCATGGTGTCGATGAATATTTTATTCCTCTTCTTCCCATAACCAGCAAGATGCAGACCACTAACGACTACAGCGATACACGTTCTCACAAAATGCGCGAAACTCCCGACTGTCTTGCCTATCCAGCATTATTGTTCCTAGCTGATTTCTATCAGCGCGAGGAGAAAAAGGATCACTATGCATCTAAAGAGATACACAGTATCTAATTCGATTCACCAAAACAGGTTATATGGCACTTATAGAGGGGCCGTATCTTGCGTTTGTAGATCCGGTTGGTAAGAGGGGGCGCCGGAAATTCGGACAGTGTGTTAAGTGGTAGCCTCGCTTCACCGAAGCCACCAGGTGGTGGCGAACCAGAGGAGCGAGGCAATGAAGCGAACACGACGGAATCATGGAGCGACCTTCAAGGCGCAGGTCGCGTTGGCGGCCGTCAAAGGCGACAAGACGCTGGCCGAATTAGCCGAGCAGTTTCAAGTCCATCCCACCCAGATCACCGAATGGAAGCAGCAATTGCTGGCGCGGGCCGCGGATGTGTTTGGCGGGACGCCGCCGACGGCCGACACGCCAGACATCAAGACTCTCCACGCCAACATCGGCCAACTAGCCCTGGAGAATGATTTTTTAGTCGGGGCGCTCACCAAGGCGGGCTTGCGGAGCGTAAAGCCATGATGGATCACACTCATCCCTTACCGGTTGTGCGACAATGCCAGTTGCTGAAGTTGGCCCGCTCGACCGCCTATTACCAGCCGACGCCGGTCTCCGAGACCACGCTGGTGTTGATGCGGCGGATCGATGAGCTGCATCTGCACTATCCCTTTGCCGGGGCGCGCATGTTGCGCGATCTGCTACGGCACGAGGGCCACGCCATCGGGCGGCGTCACGTGGTCACCCTGATGCGTCGTATGGGGATTGAGGCCCTGTATCAGAAGCCGTCTCTCAGCCGGCGGCATCCGGCCCATCCTATTTACCCCTATCTCTTGCGGGATCTCACCATCGCGCGGCCCAATCATGTCTGGGCCGCCGATATCACCTACATTCCGATGCGCCGAGGCTTTGTGTATCTCTTTGTGGTGCTCGACTGGGCGAGTCGTCGGGTCTTGGCGTGGCGGCTGTCCAACACGCTGACTACCGACTTCTGTCTGGATGCGGTGCAAGCGGCCATCACCCCAAATGGCACTCCGACCATCTTCAATACGGACCAAGGGTGCCAATTCACGAGCCAGGAGTTCACGGGGATGCTCACCCACCATGGCATCCAGATCAGCATGGACGGAAAAGGGTGGTGGCGAGACAACGTGTTCGTGGAGCGACTGTGGAAGAGCATTAAATACGAGGAGGTCTATTTGCATGCCTACGACACCGTCAATGCGGCCCACCAGGGCTTGGCGCACTACCTGCCGTTCTACAATCAAACCAGGCCGCATCGGGCGCTTGACGGCCAAAAACCCGACCAGGTGTACTATGCCCATCTGACGACACAGCTGACGGCTGCGTGATCAGCAACACGCCAGGCGCCACTTAAGAACGGAACCATTCTGTCCAAACAAATGGTTTCATTATTGTTCACTAGATGGACACCAGTGGCGGGGGACCAGACAATGCTGCCAGAACGAAAGTTTTGAAACTCTCCATGGTATTCCATGAAGCATTATCGAAGCATTATCAAAAACTTGTTATACACGTATTAATATTGATAAGAAATGAGTGAGTTTTTCATCGTTGAAAAATTTTACTACGTATGCTACGAGGGACGCACTTCTGTTATTTAAGGATTTGTCATTAATGTAGTAGCTGTCAACCATTGCGTGTGTAACAGCTATGCATCTTGTCAATTAACCAGTCGCTTGAAGGAGATTTTTATGCCCCCTAAGAAGCCGAAAGGACCAGTAGGTGGAATAACTGGACCGGTAGGTGGAATAACTGGGCCAGTAGGTGGGTCAACTGGTACAGAGCGAATTCCCAATGTCTCACTATTGCCTACCAACGCGGTGACTAAAGGAATCGCTGAAGCGGCGGACGGACATCGAGTGGGTGTTTTTGGCTCCAGTAAATCCAATGTCGGGGTATATGGGGCAAGTAAAAGTGGCAACGCTGGGTATTTTGATGGAAACGTTCATGTCACAGGAAACCTTTCCGCTGATGGAGATATCATTCTTGTTAACGCCGATTGCGCCGAAGATTTCGATGTCGCTGATGACCAACACGTTGTGCCGGGCACTGTCATGGCGCTTAACTCGGACGGTAGAGTCGCCCCAAGCTGTCGGCCTTATGACCGCCGAGTGGCTGGCGTTATTAGCGGTGCCGGAGGCTACAGGCCTGGCATTGTGTTAGATAAACAAAACGGACGTCCAGGACGTTTCCCAATCGCGCTGTTCGGAAAAGTATACTGCAAAGTGGATGCTGAGTACGGCAACATAGAGCCCGGTGATCTACTTACCACTTCTCCAACGGTGGGGCACGCTATGAAGGCGTGTGATACAGCTCGTGCCTTCGGAGCCGTCATAGGTAAAGCATTAGGCTCTCTGAAAGGCGGTCAAGGATTAGTACCCATACTTGTTGTTCTCCAATAGAAGCCCATGAAGAATTACTCGCTCAAGACCATTCAAGCAGCTCTTGATCCTGTTACAGAATGGCGGCCGAAAACCATTCTCGATACAGCGCGGCGTCTCCATTGGGAGCGGCATCTCCCAACAACCTTAGATGAACCGTTACGTCCTATTTCGTTAAGACATATCGCGGGGCGAATAGGAGGGCCTCAAACAGAGCGATTGCGATTTCTCAGCTACAATACCTATCTTTTAACGGGGTTTAGTCCGCCCATAGGTCGATGGATAGACGACACTATCGGCTGGGATGCTTTGTCGTGGTTTGGTATTCCCTACGGCGGAGCATTACTTGCAATATTAGGGATTGTTCCGATCCCAGGGTTGGCGTTGGGCGCAGTGCTGAAAGCTGCGGGATTGACACCGAGTAAAGTGATTAAGCAAGTCACCAACATTGATCTGAATGATCTCGGCCGTATTGGTGGGAAACCGACTCTGAATCAGCGAGCCGATGTTATCGGCCGGCATCTGGTTGGGTCTAATGTGTACGATGTCTGTTGTCTATCTGAAGTCTTTGCCGAAGACACTCACAAGCGGATACTAAGTTCGTTGGACAACACTTGGGATCATCGCATGGGGCCGGATGCTTCTGGTGCGTGGACGATAATCGGCTCTGGCCTTCTGTTTCTTGCACGTAAGTGGCCAATCGTACGGCAAGCGTCCATTGTGTATGCAGAGCGTGGCAACAAACAGCGCGATTCAGATGCCTGGGCCAACAAAGGCATCCTCTTAAACGTGCTTCGATTAGCAACGGGAGATCTCGAAATTTTTCAGACGCATACCTTTTATGGGGGCGGTCTTCCTAATTTATCGGGGCCATCATCCCACGAACGCCGAGCGGTTATTCAAAAAGAGCTTGATGAGCTTGTTGCGTTTTATCATCTCCATCACAATGTTAAGAATGTCGCCATCATTACGGGAGATTTTAATTTGAACGGTGCCGATGTCACCGGAGACTACAGCCACATCGAACGTACATTCGCGAAAATCAATATGAGAGACGCGTGGATGTACCCCGGCCAGCTTCATCGCAATGATGGAGGGTATACCTGTCGCTATACGGATGGCTCCGATAGCGAAAATGAGAAGGATTTTAGCAATGTTGGAGCTGTATTGGCGGAACAAGACCCTGCTTTATCAATGCTGACCACGTACTGTAAGGACGATGTTCCGGGTAAGGGGTATGCTCCACCGCCAACTCGAGAAGGCACTGGGAGAATGGACTATATTTTTGTAGAGAATCCGACTCCGGAGCATGCGTACCATCTGGACGTGTCAAGAATTCTTCGGCGATCATTCCCGCAAAAGACCGATGATGGAGGCGAGCAGGAACTCTTTCTGTCAGACCATATGGGGCTGGATTGCACGCTATTTTTGTCCCCCCTTTGAATTTTACTCGCGATCAAAGACGCCGATTAGATGAGGTCAATATTATGTTCATGCGAATCACAATGTTTTGCTTCGCCTGGGGCCTAAGCTCCTGGCTTGGCGCATGGGCAATGGATCTGTCTGGAATTCCTGACGTCCAAGATCTTGAAGACGCGAGACAGACTTTTGAAGAGCGGTTTAAGAGAGTGGTCACCACGACGGCTTGTCTTCATCCTGATGGCATGCCGGGCGAGATATTCCCAAATGAAGATGATTCTCTGACGAACGTGCTTGCGCAATTGGAAGCAGCACGGAGTTACGGGAGTGTGCAATGTGGAAGTCAGGTTCGGGATTCTAGGATGCTCGTGACAGCAGCGAGCAACTTCTTGCTGCGATCTAGTGTCAAGTCCAAGATTGGAACCGGCTTTCCAGAGGGGAAAACATTCCTGGAAATTAAGCGGACGGGTGAGTACGATGTTGCGCTACGCGGATTGGTTCGATTGTTGTTCGAGTATGGAGATTTCCTCATTCAGCAAGGCCGTCGCGACGTATACGACCATGTATTGACTCACCTATTACAGCTGCATGGAGGGCCACGACCATCGGACAACTGCATTTACTATGTGGACTGCATTTGGGATGCCGAGGTCGGAAAGGTCAAGATTCCAGAAACCGAAAATCACATTCTGATGACTCAGACTTCTCGCTACCTGATAAATCAGCTGTTGCACAAGCGAGACCCTAAGGCGCCTCAGTGGAACAACAGCAACAACGGGATGAAAACTCTGCTACTTGAACGGATGCAGCTTATCCTGAAGAACGATTTCGAAGAATACAACTCGCGTCCTTATCAGCGTTATAGCTTGACTGCCATTGAAAACCTGCATGATTTCGCGGAAGACCCCGACGTTAAGGTAGGCGCACGACTTGTTCTCGATTATTCTTCAGCAAAGTTTGCCGTATCGAGCAATTATCTCAGAAGGGTTGTACCTTTCCGTCGGCTTGCCGAAAAGCGAGACATGTCAAACCTGTTCGATGTGCACGCTGATCAGTTGACAGCGCGATTTTTGATGAAGAGCGGCCTAAGCCAAGCTTTGCCGAACAAGACTGTACCCATAGAGCCAGTTACTTCAATGCTCTGGTGGGGTATCAGTAAATACAATGTTCCAGAACTGATTCAGGATCTTATTGTTAACCAAGCGCATCGAGATTTTTATCAACGACTTCACCACGATGGAGCGGAAGTTTATGCATCCACTCCAAAATATCTTCTGTCCGCAGGCGGCATTGGGACAGAGAGTAGAAATGTTTTCAGAGTGGAGGGACCCGGGGGAGTGCTAATTCATAAACAAGATGATCCGAACGATCATGGCGTCACACTTCCTACGACTCTTATCCCCTCCTCTGGCGGAGATGACTGGAGGGGATTCATTAGATTCGAAGGGCTCCTCGGTACCGGAGTCAACACGTGCGTTGCTCCAGGTTTTGCATGTGGAATGAATCCGGTCATTCCTCCTCACCTTCGGGATATGGGGCGGCTTAAGGAAAACGGTACTTGGACATTTGTCAATATGCAGAACGAAGGATTCTATGTGGCGCTGTATAAAGCGTTTTGCAGGGACGATGAATCCTCCTACTGGTGTGATGATATGGACCTGGTAACAGGGGACAGAATGCGGTTCAGAGAAAATGAAACCTTTGGATTTCTCGAAGTCGTCCCCACTACGATGGTCAAATCCTTTGAAGATTTTCAGCAACGGGTTCTCCAAAATAATGGTGGTCGAATATTCACTGCCTCAGGCAGCAATGTGCCTACTAATAAGGAATTTAATGTGTACATGACGATTGATGGTCGTCGCATTGCATTCAGACCCTTTTCAGATCAGCGTTTTGAATGGGGAATAGTTTCGATCGACGATTGGAAGCCAGATAGGAACATCACTAAATGGGCTTTGGCTGAGGGAGACATCATTAATAGTCGAGGCAAGACCGGCTATGTCGAGATCTACAATCCGTACTTGGATAAGTGGCTTATTCTTGATTTCAGCGACCCTTATCATCCTAGGCGTGTGTTGATCGATGCTCCGCAGGCGCTTCCCGTCGAAGCCATGGTAAAGCCCCTACGAACTCGTCCTGGAGGACACATCGACTTGTTTACAGTCCGTTCAGATGGAGGTGTCTACAGTACGTGGCGGGAGGACAACGGGGGATGGCAAAAGTGGTTTGCGATCACTAACTCCACACGGTGGATTTCTCCAAATTCTGCGGTAGAGGTATTGAATCGCCGGAGTGGATTTATCAACCTGTTCGCAGTTGGCCGCGACCATGGAGTTTACAGCACCTGGTGGGGAGAAAAGGAAGGGTGGCAAGAGTGGACTCGTATTGGAGATCAACAATTAGCCAAGGGTTCTCAGGTCACCGCTCTGCTTTCAGATGAGCCACGGGTAAATCTTTTTGTCGTTGGTGTAGATGGAGGGGTGTATACGACGCACTATGATTTTCCTACACGAAAAATTGGCACAGAATTCGTCGCAAACGTGGATCCAGACGAGAGACGCCCTGTGGGTACAGGTAATAAAGAGGCCAAGCCGGGTATTGGACCGGTTACCCCCGAACGTCGATCGGATAACCGCCTGGGGCGGGCTCCCTCTGTTGGACCCGGCCGAACAACCCCCGATCGGGCATCAAAAGATCGTGGTGCCGTGGTGAAGCCGAGTGTATCGCCGCCATGCACGAGCGAGAAGATTGCCTGTTGGCAGCCTTGGAAACGAATTGGAAATCAAATTGCCTCACCTGGAGCGCAAGTAACGGCTGTACGATCGCGACCAGGACATATCGATCTGTTCGTAGTTGGGCAAGATGGAAAAGTATACAGCACCTGGGGGGCGAAAAATCGTAGTTGGCAAGACTGGTTTCCTATCGGCACTCAGTCTGTCTCGTCTGGGGCTCAAATTACTGCTATCGCGTCTGAAGAAGATCGACTTGATTTGTTTGCAATCAGCCGAGATGGCTCGATCTGCACCATCTATTGGGATGGGAAGAGATGGCATGATTGGCTTCCCGTCGGTAACTTAAAAGTGCCGCTTAATTCACAAGTTTCTGCCATTGCAGCTAGAAACTATCATTTGGACCTTTTCGTAACAGGTGCCGACAAGAACGTATTCTCCACTTTCCGGGACCAGCCAGCCGAAAAATGGGCTCCTTGGTTCCCGGTTCATCGTGTCAAGTCGAGAAGACAATCACATGTGGGAAGTTTAGTTTCGAGTGACGGACCGATTGATTTGTTTGTGGTGGGGCAAGATGGACAGATCTATAGTACGAGTTGGCAAGTGAACAGTTCATGGCAGAAGTGGAAACCGATTGGTAGCCCTTTAGGCGTGCCTCCAATTCAGAATGTAACGGAAGAATTTCGCCAAGACTCGAAAACAGATGGACCAATTGCTTTTCCAGGAAAAGACTCAATCGCTCCCTTAAGGCCGAAACAGCGATAAATTCTCTGATGTGACGTAACTTAGTAGAAGTAGAATTTCCAGCCTAATTCATGAAGCAACTTCGACATACTCTCAGATTCCGAGGCGCTAAATTGCAGAGATTCTCCACACACGCACTTTGTACTCAATTTGGCGTAACTCCTCGCGGCTCCGTTTCTAGCCTATTAAGATCTGCGGGTCCGTTTGTGGCATCCCGTGATGCATATCGGTTCACCAACAGTGATCATGGTGGATGGGCCATCACAAAGAATGATGCTCAAATTCTCAGAGAACGATATCAGGGTTTGATTGAAGTCGTTATGCCCGTTGGAATTGCAGCCGTGAGACATTCCCTGGAAGCGTTACGCTTTCCGGGAATTGGGGGACTTCCCGCGGTCGCAATAGCTCTAGTGATAGATGAGATTACCGAAGCCCTCCGAAACGAGTTGCTTGATAAGATGGTGTCCGCTGTTCCCGGGCGGTATGGACGATGTGGAGGGATGGCTTTCTCTGCTTATGATTTTTTCTTGATTGGATGGCCAGTTGACGTATTTTCCATGCAGCCTGCTTCTGGAGAGCTTCGGCAGTATATATGGACGCGACTCATGGATAGTATTGAACTTAATGGAGTGCAATTCCTCGAGTGGATCATGATACTTCACATTCTGCCGGTTATCTCGCGATTGGCATCTGTCTCTCTAGCCGCTGTAGCCGCAGGCTCAATCGTTGGTCCAGGCGGGGCCGTCATCGCGGCGTTATTAGCTGGAAAGAAAGATATATTAAGTCTAGGGGGGCCTTCAGCCCTCCGTGATCGAACAAAAGAACATCTGCTAGAGGTCGCTAAACGTCTAAAGGACGCAGCATGTTGGCCGGTGGGACTTGTCTATGGTGACAGTTCAAACCCGGTGGATCAGCATCAGGTTTTGGCAATAGGCTATCAGGATCTAGGTGATGGTCGTACCCAACTGAATATCTGGGACAACAATGATGGCCCCATGTGCAGAAATCTTTTAGTAGATACAACGGGAACAGAACTTTCCGTCACCTCTTCAAAAGGGAAAATCCTAAATGTGAAAGGACTGATTTGCGAAGGCTATAGAGTTGCTATTCCTCCTAATTCACTTAGGTTTCCGAATCGAGGCAATTTGACAACGGAGTGGAATTTGAACGTCTGTGTATAACCCATGAATAATTCAATACCCTATAAGAAAACTTAGCAATCGCACTAAGAATCAGAAGAAACACGCTGGAAGCACAGGCCCTGTTATCATCACGGACTAGCCAACCCTGTGTACAAGGATGCTGATTTTGTCGTTGGCTTAGTTGTTGGAACTGCCATATTAGGATCAGTGAGCTTTGTCTATGTGAGACATCAGAAGCTTGGCTTGAACGGTGCAACACTGTCTCTCATAGGGATGATCTTAATTGGCATGTCGCTATGGAAGTCTATTGATGTGGGAGCAAATCACAAAGGTGTCTGGGCGAGACTTGAACAGGCAGAAAAAATCGCTGTTCGGGCAAGCAAAGAAGCAGAAGAAGCTAAGAAAGAAACCATAAGCGCGATTAAAAGCGTCACAAGCCTCAAAAAAACTCTAAGCACTGTTATTGATCAGGAGAAACTAAAAGCCGGACACCTATACAGTGGGGCTTCCGACGGGGTAATGAATCCCGCAACCAAAAAGGCTTTAGAGAGGTTTCAGCAGTCCAAGGGATTGACGAGAAGTGGAGAGCTTGATGAGGCAACCAGAGAACTTCTTGGCGTCAGGAGCATTTCTGATTAATAACACGCGTACTACTTTCGACATAGTCACTGAAAAGAGCTATCTAATAGCGCCGTGAGTGCCGATTACGTTTATACGCTCTTCTCTGCTGATCTTTCATTACTGATAGAATAGGTGCCTGCGGGAACAAAAGTGCCAATAGATTGGCCTTGGCTTTAGGTGGTTAGAGTTATTTCCGTCTTTCTGGAGAACAATATGAAATCACATGATGGAAGGTTAACTCGACGCTATTTTTTGCGACGGTCACTTGGACTGATATTAAGTGGCGCGGTATTAGAAACATTTTTTAATGATTTTTCCGCTTTGGCATTTCAAAAGCAATACAATTGGCGATTTTGCAAAAAATGCAACGCCTTTTTTTTCGATGGTCGCAAAGCGAAGGGCCGCTGTTGGGATGGCCATGGTCATATGGCTGCAGGATACAATTTTTACATGCTGACGGCTGCAGTAGGTGAGAATGTACCTCCTGGCCAAGACGGGTGGAGAGAATGCAAAAAGTGCTTTACCTTGTTTTATGCTGGTTTCAACTCACACGGGAACTGTTCGGCCGGCGGTATGCATGTCGGGCAAACAGAATTCTACGCATTAGAATTTGATAGGCCCGCTGGCGCGGGTGAACAGCGAGACTGGCGGTTCTGTAACAAATGTTACTCATTGTTCTTCGATGGGTTTCCTAGCAAGGGGCGCTGCCCGACAGGAAACGGCCACAGTGCCCAAGGGTACAATTTTGTTTTAAAATGGGGAACCCGAATTGATTAAATGCCAGCTTCTTGGTCCATGTACACGAGGCATGCTTAACGTTATGTGTTTTCCAAGTTGTTCCTAAGCCGAGACCTAAAAACTTTCAAAATGGACTCGATTCAATGAAAACCATGGAATCGATGGAAGTGACCTAACTTCTTGATTCGACGATAAAAGCGTGGAAACCTTCGCGAAATCAAGCCGATATAGAAATACTACTTAACGAACGTTTAAGGCGAGGGTCCCAGTCGGGCCTTCTCCAACTTGTTAGCAGAATCATGAGGTTGATGGAGTTGAGCCGGATACAGATGCTCCTTCCGAACTATGATCCCAACAATCGATAAAGTCATGGTTTCTTGATTGCCCTAAAGAACGTGGCCTGAGTCTCCGCTAGGCTTATCGGTATGAATGTCGAGGTCGAAGGGATGAGAGCCTCACGGGTCTTGGGTTTCGGCGCGGTCTGAACTGGCGCCCCTGTACGTTTCGATCGCGGGCGGCCCGCCCCATTAATGAGGCGGGCCAACGCCAACCGCTTGAAGTGACGGCCGCGCTGATAGGGTGGAAGCCGAACGAGCCACCGAAACAGCCGCATATCCTCCGCGGACTTCTCCGAGAAATAAACGGTGACCCTAGGCATGCGACGCCTTCTGTGCAGACGCGTCACCCTGTGGAATATCCTCAGCTCCCTGATCCTGCGCGCGTGTCTGATCTGTACTGGTGAGGCGGATGTATTCCAGGTAGCCGGCCGCATTGGTTAACTGACTCTCCGGCAGAATCGTATAGTCGTCTCTGAAGTGGCCGAGATAGGGAGCGAGCAAAGCTGATCCGCCGCCACAGTAGAGCAAGTGATCGATGCCTGGTGCACCTTCCTTCCACAGTCGCGTCATCTCGTTCTGAAGCCTGTTGGCCAACGGCCGCACATAATGCACAGCCATGGTCTCTAAGGCCTGACGCTCGACCACGCCCCCTTTGATCTTGATCGGCTTGTCCTCGCGCATTGCCCAGTCCACCTCGTAGGCATCAATCTGTCGCTGATACTGGGAAGACAGCTTCTGGGCGACCTGCGTATACACCTGTCCGACACCCAACACGACCCCTGCCGATTCGTGGTTCAGGTACTGTCCATCGGAGAAACAAATGAGTTCCGTCGTGCGGCTGCCAATATCGACCAAAGCCACCCGCCCTTGCGCGAGAGCGGAGTTGGTGCTGATC
>Ga0154020_10003202_pt1 | contig 19783 bp, 24 predicted proteins | sample Klosneuvirus_201_FD_109709 | JGI IMG/M metagenome (GOLD analysis project Ga0154020, IMG submission 109709) | Active sludge microbial communities from wastewater, Klosterneuburg, Austria - Klosneuvirus_20160825_MG | ecosystem: Engineered > WWTP > Aerobic digester > Activated sludge | place... | reverse complement strand
TCGGGCGGCGGAAGCTCGGGATTATCGCGTGGGGACAGGGTCGCCCCGGACTCGACCGTCGGGTCAGCGGATGGCCGAAGCAGCGGCGCCTGGTTCCGTGACGAAGGCAATGCGATTCAGCCCGGCGGTTTGCAGCTGGCCGATCAGTTCGGCCACCCGGCCGTAGGGAACGGCCTGGTCGGCGCGCAGCTGCACCTCCGGCAGCTCGCCGCCGCGCTGGGCCACCGCTGCCAGCCGTTCGGCCAGGGCCGCGGGCGGCAGCTTCTCCTCACCCAGGTAAAGGCTGCCATCGGCCTGCAGTGCAATCTGCAGGGCCTGGGGTGTCTCGGTCACCGGGGTGGCGCCGTCGGCCTGGGGCAGATCGAGCTTCAGGCTGCCCGTCATGAGCGGTGCGGTGATCATGAAGATCACCAGCAGCACCAGCATCACGTCGATCAGCGGCGTCATGTTGATGTCGCTCATGGGCCGCGGGCCCACGTTGCGTTCGAGGCGACCGAAAGCCATCGGAAGTCACCGTCAGTCGGTGGGGCCGCTGCGTCGATCGCTGCCGCTGCGGTCCAGCAGCATTTCGCGCAGGTCGTGGGCGAAGCCTTCCAGTTCGGCTTCGCAGGCACCGATCCACTTGCCGAACAGGTTGTAGGCCAGCACCGCAGGAATCGCCACCGCCAGGCCGGCTGCGGTCATGATCAGCGCCTCGCCCACCGGGCCGGCCACCTTGTCGATGCTGATGCTGCCGGAAGCCGAGATGCCCAGCAGCGCGTGGTAGATGCCCCAGACGGTGCCGAACAGGCCAATGAACGGAGAGGTGCTGCCCACCGATGCCAGCAGCACCTGGCCGTACTGCAATTGCGCCACGACGCGGTGCAGGGCGTCGCGCAGGCGACGGGTGAGCTGGGAGCCGGTCTCTCCGCTGGCCTCCAGCGTGCCGGCCGTCGGTGTGGACAGGGCAGCGTCCAACAGGGGCGAGAGCACCTGTTCGCGGTCCAGGCTGCGCAACTGCGACTGCGCTGCGGTCAGGTCCGGGCAGGACCAGAACGCCGGCACGGCGCGGGCCAGATCGCGCCGCACCCGCAGCAGCCCCCAGCTCTTCCAGAGGATCACCACCCAGGCACACACCGACAGGGTCAGCAGCAGCAGCGCCACCGAGCGGGTGACGGCATCCCCTTCTGCCCACAGTCTGGCGTAGCCCTCCATGTCGTCGCTCCGGGATCAGCTCAGACCGAGCACGTCGTCCATGCCGAACAGGCCGTTGGCCTGGCTGGCCAGGAAACGCACCGCGCGCAGGCTGCCCTGGGCGTAGGTGGCGCGGCTGCTGGACTTGTGGGTGATCTCGATGCGCTCACCGGTGCCCATGAACATGACGGTGTGGTCGCCCACCACGTCGCCACCGCGCACGGTGGCAAAGCCGATCGTGCTGGGGTCACGCTCGCCGGTCACGCCTTCACGGCCGTAGACGGCGCATTCCTTCAGGTCGCGGCCGATGGCGGTGGCCACCACCTCGCCCATCTTGAGCGCGGTGCCGCTGGGTGCATCGACCTTGTGGCGGTGGTGCGCTTCGACGATCTCGATGTCGTAACCCTGGGACAGCGCCTTGGCGGCGGTCTCCAGCAGCTTCATCACCACGTTGACGCCCACACTCATGTTGGGCGCCATCATGATGGCAATGTCTTTCGACGCGGCAGCGATTTCGGCCTTCTGCGCGTCGCTGAAGCCGGTGGTGCCGATGACCATCTTCACACCGAGTTCGCGGCACACCGTCAGGTGCGCCATCGTCCCTTCCGGGCGGGTGAAGTCGATCAGGAAGCGGGCGTCCTTCAGCCCGCTGCGCAGGTCACTGGTGGCTGTGACGCCGCTGCTGCGGCCCAGGAATGAGGTGGCGTCCTGGCCGAGGGCCGGGCTGCCCTCGCGGTCCAGGGCGCCGGCCAGCGCACAGTCGTCGGTGGCCAGCACGGCTTCGATGAGCATGTGGCCCATGCGGCCGGTGCAGCCGGCGATGGCGATGGAATGCGATGCAGTCATGACGGGGTCAGGGAGTCAGGGTCGGTCGCCCAGGCTGCAGTCACTGCAAGTTGGGTCCGGATTCAAGGGGCGGGTAGTTGCGCTGCACCTGGGCGCCGGCAGGAGCGGAGGCGGCAGGGGCCGTTGTCGTGGCCCGCGGTGCGGGCAGCGGCAGGGCGCGCAGAGCGGCCTCGTCCAGCACCAGCGGAGTGCGGCGGGCGCGGGGTTTGTCCACTTCGATCGAGGCCACGAAGGTCTTCTCGTCCGGCAGGTCGGCCGCCTGGAAGCGCTGCACCCGATCTGCATTGAAGAACACGGTCAGGCGGCGCTGCTGTGACGGAGCGCCCTGGCGGCGGATTGCGAAGACGTAGTCCCAGCGGTCGGCGTGGAACAGGTCGGTCAGCAGGGGGGAGCCAAGCAGCATGCGCACCTGTTCGCGAGTCTGGCCTTCGCGCAGTTGCGCCGCCATCTCGGAGGTGACCACGTTGCCCTGCACGACCTCCATGCGGTAGGGTGTCAGCCAGCGCAGCGGCCCCTGGTCGTCGATGCTGGAGCAGCCGGCCAGTCCGAAGCTGCCTGCGACAAGTGCAGCCCAGACCAGCGGGCGCAAAGGAGAGGTCATTCGACCGGACGGTGGATGCATGCGAAGGAAGTGCCTGCGGGGCGCAAGGGCAGCGCCAGCCGATATCATCGCTTCATTCTAGCGAGGCCGTCATCGGCCCCCAATTCGCCATGACCCACGCCGAAGAACTCAAGAGCTCGGGCCTGAAGGCCACGCTGCCTCGCATCAAGATCCTGGAGGTGTTCCAGCGGGCCCAGCTGCGGCACATGACCGCTGAGGACGTGTTCAAGGTGCTGCTCAACGAAGGGGCCGACATCGGCCTGGCGACGGTCTATCGGGTGCTGATGCAGTTTGAACAGGCCGGCATCCTGTCGCGCAATCATTTCGAGAGCGGCAAGGCGGTGTTCGAGCTCAACGAGGGGCACCACCACGATCACCTGGTCTGTGTGGACTGCGGTCATGTCGAGGAGTTCTTCGACCAGCAGATCGAGTCACGTCAACGTGCGGTGGCCCTGGAGCGCGGCTTTCATCTGGAAGAGCACTCGCTGGCGCTGTATGCCCGCTGCACCAAGGAAGCCTGCCCGCACCGCCCCCGCAAAGGCTCTGCGGGTTGACGGGGCCGCAACGGGTTCACATCGATCCAGGGTCGCCCCGCTCCATCATCTCGCGGTGCCGTTCGATGAACTCTTTGTAGGTGTCGATGCCGCGCAACTGCAGCACGGTGTTGCGCACCGCCGCTTCCACCAGCACGGCGAGGTTGCGGCCGGCATCCACCGCGATCACCACCTTGCGCACCGGCATGCCCAGCACGTCTTCATACAGGGGTTCGTAGGGCAGGCGTTCGAAGTCTCGGTCCAGCGTTTCCTTGCGCACCAGGTGGACGATGAGCTTGAGCCGCATCTTGCGGCGCACGGCGGTTTCGCCAAAGATGGCCTTGATGTCCAGCAGGCCGATGCCGCGCACCTCCAGCAGGTTGCGCAGCAGATCGGGGCAACGGCCCTCGATGGCCGACTGGGACACCCGGTACAGGTCCACCACATCATCGGCCACCAGGCCATGGCCGCGGGAGATCAGTTCCAGGCCGAGTTCGCTCTTGCCCAGGCCGGACTCTCCGGTCAGCAGCACGCCCAGCCCGAGGATGTCCATGAACACGCCGTGGCGTGAGGTGCGCTCGGCGAAGTGCTGGCCCAGGTAGCCGCGCAGCACGTCGATGACATGCCCGGCCGAGTCCTGGGTGCAAAACAGCGGGATTTCGGCGCGCTCACACATGGCCACCAGCCGGTCCGGCGGTGGGCAGCCATCGGCCACCACCAGAACGGGAGGCTCCAGCGTGACGATGCGCGAGATGCGGCGCTCCTGAACCTCGGTTTCCGCAGGCTGGAGGTAGCCCACCTCCCGCCGGCCGACGATCTGCACCCGGTAGGGGTGGATGTAGTTCAAGTACCCCACCAGATCGGCCGCGGACTGGGCGTCGCGCACAGCCACTTCATCAAAGCGGCGTTCCGGGTGCGCATGCCCCGCGATCCATTCCCAGCGCAGGCTGGCCCGGTGGGCGTCGAAGAGGGCCTCGGCGCTGATGACGGTGGGTTTCAACGCAGGTTCGGCGGGGTGCGCCGGCTTGAGGGAGATGAAGGAGCCTTCAGGCTCGGAATCAGGCCACCGATTTCAGCGGTTCCCAGCGCGAGATCAGCTCGTGGACCTTCTCGGCATCCTGCTCGGTCTTGAGTTTCTCGCGCAGATCCCGGTCGGACAGCAGTTCTGCAATTTCGGAGAGGATCTCCAGGTGGCGTTGGGTGGCGGCTTCCGGCACCAGCAGGAAGATCAACAAGGTGACCGGCTCATCGTCCGGCGCCTCGAAGGGGATGGGCTGCTGTACCCGTATCACGGCCGCCAACGGATTCTTCAGGCCCTTGATCCGACCGTGGGGGATCGCCACACCATGGCCCAGGCCAGTGGATCCCAGACGCTCGCGTGCGAAGAGATTGTCGGTCACGGTGGCGCGAGCGATGGCGTGGCGGTTCTCGAAGAGAAGCCCGGCCTGTTCGAACGCACGCTTCTTGCTGGAAGCATCCACGTTCACCAGCACATTGCCGGCGGGGAGGATCGCAGCGAGACGGTTCATCTTGGAGTCATGCCAGAGGGATCAATCACGCCAGCCGATGACCCTGGCGCGCGGTGGGGGCCGATTATAGGAACGGGTCCCCCTGAGCGCCTCATCTTGCGCCCCCCTCAAGGGATGGGGGTGGGGCCGGGTTGCCTGCGGGCAACAGGAATCACTGAAAAAGTTCGTCCGCAAATGAAAAGCGGCCCACCGGGCCGCCACGTCTTGCGCCTTGCCTTCACCGACCGGACGGTGTGAGTCCGGTCAGGCGCAAGGCGGCTCACACCCTCAGGGTGCCTCGCTTGCGAGCGACGAACGCTTGAAGGATTCGTGGTGGTGGTCCTGCATCCGATCCTTGTGCCGCACCACCTGGCGATCCAGCTTGTCCATCAATTGATCGATGGCGGCGTACAGGTCCTCGTGGGAGCTTTCGACGAAGATGTCCTTGCCTTTCACGTGCAGCGTCACCTCGGCTCGTTGCCGTCGTTCCTTCTCCTTCAGCTTCTCGACCGTCAGCAGCACGGTCACGTCGACCACCTGGTCGAAATGTCGCGTGACGCGATCCAGCTTGGTCAGTACATACTCACGCAGCGCGGGCGTGACTTCCAGATGATGACCGCTGATCGTCAAGTTCATGAAACCTCCATTCCGGAAGGGTGGGTGGGAAAGTTCCTGATGCCTGTCGATCCTCATTGGAGGATCGATCCCCGTTGATTTGAGTGTGGCGCCAGCGCAGAAGTCTGGCAAGGCCGAATTGCGTCACCCTGAAACCGACGTGTAGAAATCCACCGTGGCGGGAGGTTTGCGGGTAATCTCAGCGTTTTCCAGCATTCAGTCGGTGCGGATTGTTCTGTGGGCAGGCTGCGGCGAGCAGGCCCGGCCCAGGTGACGCCAGTGCAATAATCGAGCCGTCTTGAACGGAGTTCATGTTGGACACCCCTCAGCCTCGGTGACCGTCCGTCCCGATCCTGCCCGCCCCCGGCGGCCGATCTGGAGCGAGACGGTTTCACCTCCCCTCCCCAGCTTGGCATGAACCTTCGGACCGCAGTGTTGCGGACCCGGCGAACATGCAGGATCCCAGATGCTCAATGTCTTCACGCTTGCCAACGGACGGCTGTTCCAGGAAGAGATCGACAGTCCGCAGTCGTTGACCCATGTGTCACCGGTCTGGGTGGACCTGGAGGCGCCGACGCCGGAGGAAAAGGGCTGGGTACAGGCGCGTTTCGGTCTCACCATTCCCGACGACATCGTTGACGAAGACCTGGAGGAGTCCGCCCGCTTCTACGAAGAGGACAACGGCGAGCTGCACATCCGCTCCGACTTCCTGATCGATGACGGCGAAACCCCGCGCAACGTGCGGGTCGCGTTCATCCTGCATCACAACGTGCTGTTTTCGGTGCATGCGGAGGACCTGCCGGTGTTCCGCCTGCTGCGGCTGCGGGCGCGCCGCATCCCGGCGCTGATCGAAGACGCCAAGGATGTGCTGCTCAAGCTCTATGACGCCGATGCGGAGTATTCCGCCGATGCGCTGGAAGGCATCTACGACAAACTCGAGCAGGTCAGTGCCCGCGTGCTGAAGCAGGACTTCGACGACCATGCAGCGGGTCTGGCGCTGGCCACCATTGCCCACGAAGAGGACCTCAATGGCCGCATTCGCCGCAACGTGATGGACACCCGTCGGGCCGTGAGCTTCATGATGCGTGCTCGCATGCTCAACGCCGAGCAGTTCGAGGAGGCGCGTCAGATCCTGCGCGACATCGACTCGCTGGACTCGCACACCGCCTTCGTGTTCGACAAGATCAACTTCCTGATGGATGCCACCGTCGGCTTCATCAACATCAACCAGAACAAGATCATCAAGATCTTCTCGGTGGCCAGCGTGGCGCTGCTGCCGCCGACGCTGATCGCCAGCATCTACGGCATGAATTTCCGTCACATGCCCGAACTGGATCAGACCTGGGGCTACCCGTTTGCCCTGCTGTTGATGCTGGGCTCAGTGGCGGCGCCGTTGATCTACTTCCGGCGCAAGGGCTGGATGCGCTGATCGGGCGGTGGCCACCGTCGGCACGATCACGTGCAGAGTGCACGACGACGCGGCTGCGTCGCGCTGCGGGATGCTCAAGCGGGTGGGGGAGGGGGTCGAATCGGGCCAGTGCGACGGATTTTCCGCCGCTTGCGCCATGGTTCACCCGCTCAGAGGATCTGTCCGATGCCCCCCTTCCAGCTGCTTCGTGGCCCGTCGAGCCGAATCCCCAGGCTCCTTGCGGTGTTGCTGGGCGTCTTGACCACTTCGCTGGCGGGAGCGCAGTTCGCGTCCACGCCGGCCCCGCTGCCGGCGACGGAGCTTCCACCTTCGGAAGCGCTGACCGAAAAGGCCTACCGGATCGACGGTGCCCGGCACCTGTACCTGACCTATCCGATGCAGGTGTTGCGTGGCAAGTTGCCTCCGTTGATCTACGCGGTGGCGGTCACCGAAACCACCCTGGATGCGCGAGGGCAGGTCGTGAAGGTGGATATGGTGCGGGAGCCGGCGGTGGCCAAGGAGGTCACGCCCTGGATCCGGCAGATGATCCTGCGGGCTCAACCCTTCCCCGCGCCGGCCAGACTGGGTGAGTCGGCCGTCTACACCGACATCTGGCTGGTCGATCCGAAGGGGCGATTCCAGCTCGATACGTTGACCGAAGGCCAGCGCTCCGATTGACCTGCCGTGACAGGTCAGGAAGCCAAAAGAAGAAAGAACCGTGCAGCACCCCGAAGCGAACGAGGGAGGGAGGGAGGAGGAGGAGAAGCGCTTCGGAGAAACAGCCCGCAGTGGCGGGAGGCTGCACGGCCTGAAACCTGTCCGGCTCACCGAAGCCCACAGGCCATCGGGTATCCCGGATACGCTGGCTCTGACACGGGTGGTGTCCGGAAAGTTCCGTGCCCTGCCGAAGTTTCCTCATCCAGTGTGCAAGTGGCTGTTCGAGGCGGTGACCCCAGGGCGGACTCGGTGACGCAGAGCAGGTCTGCACCGGGCCGATCGGGCTGCGTACCATCTGCAGCATGAGTGCCGGACCCCGCTGGGGCTGCCTTGCCGCAGCCCGAAATCACCGCCCAGAGTGCCGGCTGCCCTGGTGGCTGGCCGACGATGAAGGGCGCTGGCGCCCCTGCGGTTCGGTAGCGCGGGCGCAGTTGCCGACGTTGCTGGAGCTGCTGAGGGCCCTCGGTGCGCCGGCTTCGGAGCATCCATCCGGTTTGAGGTTGCCGTGGACGCCGGTGTCGCAGGAGGCTCTGCTCGATCGGCTGAATCTGCAACTTCGCGAGGCCGGTCTGATCCCGGGGTGGCGCGACGAGCGCTTTGCGCTGTGGCCGCTGGACCTGCCCCGGCAGGTGTGCCGACACGGTGCCGAGGGGCGCCCGGTGCTGCGCATGGAGCGGGCGGCGGCGCGCTTCTGGGGCAGCCTCACGCTGGGGGCGCACTGCAACGGCTGGGTCGCCGGGCCGGGGGGGCGGGCGGCGATGCTCTGGATCGGCCGTCGCGCACCGCACAAGGCCACCGACCCCGGTCGGCTGGACAACCTCGTCGGCGGCGGGGTGCCTGACGGGCAGTCGCCGGACGAAGCACTCTGGCGCGAGGGTTGGGAAGAGGCCGGGTTCGGCCTCGACCGCATGCGCTCGGCCCGGCCTTCCGGAGTGATCGAGTTGCTGCACGACCTGCCCGAAGGTCTGCAGCGCGAAGACCTCCACGTCTATGACCTGGAATTGCAGCCGGGGGAGCGTCCGTTCAACCAGGACGGCGAGGTGGCCGAGTTCCTCTGTCTGCCGGTGCAGGAGGCTCTGGAACGGGCAGCAATGGGTGAGATGACGCTGGATGCCGCACTGGTGACGCTCGATTTCGGGTTGCGACACGGTCTGCCGATGGCCGACGAGGCGACGGACCTGATCTCCGGGATGGAGCGGCTGAAGGTGGGCGCGGGTTCAGAAAGTTGTTCGAAGTTTTGCAATGCATGAGACATCTGGGGTGAAGCGCAAGGGGCCGGGTCACCACTAAGCTTCAGTCCTGTCGAATGTCCGCTGCTGCCGCCCCATGAACGTTCCTTCTGCACCGTCAAACGCCTCCCGCTACGGCGGCATGGCCATCGCATTGCACTGGCTCCTGGCCATGGGGATCGTGGGCACCTTCGCTGTGGGCATCTACATGCATGAGCTGCCGATGTCTCCGCAGCGCCTCAAGCTCTACAGCTGGCACAAGTGGGCGGGGGTGTGCATCCTGCTGCTGTCGGTCTGGCGGCTGGTCTGGCGCCTGACGCACCGTCCTCCGCCGCTGAGTGCTGCCATGCAGGCCGCCATGCCCGCCTGGCAGCGCGCGGCCCACCATGGGGTCCACCATGCCATGTACCTGCTCTTCTTCGCGGTGCCGCTGGTCGGTTGGGCCTACAGCTCCGCAGCCGGTTTCCCGGTGGTGTTGTTTGGCCTGTGGCAGCTGCCGGACTTCGTTCCGGTGGACAAGGCGCTGGCCGAGCTGATCAAGCCCTGGCATCAGATCACCGCGATGGCACTGATGGCCCTCGTGCTGATGCATGTGGGGGCGGCACTGAAACACCACTGGATCGACCGCGACGACCTGCTGCAACGCATGAACCCGTTTTCTTCAGCGTCCCGCCGTTGAACGGTGCCCCGGCGGACCTTTCCTTCATGTCCGCCTTGCTTGTCTGCCTCCTCAGGCTTCGAACCATGAACCTCCGTACCCTGGCCCCCCTTTCCCTGGCGCTGCTGGCTTGCACCGCAACCACCTCCGCCCTGGCCCAGCAAAAGGTGGATCCCGCGCGCAGCGAGATTTCCTTCGTCAGCAAGCAGATGGGCGTGCCGGTCGAAGGGCGCTTCCGCAAGTTCGACGCGCAGATCGCTTTCGATCCCAAGAAGCCGGAAGCAGGCAAGGTGGCCTTCACGATCGACCTGGGCAGCACCACTCTGGGCAATCCGGAAACCGATGCCGAGCTGCCGAAAGCCGCCTGGTTCAACGTGCCCAAGTTTCCCCAGGCGAGCTTCCAGTCCACCTCCATCAAGGGTGTGGGGAGCGGCCGCTTTGAAGTGGTCGGCAAGCTCAGCATCAAGGGCAACAGCCGTGACGTGGTCGTTCCGGTGGCCCTGGCTGCGGCCGGCGGTGTGACCTCGGCCACCGGCAGCTTCGCGATCAAGCGCCTGGATTTCAAGATCGGTGAAGGCGACTGGGCCGACACCTCGATGGTGGCCAACGATGTTCAGGTGCGTTTCAAGCTCAGCCTGAGCGGCGTGGCGCCGCTGTAAGGCTGCGTTGCCAGTGCGTCCTTCCGTTCATTCGCAGCCGCTGCCCTGCTGTCCCTCCCTTCCCCCGTCCTTTTCGTCAACCACAGGAAATCAAGCCATGCCGTTCCTCCGTTCACTTTCCGCTTTGGCCCTTGCTGCTGTCGCTTCGTCCTCGTTCGCGGCACCTGAGACCTACAACGTCGACCCGTCCCACAGCTTCCCCCGCTTCTCATACAACCACTTTGGGCTGTCGACGCAGCTGAGCAAGTTCAACAAGGTGACCGGGACGGTGGTGCTTGACAAGGAGGCCAAGACCGGAGCGGTGGATGTCACGATCGACATGAAGTCCGTCGAAACCGGTTCGACCGTCTTCAATGGTCACATCCAGGGCGCAGATTTCCTGGACACCGCCGCGCACCCGACGGCCACCTTCAAGTCCACCAAGGTCAACTTCGCCGGTGACAAGCCCGACAGCATCGAAGGCAACCTCACCATCAAGGGCGTGACCAAGCCGGTGACGCTGAAGGTCACGCACTTTGTGGCGATGCAGCATCCGATGATGAAGCGTGACGCCATCGGCGCAAACGCCTCGGCCGTGATCAAGCGCAGCGAATTCAACGCCGGCAAGTACGCTCCCAATGTGGGCGATGAGGTGACCATCACCGTCTCGCTCGAAGCCATCAAGTGACGGACTGATCTCGGTGGCCGGAGCCCTGCGGCTGCGGCAACAAAAAACGGCGTGCTGAGCACGCCGTTTTTGTTGGGGATGGATTCACGCAGCGGCTCGGGGCCGCAGCCAGAGGTTGGGCCTCAGGCTGCGCGGCGCACCGGCTCGGCCGGGAAGGACCAGTCCTGCGACACCGCGGCCGGTGCGGCAGTGCGGCGTCCATGCCAGCGCAGCGCCGGACGAGGCCCACCCTTGCCGACCAGCAGCAAAGGCAGGGCCAGCAAGCCGGCACACAGCGCGGCCGCAGCACCGATCAGCACGGCCGGTGCCGCCAGCAGGACCAGCAGAGCGCGGGTCGTCAGGCTCGCCAGCGTTGCGGCGCGGAACCGGGGCGTTTGGGGGGCGGTGTGGGCGGTCATGTCGGGTCCTCTGGGCTGGATGGTGGTGGTGGGCCTTGTTGCGGAGTGATTCGCTTGGCCCCTGCATGTCGCCACGATAGATTTCCCCCTTCATGGGCGAAGTGAGAAATTGAAGCCCGATGTCCGGGCAGATGTTTCGATGGCGGTTGCAGGCCAAATCCGTGCGATGGACCCATTTGTAACCTTCGGAGCAGCCCCTCAGAGGGCAGGAGTGCGTCTGTTGGCCTGACACTCGCAACACTTGGTCGCAACCGGTCGGTTCTGGTTGCCCGCGATGTCAGGATGTGAGGAATGCACGGAAACCGGGACTTACAACTCGACGGTGATGAGCAACAGACCCGGCTGGTCCCGGCCAAGGGCGGAGGGATTCCATGACTTCTTCAGCGCAATGCAGCACCACAGTGGCTGCGGGTGCCGCTGCTCGTTCACGGCCCAGGCCTCCGGTCTGGCTGTTCGACCTGGACAACACGCTGCACAACGCGTCACATGCCGCCTTCGGCATGATCGACCGGTCGATGAACGACTACATCGCCACAACGCTGTCGGTCGATGCCGCTCAGGCGGATCATCTGCGCCGCCACTACTGGGAGCGCTACGGCGCGACCCTGCTGGGCCTGATGCAGCACCATGGCGTGAAGGCGCCGCACTTCCTGCACCAGACCCATTTGCTGCCAGGACTGGAAGCCCGGCTGCGGGCCCATCCCCAGGACCTCGACGCCTTGGCGCGACTGCCGGGCCCCAAGTTCATCGTCACCAATGCGCCGCGGGCTTACGCCCAGCGCGTCCTGCAGGCCTTGGGCATGGCGCGGTGGTTCAACGGCGTGATCGCCATCGAGGACATGCACATGTTCGGCCGCCTGCGTCCCAAGCCGGATGCACGCATGCTGCGCCGGCTGGTGGTGCAGCTGCGCGTGCCGGCAGGCCGCTGTGTGCTGGTCGAGGACACCCTGGCCCACCAGAAGTCTGCTCGCCGGGTGGGCATGGGCACCGTGTGGATGCAACGCTGGCTCCGGCGCAGCAGTCATGGCCCCGAAGTGGGCGTTCGCCTGCGTCGCAGGCCGGTGTACGTGTGTGACAGAATTCGCGGACTGCAGGCCCTGTCCGGTAGCGCAGCGGCCCGGCGGGCCCGACGCACCAGTCCGTGATGGACGGGTCCGGCATGGTGACGCAGCGGCTGCGCCCCTGTCCTCCCGATCCCCTCCCCGATTGCCTGCCTGTCCCGATGTCCGAGCTGCCCCTGTCTTCGTCCGATCTGCCTGCCGATCCGTCTGCCAGGTCGGTGCCGGCCGAGGCCACGGCGCCGGTGCGCAAGCGGCCCAAGCCGGGGGAGCGCAGGGTGCAGATCCTGCAAACCCTGGCGGCCATGCTGGAGCAGCCCGGCGCCGAGCGCATCACCACCGCGGCCCTGGCCGCCCGTCTGGAGGTGAGTGAGGCGGCGCTGTACCGCCACTTCGCCAGCAAGGCGCAGATGTTCGAGGGGTTGATCGAGTTCATCGAGACCAGCCTGTTCACCCTCATCAACCAGATCGCCGAGCGCGAGCCCTCCGGCAGCGTCCAGGCGGCGCGGACCGTTGCGGTGCTGCTGCAGTTCGCCGAGAAGAACCGGGGCATGACCCGGGTGATGGTGGGTGACGCGCTGGTGTTCGAGCATGAGCGGCTGCAGCTGCGCATGAACCAGTTCTTCGATCGCATCGAATCGCAACTGCGGCAGAGCCTGAGGCTGGCCGCCGAGGCGCAGGGCTCCAGCACGCCGACGGTGGACGCTGCATCCACGGCGTCCTTGCTGACCAGCCTGTGCCTGGGGCGATTGCATCGGTTCGCGCGCAGCGGCTTCAAGCGCAGCCCCACCGAGCACCTGGACGCCACGCTGCGCCAGCTCCTGCTCTGACCGCAGACGCCTGGCGACGCCCCGCCTGCAACCGTGGAGATCGAGCTGGCCGGTGAGCGGCTGCACCTGCTGCCGCAGCGCGCCCTGTGGTGGCCGGCGCAGCAGATGCTCCTGATCAGCGACCTGCATCTGGGCAAGGCACACAGCTTCCGTCGCATGGGGGTGCCGGTGCCCGCCGGGTCTGGCCAGGCCTCGTTGCAGGTCCTGTCCGAGCTGGTGCAGACCTGGCGCCCCCTTGAGCTGGTCTGCCTGGGTGACCTGTTCCACTCGGCCCATGCGCACGACAGCGCTCCAGCAGGGCTGCTGCGCCGCTGGCGTGCGGCGCATGCCGGGCTGGCGCTGACGCTGGTGCGCGGCAACCACGACGACCGCGCTGGCGATCCGCCGCCGGACCTGGACATCCGGCTGGTGGACGAACCTTGGCCGATCAGCCCGTTTGCGCTGTGCCACCACCCGCGGCCGATCGAGGGTGGCTATGTGCTGGCTGGCCACCTGCACCCCTGTGTCAGTCTGGGTGGGCGGGCCCGGGACCGCTTGCGACTGCCCTGTTTCCATTTCACCGATTCGGTCGGGGTGCTGCCGGCCTTCGGTGCCTTCACCGGCATGCACCCGATCCGCCCAGGGCCGGGCGACCGGGTCTTCGTGGTGGCGCCGGACAGCGTTCGACCGCTGCCGGGCCGTTGAGCCCGGGTGCGGAGTCGATGGTGCGGAGTCACCGCGGCAGCTGCTTACACTGCTCCCATGGCTGATCTCGATTCCTTCCTCACCCGCGCCGAAGCGCTGCTGGCCCGCCTGGAGGCGGTGCTGCCCCATCCCCTCACCGCACCGGACTGGGCGGCCAGTGTGGCCTTTCGCTACCGCAAACGCGGCGGTGGCGGTCTGCTGGAACCGGTTCGGCAGGTGGCCGGCATCCGCCTGTCCGACCTGAAGGAGGTGGATGCGCAGAAGGAGCGCCTGCTGCGCAACACCGCCCAGTTCGTTGCGGGTCGGCCGGCCAACAACGTGCTGCTCACCGGTGCACGGGGCACCGGCAAGAGCTCGCTGATCAAAGCCTGCCTGAACGAGTTCGCCGGTCAGGGGCTGCGCCTGATCGAGGTGGACAAGACCGACCTGACCGACCTGCCGGATCTGGCGGCACTGGTGGATGGCCGATCGGAGCGTTTTGTCATCTACTGCGACGACCTCAGCTTCGAGGAAGGGGAGGCCGGCTACAAGGCGCTCAAATCCATGCTCGACGGCACGGTGGCGCAGGGCGGGGACAACGTGCTGATCTATGCCACCAGCAACCGCCGCCACCTGCTGCCCGAGCAGATGAAGGACAACCTGAGTGTGTCCTACAACGAGGAGGGCGAACTGCACCCCGGTGAGGCGGTGGAGGAGAAGATCTCGCTGTCCGAGCGCTTCGGCATGTGGATCAGCTTCTACCCGTTCAGCCAGCGCGAGTACCTGGAGATCGTGGCGCAGTGGCTGCGGCACTTCGGCGCCGATGAGCCCGCCATCGCCGCGGCGCGCCAGGAGGCGCTGGTCTGGGCGCTGGAGCGGGGGTCACGTTCGGGTCGGGTGGCTCAGCAGTTTGCACGGGACTTTGTCGGGCGCGGGCTGCAGCAGTCCGGTCTGATGCCCTCGACCGCCAGCGACGACATTCCAGGTGGACTGGACCATGTCTGAACCGGCCGTGGGTGCGGCCAGAGAGCGCACGCCGGTCGACGTGGCCGTGGGCGTGTTGATCGAACGCGACGACCGGGGCCGGGACACGCGTTTCCTGCTCACGTCCCGGCCGGTCGGCAAGGTGTATGCGGGTTACTGGGAGTTCCCAGGCGGCAAGCTGGAAACCGGTGAATCGGTGGAAGCTGCGCTGGCGCGCGAGTTGCACGAGGAGCTGGGGGTCGAGATCGACGTCACCCGCGTGCAGCGCTGGCAGGAGCTGGTGATGGACTACCCCCATGCCCGGGTGCGGCTGCATTTCTGCAGGGTGTTTGGCTGGCGGGGCGAGTTCGAGATGCGCGAAGGCCAGCAGATGGCCTGGCAGACGCTGCCGGTGCAGGTGCAGCCTGTCCTGCCGGGCACCGTGCCGGTGCTGGCCTGGTTGGCGGCTGAGCAGGGATTCACTGGAGCCACGCACGTCGGCGCATGAGGCCGCGCTGACCGGGGGGGCGCAGCCCGCTCCGAGCTCAGTCCCCGCGTGGCGCAGGCTGACGCGGGTCGTCATCCGGCGGCGCGTCGGCGGCCACGCGGTAGTCCTCTGCCGCCCAGGCGCCGAAGTCGATCTCCCGGCAGCGCTGGCCACAAAAGGGGCGCCAGCGATTGCTGGGAGCAAACACCGCCGGCCGCCGACAGGTGGGGCAGGGGACGGTGCGCTGGGTCGGCTCGGGAGCGGTCATGCGGTCGAAGTGTCTGCGGCCGGGGAGATAAGAGGGGCCCGGCTCACGCCGGAAGCGCTCACGAACACAGCGTCAGCTCGACCGGCACGTCGTCGGTGGTGGCCTTGAGCCGTCCTTCGCCGTCGGAACGCATCAGGCGGATGGCCACCAGCAGGCGGTTGCCGCTGATCTCCGGCACCACGCCCAGGGTCGGGTCGATGCGCAGCCGCAGCAGCTGGAAGCTGCGTCCGCTGCCCAGGCTCTGCTGGAACAGGCCGCCGCGCACCCGCACGGCCTGGCCCACACCGGTTTCGCGCAGCAGCGCCAGACACACCTCCAGCGCTTCGGCCAGTGGGTCCAGCGTGCCCACCCAGCGCAGCAGGTCGTTGCGGCGCCGCTCGGGCGGTTCGTGCTGCCAGGCGAAGTAGCCGGGCAGGTCGAACTCGCAGGTGCCGCCGGGGATGTTGATGCGGCTGCGGATGCTCATCAGCCACTCGTTGGCCGACAGGCTGGCGCCGGCCTTGCCGGGCATCGTGGCCAGGCGCTCGCGCGACCCGTCGATGCGGCGCAGGGCCAGGTCCAGTGCAGCTTCGGAGATCGACGGGTTGCCCCGGAAGCCCAGCAGCTGGCCGCGTTGCCGGTCCAGCTCCAGCAGCAGGTCGCTCTTCAGGTCGGCACGGGAGGCCACGTCCATGATCTCGAACAGCGTGGCCAGCGCGTAGTGGTGGTCCACCGCTTCCTCGCGCGGCAGCAGGCAGGTCAGCCGGGCAAACAGATGCTCCAGCCGAAGCATCGTGCGGATGCTCTCGTTGAACGGGTATTCGTAGAAGATCAAGGGCAGAGACTCCGTCGCGGCACGCCGGGACGGCCGGATTGTTTCACAGCGTCAAGGCCGGCGTGGATTGCCGAACCACAGAGTCCAGAGCTGCTGCACCTGGGTGCGCAGTTCATCCAGCGGGAGGTCGTCGTTGAACAGCACGGCGTCGGCCGCAGCGCGTCGCGCCTGCCGGCTGGCCTGCTGGGCCAGCACCCGCTGGACCGCCTCGGCCGTCCAGCCGCTGCGCGCCATCACCCGGGCGATCTGGGTGGTCTCCCGGCAGTCCACCACCAGCACCCGCTGCACCCGGCCGGGCCACTGCCGCGATTCGACCAGCAGCGGCACGTCGAAGACGATCGGTTGACCCTCCGGCGCGGCCTCTGCCGCCCGCTGGGTGGCCTGGGCGATCATCGGATGCAGGATGCCCTCCAGCGCCTGGCGGGTGGCGGGGTCGGCAAAGACCTTCTCGCGCATGCGGGCCCGGTCCATGGCGCCGTCGTGGCCGATCACATCGCTGCCGAAGCGCGCCGCGATGGCCGGCAAGGCCGCTCCACCGGGGGCGGTCAGGGTGTGGGCCAGCGCGTCCGAGTCGATCACCGCGGCGCCGCAGTCGCGCAGCAGCGCCGCCACGGTGCTCTTGCCGCTGCCGATGCCGCCGGTCAGGCCGATGCGGCGGAGCTGTCCAGCCTGGACTGCTGCGTTCATGCCCAGCCCATCCAGCGCAGCACCCGTTCCGAGCCGGCCAGCATCACCACCAGCCCGGCGCCGGCCAGGAAGGGGCCGAAGGGCACGTAGCGGCCTTCGCGCAGTGCTCCGCCGGCCTTCATGGCCAGGCCGACAATGGCCCCCAGCACCGAAGCCCCCAGGATCACCGGCAGCAGCATCGTCGGCCCCAGCCAGGCGCCGAGGGCGGCCAGCAGCTTGAAGTCGCCGCCGCCCATGCCCTCCTTGCCGGTGGCCAACTTGAAGAACCAGTACACCGACCACAGGCTCATGTAGCCGATCACCACACCCCACAGGGCCTGCTCCAGCGGCAGGTTCCAGCCCAGCGCGGCGGCCACCAGGCCGGCCCAGAGCAGCGGCAGGGTCAGGCTGTCGGGCAGCAGGGTGGTGTCCCAGTCGATCAGCGAGGCCGCCAGCAGCGTGGCCGCAAAGCCGCACCACAGCAGCGCCACCGGTTGTGCGTCGAAACGCCAGCCGATCAGGGCGAACAGCAGGCCGCAGCTGACCTCGACCAGCGGGTAGCGCAGACCGATCGACGCCTGGCAGGCCGAGCAGCGCCCCCGCAGCAGCAGCCAGCTGAGCACCGGAATGTTTTCGTGGGCGCGGATGGTGTGGCTGCAGTGCGGGCAGCGCGAGCGTGGCCGAGACAGCCCCATCGGCGGCAGGGCCTCCAACGCCTTCAGCAATCGCCAGGACAACGTGGCCTGCTCGGCGGGCGGATCGGCTGCGAGGACCTGCCTGTAGCTGTCTTCGTCGCCGAGCTGATGCCCCACCTCGCTCCACCACTGCCGCTCCATCTGGCGTGGCAGGCGGTGCACCACCACGTTCAGGAAGCTGCCGATGCACAGCCCCACCAGCCCCAACCCCAGCGGATGGCACAGCGCAGCCAGCGCCCCCTGCAGTTCAAGATCCATGCGTGCCTGCGTGAGGGGTCAAACCACCTGACCGAGCTTGAAGATCGGCAGGTACATGGATACGACGATGCCGCCGATGATGGTGCCCAGCACCACGATGATGATCGGCTCCATCAGGGTGGACAGGCCCTTGACCGCCTCGTCCACTTCCTGCTCGTAGAAGTCGGCCACCTTGCTGAGCATCTGGTCCAGCGAGCCGGATTCCTCGCCGATGGCGCTCATCTGCAGCACCATGTTGGGGAACACGCCGCTGGCCTGCATCGATGAGGTCAGCCCGGACCCGGTGGCCACGTCGCGCTGGATCTGCTCGGTCGCGGCGGAGAACACCGCATTGCCGGCCGCCCCGCCCACCGAATCCAGTGCCTCCACCAGCGGCACGCCGGCGGCGAACATGGTCGACAGGGTGCGTGACCAGCGTGCCACCGCCGCCTTGTGGATCAGCGGGCCGAAGATCGGCAGCTTCAGCATCACCCGGTCCATGGTCATCTGCAGCTTGGGCGAGCGACGCCAGCTCTGGATCAGCATGTAGATGCCGAAGCCCAGTCCACCGAAGATCAGCAGCCAGTACTCCACAAAGAACTCGGACATGGCGATCACCACCAGCGTGGGCGCCGGCAGGTCCGCACCGAAGGACTTGAAGATGTCCTTGAACGAGGGGATCACGAAGATCATGATCACCGCGACCACGATGAAGGCCACTACCAGCACCGAGATCGGGTAGATCAGCGCCGAGCGGATCTTGTTCTGCAGCTCGATGGTCTTTTCCTGGTAGTGCGCCAGGCGCTCCAGCAGCGTTTCCAGGATACCGGCGGCCTCACCTGCTTCCACCAGGTTGCAGTACAGCGCGTCGAATTGCAGCGGGTGCTTGCGGAAGGCACCCGACAGGCTGGTGCCGGTTTCCACGTCCGAACGGATGTCGGTGAGCATGCGCGTCAGGCGCGGATTGGGGCTGCCCCGCGCCACGATATCGAAGGCCTGCAGCAGCGGCACCCCGGCCTTGAGCATGGTGGCCAGCTGGCGGGTGAACACGGCGATGTCCTTGCCCTTGATGGACTTGCCGCCGGAGCTGCGCCGCTTCTTGACCTTGTTGACGAGGATGCCCTGGCGGCGCAGGCTGGCGCTGACGGCGGCCTCGCCGCCGGAGCGCATCTCACCACGCACCGCCTTGCCGTTGCGGTCCTTGCCTTCCCACTCGAAGATGAATTCCTTGACCTTCTTCGCTGCCGCTGTGGCCATTGAACCTCCGGTTGTTCTGTCGTGGGTCACCCCGGGTGGGGCGCTTCGGTCGTGTCGCAGGCCCTGCCGGGATTCACCCGTTGGCCGAACGATCAGCCGCTTCGCCTCACTGGTTGGTGACCGAGATGATCTCTTCGAGGGTGGTCACGCCCGAGCGCACCTTGATGAGGCCTGACTGGCGCAGGTCCCGCACCCCTTCGCGCTGGGCCTGCTGCGCCAGGTCGAGGGCGGTGCCCTCGGCCAGGATCACCCGCTGGATCGTTTCGGTGATGGGCATGACCTGGTACAGGCCCACCCGTCCCCGGTAGCCGTTGTTGCAGGCCGGGCAGCCCACCGCCTTGTAGGGTCGCCAGCTGCCGTCCAGGTCCTCCGCACGGAAACCGGCGCGCAGCAGGGCCTCGCGCGGGTATTCCGCCGGTGCCTTGCAGCTGTCGCACAGGCGCCGCGCCAGGCGCTGGGCCGTGATCAGGATCACGCTGGAGGCGATGTTGAACGCCGGCACGCCCATGTTGGACAGTCGGGTCAGCGTGGTCGGCGCATCGTTGGTGTGCAGCGTCGAGAGAACGAGGTGGCCGGTCTGGGCCGCCTTGATGGCGATGTCGGCCGTCTCCAGGTCGCGGATTTCGCCGACCATGATGATGTCCGGGTCCTGCCGCAGGAAGGCCTTCAGCGCGGTGGCGAAGTTCATCCCCGCCTTGTCGTTGACGTTGACCTGGTTGATGCCGGGCAGGTTGATTTCCGCCGGATCTTCCACCGTCGAGATGTTCACTCCCGGCTGGTTCAGGATGTTCAGGCAGGTGTAGAGCGACACCGTCTTGCCCGAGCCGGTCGGG
>Ga0154020_10003200_pt1 | contig 19785 bp, 18 predicted proteins | sample Klosneuvirus_201_FD_109709 | JGI IMG/M metagenome (GOLD analysis project Ga0154020, IMG submission 109709) | Active sludge microbial communities from wastewater, Klosterneuburg, Austria - Klosneuvirus_20160825_MG | ecosystem: Engineered > WWTP > Aerobic digester > Activated sludge | place... | reverse complement strand
GGGTCGGGCTGCGACGACCGCCCCGACGGACTCACCGCCGGAAAGCTGACGTCAGAGGTTCGATGCTCGGAAGCTGTCGCTCGCGGACGCGTCATCCCGACCCTCTGCTGCCGGTCAGATCCTCGAATTGCTGATCGTAGAGCGGACATGGCAAGCCTCGGGGCGCGCATGGTCACGCTGCACGGCGACCTCTTCCGGGCCATTGCCGAGCGCGACGAGGCCGCCGCCGCGGTGGCGCTGGACGCGCTGGTCGTCCACACCAAGGCCTTGACCAACGTGACGGTAAGCGCCGATTGCTGAACAGGGCTCGATGCTGCCGCGCTCCAGCGCCTCGGGCTCGAAACCGTCGGGCAGCAAGTCGGCGGCGCAGGTCTCGTGTCGTGCGGGGCCGACAGGTCGGGAGTTCGCTGACTTCAAGCAGGGTTCGAACTCGTTAGCAGCTTCAGGGCCGATGTCGTCGTCAGCGTCAGTCCCGACAGCAGCAGCACCAGAAACAGATAGCGGGTGAACCTTTCGTCCGAGAGGCTCTTGTACCAGCGCGATCCGACCCAAGACGCCAGCATGATGGGCGGGCCTACCAGCCAGAACAGCTGAACCGAGTGCCGGTTGATCACGCCGGTGGCGACGTACATCACCATCGTCAGGATCTGCGTCACGATGAAGAACGACTGGTACGTGGCGCGCTGCTCGTCCTTGGCCCAGCCCCGCATCGCGCACCACAGCGTCATGGGCGGCCCCGACAGCGCACTGGCCCCGCCCATCAGGCCCGCGGCCCAGCCCACCAGCAGATCCCCGGCGCGACCGCCGCGCGTGATCGTGGGCAGTCGCACGCCCAGCAGCACCACCGAGCAGTAAGCGACGAGAACGGTACCCACCGAGAGGCGAAAGACGCTGGCGTTGAGCAGTGGCAGCAGGGCTGCGCCCACTGGAACGCCCAGCAGTCCACCGATCAGGAACGGGCTGACCCGCGCCACGCGGATGTCCTTGTGCACGCTGTTGACCGAGATCATCTGCCCGAGGAACGAGCCGAATATGACCGTGGGTACCACCAGCTGCGGCTCGATGGTCCACGCCCAGAGCGACGTGGCGATCAGCCCGAACGCGAACCCCGAGATGCCCTGGATGAATCCCGCGACCAGGGCGCCGCCGACGATCTGCACCGCCACAGCCGGATCGATGGTCATGCCTCAGGTCTGTGTGGCTGTGCCATGCACGGCATTGGATGCCCTCGTGATAGCTTGTCACATTGGCGTAAACACTCTTGTCTACAAAGTTGTTTCTATCGAGTATGCATCCTGTCATGAGTCGATCCCCCAACAACGCATCCCCCAAGCTCGGCACGAAGCCTCAGCCGTCGGCACAGGCGCCGCAGGTTTCGCCGGCCAACCGCATCCTGGAAATCGTCGATGTGGTGCGCGAGCGCATCGCGAGCCAGCAGGTGCCGCCCGGCTCGAAGCTGCTGGAGCAGGATCTGGCCGAGGAATTCGCCGCGCCGCGCACCGCCGTGCGCGAGGCGCTGGCGGCGCTGGAGCAGCGCGGCCTGATCGAGCGCATTCCTAACCGGGGCGCCGTGGTGATGCGGCTGGAGCTGTCCCAGGTCTTCCACATCTACGACACGCGCGAAGTGCTGGAGGGGCTCTGTTCGCGCCTGGCCACCGAGAACTCGCAGCCCGATTCCTGGCAGGACCTCGTGGACATGTTCCACGGACCCATGGTCGGCTACGCAGAGACCTCCGACTTCGACGCCTTCATCGCCGGCTACGAGCTCTTTCGCCGCCGGTCGCAGGCGGCCGCCGCCAACCCTGTACTGACGCAGATGCTCGACAGCATCTACGAGAAGACTCAGGTGCTGATCCGCCGCATCATCATCCTGCCCGGCCGCGCCAAGGTGGGCCTGCAGGAGCATCAGGCCGTGCTGCAGGCCATGCGTCAGGGCGACGCCGCAGCGGCCGAACGCCTGCGCCGCAGCAACATGCGCAGCGCCAAGGACTGCCTGGTCCGCTACCAGAAGTACGTGCTGTAACACCCGCCAGATGAGTGAAGCCTCGTCATCTCCACCCGGCGCATGCAGCGCCGAGGACCGCAGCGGCCCTCTCGCCGGCATGCGCGTGCTCGAGATCGGGTCCACAGTGGCGGGCCCGTTCTGCGGCCGTCTGCTGGCAGACTTCGGCGCCGAGGTCATCAAGGTCGAGCCCCCAGAAGGCGACCCGGTCCGGACGATGGGCAAGCGGTTCGAGGGTAAGTCGCTCTATGCCGCAAGCATTTTCCGCAACAAGGAGCTCGTGTCCATCGATCTGCGCAAGCCCGAGGGTCGGGCGCTGGTGGCTGAGCTCGCAGCCAAGAGCGATGTGCTGGTCGAGAACTTTCGCCCCGGTGCCCTGGAGAAGTGGGGACTGGGCTACGCGGAACTGTCGGCGCGCAACCCAGGTCTTGTGATGGTGCGCATCAGCGGTTTCGGGCAGACAGGCCCCTACAGCCAGCGCGCTGGCTACGGCGTCATCGGCGAGGCCGTGAGCGGCTTGCGCCACCTGACAGGCGACCCTGACCGCGCGCCGTCCCGGGTCGCGGTGTCCATGACCGACTACATCACGGGCCTGTACGCGGCGTTCGGCGCCAGCATGGCGCTGCTGGCGCGGCATCGCACGGGGCGCGGCCAGTGCATCGACGCCGCGCTCTATGAGTGCGCCTTCAGCTTCATGGAACCCTGGATCCCCGCGCACCAGAAGCTGGGGCACGTGGCAATGCGCGCCGGCTCGCGCCTGCCCGAGAGCACGCCTAACAATCTCTATCCCACGGGCGACGACAGCTACATCCACATCACGGCCATGGGCGATGCGGTGTTCCGGCGCCTGACCGTGGCGATGGTGCAGCCCGAACTGGCCGATGACCCGCGATTCAGGGATGCGGTATCCCGCTCGCAGCACGACGACGAACTCGACGAGCTCATTGGCCACTGGACCACGGCGCACCCGCTCGCGACGCTGGAGGCTGCTCTGGCCGAGGCCAGTGTGCCGGCCACGCGGATCTTCACCATCGCCGACATCTTCGCCGACCCCCACTACGCGGCCCGGCGCGCCATCGTGGAGGCCCCGGACGACGAACTCGGCGGCATCGCGATGGCGAACGTCGTGCCGCGCCTGTCGGAAACGCCCGGCACCGTGCGCCACAGCGGGCACCGCGTGGGCCAGGACACGCGCCATGTCCTGCAGTCCGTGCTGGGCCTGCCGGACGCGCGCATTGCCGAACTCTCCGCATCGGGCGTCGTCCTGTGCGGCTCCCACACTGCCAACCTGGGCAAGGCATGACACCTGTCGATTCGACCCTATCCGCCGCTGAGGCCTGCATGGCCGAGTTCCACCGGCGGGAGTCCGCGGCGCTGGCCATGGGCGGCTCCGCCAAACTGGCGCGCCGAAAGGCGCAGGGCGTGCTGAATGCGCGTGAGCGCATCGACTACCTGTGCGATCCCGGCAGCTTCATCGAGTCGGGCCTCTTCGGCACGTCGGCCACCAACGCCGCCGACCGCGACAAGACGCCGGCCGACGGCAAGATCGCCGGCTTCGGCCGCATCCAGTCGCGCGAGACGGCGCTCGTGGTGAACGACTTCACAGTGATGGGCGCATCCAGCAGCAGCACCAACGGCCGCAAGATCGCGCACATGAAGCAAGTGGCCACGCGCCGCGGCCTGCCGCTGGTGTTCCTGGGCGAATCCTCAGGCGCGCGCATGCCCGACACCATGGGTTCGCGCGGCATGGGCGCCCTGCTCGGCAACGACGGCACGCAGTACCAGCGCACGCGCGAGACGCCCTGGGCCTCTGCGACGCTCGGCTACTCCTACGGTTCGTCATCCTGGTACTCGGTGCTGTCGGACTTCTGCGTCATCCGCAAGGGCGCCGTGCTGGCGGTGTCCAGCGCCATGCTGACATCCCTGGCCATCAAGGAGGAGGTCGATCCCGAGGACTTGGGCGGTTGGAGGATGCATGCCGAGACCACTGGCTTCGCGGATCTGGTCGTCGACACAGACGAGCAGGCACTCGACGCGATCAAGACCTTCCTGTCCTATCTGCCCGGGCACCACAACGAGATGCCTCCGCTGCACCCGGTGCCCGAAGGCTCTGGCGCTGACATGCCGGGAATCCTCGGCCTGCTGCCGCAGCGGCGCACCCAGGTCTACGACGTGCGAACCATTGTGCGCACCATCGTCGACAAGGGCAGCTTCTTCGAATTGAAGGCGCGTTTCGGCAAAGTGGCGGTGACGGGCCTGGCGCGGCTGGACGGGCGCTGTGTCGGCATCGTCGCCAACAACCCGCTGGTCAAGGGCGGAGCACTCGACACCGAGGCCTGCGAGAAGATCACCAGCTTCCTGGTGCTCTGCGACTCCTTCAACATCCCGGTCCTGACCTTCGTGGACACGCCCGGGTTCGTGATCGGCGCCGAAGCCGAGCGCAGGCGCGCTCCCGGGAAGATCATGAACATGATGAACGCGCTCGCGCTCATGACGGTGCCCAAGCTGTCGGTCATCCTGCGCAAGAGCTACGGGCAGGCCTACCTGAACATGGGCGGCGGCAAGAATTCCGATGAGGTCGTCGCGTGGCCCACTGCCGAGGTCAGCTTCATGGACCCGCGCTTCGCGGTGAAGATCGTGCATGGGCTGGACGCCGGCGACCCCGGCTTCGACGAAGCGCTCGCCGATATGAACCGCGGTAACGAGATCTGGGACGCTGCCTCGATCTACGCAGTGCAGTCGGTCATCGACCCTGCGAACACCCGCGCGTACCTGATCCGCATGCTCGAGGTGCACAGCAGCCGGTTGAGCGGCGGCATCGGCGAGCATCGCCTGGCCAACTGGCCCACGAGCTTCTGACCATGGCAAAGTTCAAGAAGGTCGTGGTGGCCAATCGCGGTGCCGTGGCGGCCCGGGTGCTGCGCTCGCTGCGCGCCATGGGCATTCCCTCGGTGGCGGTCTATTCCGATGCCGACGCGGGCGCGTCCTACCTGTCCCTGGCGCAGGAAGCCGTGCGAATCGGGCCGGCACCTGCCCGCGAGAGCTACCTGAACGTGGATGCGCTGCTCGAAGTCGTGCGGCGTACCGGCGCGGACGGCCTGCACCCCGGCTACGGATTCCTGTCGGAGAACGCGGTCTTCGCGGCGCAGGTAGAGGCGGCGGGTGCGCGCTTCATCGGGCCGTCCCCTCGCTGGATCGAGGCCATGGGCCACAAGACCCGAGCGCGCGAGCTGGCTGCAGAGCACGGCATGCCCGTCGGCCGTGGCTCGGCGGTGCTGTCGGGCGATGCCGACTCGATGCTGCGGGCCGCCGAGGCCATCGGATATCCCATCCTCGTGAAGCCGGCTTCGGGCGGCGGCGGCATCGGGATGCTGCCCGCGCGCTCGCCGCAGGAACTGCTGGGCGCCATCGAGCGGGCTTCGTCTATGGCACAGCGTGGCTTTGCCAGCGCCGAGGTGTACCTCGAGCGCCTGGTGGACCGCCCGCGCCATGTCGAATTCCAGATCCTCGGGGACCGGCACGGCGGCGTGGTGCACCTGCACGAACGCGACTGCTCTGTGCAGCGCCGCCACCAGAAGCTCATCGAGGAGTCGCCGGCGCCGGGCCTCGACCGGCAGGTCGTGGGCGCTCTGGCCGAGCGGATTGCGCAGACGCTGCAGACCATGGGGTACGACAACATCGGCACAGTCGAGATGCTTGTGGGCCTAGACGGTGAGTTCAGCTTCCTGGAGATGAACACGCGCCTGCAGGTCGAGCACGGCGTGACCGAGGAAGTCACGGGTGTGGACCTGGTCGCGGCCCAGGTGCGTTCGGCCGCAGGCGAGCGCCTGGCCGACATCCTGCCGTCGACCCTGCCCTGCAACGGCCACGCCATCCAGGCGCGCGTGTACGCAGAGGACCCCAAGCGCTTCTTTCCCTCGCCCGGCCGCCTGGAGGTCTTCGTCCCGCCCAGCGACCCGGACGTCCGCGTGGAGTGCGGCTACGACCAGGGCCAGGACGTTACGCCGCACTACGACCCGCTGCTGGCCAAGGTGATCGTGCACGCTGCCACGCGCGGCGAAGCCATCGATCGCCTGATGAAGGCGCTGCGTGCCTTTCGCATCGAAGGCGTCAGGAACAACGTTCCCGCCCTGCTGGAAATTCTGGATTCGCCTGAATTCCGGGCCGGCGACGTGCACACCGGCCTTCTGGCCGATGTGATGAAGCAAGCCGTGCGCGCCTGAGCGGGCGTCGCAACCACGACAACGACAACAACGTCAGGAACCGCAGTGAGCAAGATCGAAGCCAAGGCAGATGTGACCGGATCCGTGTGGAAGATCGTGGCCGCCGTGGGCGCCCCGCTGGAAGCGGGCGGCGTCATCATGATCCTGGAGTCCATGAAGATGGAGATCCCGGTACTGGCCGAAGACGGCGGCACGCTGCTGGAACTTACCGTGGCCGAGGGCGATGCCGTCAGCGAAGGTCAGGTCGTCGCGGTGCTGGAAGGCTGACGATGAGCGCGGATCCCACCCAGCCAGGCGCGGCAACGGCATCGCCATCGGCGGTGACGGCCCTTGACGGCCAGGGCGAGCGCGATGCCGGTCTCGCTGAGCTGGGCTTTCGCAGGGCGCAGGCCGAGCAGCTGGGTGGCGAGGCGGCCGTGGCCCGGCACCACGAGCAGGGACGGCTGACCATCCGCGAGCGCATCGCCGGATTGGTCGATTCGGGCTCGTTCCAGGAGGTGGGCAAGCTCACGGGCCAGGGCCGCTACGAGGGCGACATGCTGGTTGGCGTGACGCCAGCGCCCTACGTGATGGGGTTGGCCTCGATCGGCAACCGCCCTGTCGCCATTGGCGGCGAGGACTTCACGGTGCGCGGCGGCACCAGTTGGAGCGGCGACCGCAAGAAGGGCGGGCAGGGCGGCTTTGTCGAGGACCTGGCTCACCAGTACCGCCTGCCGCTCGTGAACCTGATCGACGGTGCCGGCGGCAGCGTCACCTCCATCAACCGCCGGGGCCATTCGGTCTTCCCGGGCGTGCACGGCTTCGAGCGCTCCGTGCAGCTGATGGGCGAGGTGCCGGTGGTCTGCGCTGTGCTCGGCACGGCGGCAGGCGGTCCGGCGGGCCGCGCGATCCTGTCGCACTGGTCGGTGATGGTGAAGAACACCAGCCAGGTTTTCGCCGCAGGCCCGCCCGTGGTGGAGCGCTCGCTCGGCCAGAAGGTCACAAAGGAAGAACTCGGCGGGCACGCCATCGCGGCAGATGTCTCGGGCACGATCGACAACGTGGCCAACGACGAGAAGCATTGCTTCGAGCTGATCCAGCGCTATCTCAGCTACATGCCGCAGAACGTCTGGGAGCTGCCGCCCGTGGTGCAGTGCGACGACCGCGTCGACCGCTGCGAGGATGCGCTGGCCCGCATCGTTCCGGAGAGCCGCCGCACGCCCTACGACATGAAGAGGCTGGTTCGCATGGTGGCGGACCGCGATTCGGTCTTCGAGATCCAGCCCAGCTTCGGCAAGGCCGTGATCACCTTCCTGGCCCGCATGAACGGCAAGGTCGTGGGCATCGTCGCCAACAACCCAATGATCTACGGCGGGGCCATCGACGTTCGCGCCGCGCGCAAGCAGACCCACTTCGTCGAACTCTGCGACTGTTTCCACATTCCGCTGATCTTCTTCGTGGACGTGCCGGGCTTCATGGTGGGCAAGGACGCCGAGGCAGCCGCCACGCTGCGCGAAGGCATGCGAAGCGTCTACGTGGGCCTGCAGGCCACCGTGCCCATCTACACCGTGGTCATCCGCAAGTGCTACGGCATGGCCGGCATGGGCACGACCGACAAGAACGGGCTGGACCTCAAGATCGCATGGCCCAGCGCCGAATGGGGTTCGCTGCCGATCGAGGGTGGTGTTGCGGCGGCGTTTCGCAAGGACATCGCCAGCGCCGCCGACCCCAGGGCCCGCGAGCGCGAGATCGAGGCGGACTTGCGCTCGCTGGCGTCGCCCTATCGCACGGCGGAGGCCTTCGGCGTCGAGGAGATCATCGACCCGCGCGAGACGCGCCCGTATCTGTGCCGCTTCATTGACGCGGCGCAGGGTCGTCTGCAGACCACGCTCGGCCCGAAGCCCAAGTTTGGAGTGCGCCCTTGAACCGATCGGCGCCATCCGGCGTCGGGGCAAGGTGGCATCGCCACCTTGATCGGCATGAAACCAAGGAGACAAGGCAAATGGACAAGAGAACCCTGATCGGCAGCCTGCTGGCCGCTGTCGCACTGAGTTTCGGCAGCCATGCGCGCGCCGAAGTCGACGAGGTCAAGCTGGCCTCGCAATACGGCATCGGCTACTTGCCGCTGACGGTGATGCAGGTCGACAAGCTGGTGGAAAAGCACCTGGCCAAGGCCAACATGGGCACCACCAAGGTGTCCTGGATGCGTCTTGCCGCAGGCGCGGCCGCCAACGATGCGCTGCTGTCGGGCGGACTGCACTTCGCGTCCGGCGGTACTGGGCCGGCCATCATCCTGTGGGACAAGACCCGCACCTCGCTGGATGTGCGCGGCGTCGCGGCGCTGTCGTCGATGCCGAACCTTCTGGTGACGCGCAACCCCGCCATCAAGACGGTGCGCGACTTCACCGAAAAGGACCGCATCTCGATGGCAGGCGCGGGGTCCTCGGTGCAGACGGTGTACCTGCAGATGGCGGTCTCCAAGGAGTTCGGCATCGAGAACTTCCGCAAGCTGAACCCGCTGATGGTGAACCTGCCGCACCCCGAGGGCCTGCAGACGCTGATCTCCGGCTCGGCCGAGATCACCTCCCTGTTCACGTCGCCGCCGTTTCAGTACACGGCGCTTGCCAGCCCGGGCGTGCGCACGGTGCTGAACTCGTACGACATCATGGGCGGCCCCAACACCTTCCTGATGGTGTGGGCCACCAACAAGTTCCGCGAGGCCAACCCCAAGGTCTACCGCGCCGTGCTCGACGCCCTGCGCGAAGCGACCGCCTCCATCAATGCCGACAAGCGCCGCGCGGCCGAGATGTACGTCAAGGAAGGCGGTGGCAAGGAGTCCGTCGACCAGATCCTGAAGATGATGAACGACCCGCAGGTCGAGTACACGCTGGCCCCCCAGCGCCTGCTGCCCTACGCGCAGTTCATGAACAAGGTCGGAACGCTGAAGAACAACCCGGCCAGCTGGAAGGACCTGTTCTTCCCCGAGATACATGAGCTGCCTGGTAGCTGAACGACGCCTGCCATCGGTCACGATGAAGGACCTCACATGACCCCCACCAGCACGGCGGCGCCCCTGTTGCGCGTCGACGGCGTGACCCTGCAGTACAAGACCCGCGAGCATCTGGTCACCGCCAGCTATCGGGTCAGCTTCGACGTGCTGAGGTCGGACCGGTTCGTGCTGCTGGGTCCGTCCGGCTGCGGCAAGTCGACCCTTCTGAAGGCGGTCGGCGGCTACATGACGCCCGTTGAGGGCAGCATCAGCCTGAATGGCCGGACGGTCACCCGCCCGGGGCCCGACCGGGTCATGGTGTTCCAGGAGTTCGATCAGCTTCTGCCTTGGAAGACCGTTCGACAGAACGTGGTGTTCGCGCTGGAGGCTTCCGGGCGCCTGTCGGGCTCCGAGGCGGACGACCGCGCCATGGCCTACATCGAGAAGGTGGGCCTGACGAAGTTCGCGGACGCCTTTCCGCACACGCTGTCCGGCGGCATGAAGCAGCGCGTGGCGATCGCGCGGGGCATGGCGATGGAGCCGGACATCCTGTTGATGGACGAGCCCTTCGCTGCGCTGGACGCGTTGACACGCCGCAAGATGCAGGACGAACTGCTGCAGCTGTGGGAGGACACCCGGTTCACGGTGCTCTTCGTGACCCACTCCATTCCCGAGGCCGTCCGCATCGGCAACCGCATCCTGCTGCTGTCGCCGCACCCGGGGCAGGTCAAGGCCGAACTCAACAGCAACGGGCAGGACCGGGTCGATCCCGCTACGGGGGTGGCCCTCTCCGACCGAATCCACGGGATGCTGTTCGCGGACGCCGTTGAATCCACAGAGGCCGAACCGCATGCATGAGACCCAGCAGATCCGGCCCGAAGTGGTTCGGGAGCACGTGCCGGAGCACGATTTCGGTGTCGTCCAACAGCCGCTGACCTGGCTGGAGCGCACTTACAACCTGGGCTGGGTGCGCAAGGGCCTGATCCTGATGGTGCTCGCCGCCGTCTGGCAGGCCTACGCCATGTTTCTCAGGAACGACCTGCTGCTGCCGACTTTTACCGCGACGCTGGACGCCTTCGTCACGCGCACCCTGACGGGCGAGCTGCCGTCCAAGGCGCTGGTATCGATCAAGGTCCTGCTGCAGGGCTATGTCATCGGCATGGTGCTCGCCATGGTCCTGACGGTGTTTGCGATGGCGTCCCGCCTGGGCAACGACCTGCTCGAAACGTTAACGGCCATGCTCAACCCCCTGCCGGCCATCGCGCTGCTGCCGCTCGCCTTGATCTGGTTCGGCCTCGGCAGCGCCAGCATCGTGTTCGTGCTCGTGCACGCCGTGCTGTGGCCCGTGGCGCTGAACACACATGCCGGCTTCATGGCGGTGTCCAACACACTGCGCATGGTGGGCCGCAACTACGGCCTTCGAGGTCCGGCCTATGTGGCAAAGATCCTGGTGCCGGCCGCGCTCAGCAGCATCCTCACTGGCCTGAAGATCGGCTGGGCGTTCGCCTGGCGGACCCTGATCGCAGCTGAACTCGTCTTCGGCACCACCTCGGGGTCTGGCGGCCTGGGCTGGTTCATCTACGAGAACAAGAACACTCTAGATATCCCAGTTGTCTTCGCCGGGCTCTTTGCTGTCATCGTGATCGGACTCGCTGTCGAGGGCATTGTGTTCCGGACACTTGAACAACGCACGGTTCGGCGGTGGGGCATGCAAAACTGAAGTCCCGTGCTAGCCCGCTGCTTCTACTGTCACGGGAGCGGGAGTTCGCAGGCTTGCCCGAGATCTCCCCTGGATACCGTGCACGAAGGCCCGTCGAAGGATGGGTGTGTTGCGACCGTGGCGCGGATGATGCAACCTGACTGCTCAGCAAGTTTCCGGCTGCGTCTGGGCCAAGCTCGGAGAGCTGAGATGCCAGCAAGCTGCCGGCCGTGAGCGACAACGCTTGGCCGGGTCGAGCCGAAGCGACCCTCAAGTTCGTCGCCGGAAAGCTGACCTTCGCCGGCATGCCGCAGCCGAGTTTTCGAGCGCGTCGCGAAGGACAGCTGGTGGCCGATTTGAGCCGACGAGCGGTCCAGACTCGTCGCCGGAAACCTGCCCTTCGCAGCTTCGCTGAGGCGAGATTTTCGAGCGAACCGGGAAGGACGGCTTGCGGCCGGGACTGTGAGGTCGGTCCAGGCCGAAGCTGACGTTCACCATCAACCGTCGACGCCGCGCGCCAGGAAGGCGACAGTTACGGTCTCAGCTCGACCCGAACCAGTCGTCTGGCTGCCGAACTTGCCAACCGCCAAGCGGCCGTTTGGGCGCATGGAGCGCCTCTTTACCGATCCCGCCGCGCCTGCGGCTGGCCGCACAGCCCAAGCTGGAGTTCTCCCTTGGCTCGTCAGGCCTGCTCGGGCGGGTCGCCGGCCAGTAGTGGGTCTTGGATGCCAGCGCGTGCGAACGAGGCGTTGAGGGTCGCCCGTGTTACGCCAAAGTGCTTGGGCCCTTTGGGGCGCCTCAGCGGCGATCAACAAACGAACAGTTGCTGGTCGTGTAACAACAGATATCGGCTCCGCGCCGTCGCGCTACTGTCGAGGAAACAGCGCATTGACTATCACTGAGACTAATCGAATGCAGGTGATGGAGAATGGATTCGCGGCGTCGGAGCCGTGCGCATATCCATTTCTCAGCCTGGGCAAAACTTCTCTAATGGTCTCGGTTAGTGAGCCGCTATCGGCGGGCGCTAGTACAGACGAGAGCAGAGATTCCGAAATTAGCTTCTCGTCGATTGCTCGAGCCAAGAGTTTCGAAAGCATTGCTCGATCAGACTTGAATCTCCTTCGCAAAGCGAATTCCAGTGTCGCAAGAGCAAGCAATTGTGCAGAAGAGTGAAAGGTGTAGTTGAACCACGCGTAGACAGTTAGGTTCTGGGCTTGGGTAAAGTGATCAGCAACGTCGGTGGGTACGTTCGAGTTCAGCTTTGTCTGAGCCACGATTGCATGCAAGCGTCTGATCGATGTGATTTTGATCACTTCCCCGCCGGGAAGAACCAATGACAGATTCTTGTTGCGGGAGTCGCGTCGGCTCAATTCCGGCAATGATTTCAACATCTCCATAGCGTAGATTTTTCCTTATTTATCAGTCGATCCTTTGCAGCCTAACTCAAATCATCTGCAAGATCCGACGGCAATTGCGCTGAATATTGGTAGGACTCTAGCGGTGCCGATCACGGTCGAGTATTGGGATATATCCATATAGGAACCGACTACTCGCGTGCAGGATTCGAATCTCATCGTGAAATCTGGATCAATTGCGGTCTGAGTGGAAAGCCTAGCGCCGAAGTACCGTATGTCTGAGGAAAATCGAACTTCGAAGACATAGACATTGCCTTCCTTTCTGACCAGTCTGCCGGAAAGGTCGTAGGGCCGCTTGTCAGGCACAACCGATGGCGAAATGACGACCTCCCAACCAGTTATTGCATTCACTTTGATGGCGATGTCGGAGATAGTCTTAGCAGGGATTACACCCGACCTAATGGAAGATCTGCGTTGCTCTTCCGCGAGCCTAGATGCGGCAATTGAACGATCGGCAGCCTCCTCCCTCCTCGTACGTACTGCCGCAATCTCCTGTTCTCTCTTCAATCGCGCCGCCTCGATTGCCGCCAGCCTGATCTCCTCCATTCGCTTACGCTCAGCTTCTTGGCGTGCCTCATCCTCCTTTGCAGCAACTTCCAACGCGCGCTTACGTGCCTGCGCTTCCAGTTCAGCTTTGTACTGGGGGAGTATTGCACGTTGATATTCATCAAGAAAATCCTTCAACGCTGAGACAAATTTTCCGTCATCCAGAGGGTTGCAATAACTTTCGAGCACATGAAATGCATATCTTATATACGAGATGGAGTGTTTCTTCGTCTCCTCGGGGTTGTCACCAACCCAGGTTAGCTCTGGTGCCACAATCGCGGTTGTTGCTGCCAGTATGCTAGACAAGTCGTATGGCGTTAGAGCGCCGCACCATGTATTACCGGCCTCATCTCGAAGTGGCTTGCCACTTCTGGCATATTCTCGCGCCTGCCGCCTTACAGCGAACGGAGCTCTCAATGGATCCAGAGGTACCTTTACCTTGTAGCTCGCTTGGATTATTTCCCTTATGGTCTCGCTCTTCGCCTTAAGTCTCACATACAGGGCAAAGTCATTGTTCGGAATGTATCTTTCAAATCCCCAAGTCTGCCACCATTGATCGCCTCGCGACGCCGCTGCCAAGAAACTTTCCTTTGAATCATAACTGTAAGAAACTTCGGCTTGATTGCTGGCACTTGCCGGCGGCGGAGCGGGAGGATTCGCAAGAATATCGTTGATACTCTGAGCATATGTCTCACCGCTGGCGCCACAAGTTCCAACTAACAAAAGCGCTGCAAGCCTAGCCTTGCAGCGTATGTTCCGAATGTTCTCGAGACTCATAGATTCCTTCGATACGAAGTCAAGGCTGCAATTTTCAGGAGAGATCGGCAGCTGCTTGCGCCTAGGCTTGGATGGGGGCTCGTACGTCGAAAACGCGCATAGAAGCACCTGGGTTCGAGTGCCCTCCAGCAGCTCAAACATAGCGAGTCAGCGAAGGGCTCTTCATGGGGAACATCCTATGGCAAGTCCGTTGCGTGGACCAGCAAAGGACTGGCCGGGGATGACTTCATCCCCGCCACGGCCTTACTGCATCCCTGAGCAGGCGATCGAGTGAACAATACTCAGAGGTCAGGCTGACGGACAGCAGCCTGTCCACTTTGTCCGCTTCTGGCCGATGCCGGGTCCTCCGTCAGACGAGTTCGACACCACTTTGCTGACGTTCAAGACCGCGCACTGAATGGCCGCTTCGAGGCGAACAGTTCCGAGAGCCGGCCGTCGGAGGCCGGCCAGGAGCGGTCTATTGCTGACTCACCTCAAAGCGGACACATGCGGGAGACCGCGTCAACCGGGACGTCGGCGCGGCGGGCAGCTTCTTGCGCAGCGAGTGCGCGCTGGGCCGCGGCCACGAAGGAGATGGGCCTGCTGCCGGAGCACGGAGGTCCGCGCCGGTCTTGAGCGTGGCCTCGTTGCCGGCCATCCCGAACGCTACCCTTGGTCGCGCTTCATGCTCATCGTCGAGGCCTCGATCCTCAACATGTACTGCGCGGCGGCGGGCGCCTTCTGGAAGCTCGCCATCGATGCGTCGGCGAAAAACGCCGATCGCCAGTGGACGATCACCTGCCGCTCGCCGTCCGCGCCATGCGCGCTCTCGCGCGAAACGAAGCCCGGCTGCTTGGCGACGTGTTCACGCTCCACTGCCTTGTCGATCGGAGCGAACTCGGCCGCAGCGACGCCGGCCCTGAGCTTGAGCGTGACGACTTCGACGACCTGGCCGGCCAGGGCCGTCTGGACCGCGACCGTGGCCGGCAGGGCGCCGTAGAGCACGAACTTCCAGGGGCTCACAGTCCTCCGCGCCTCAGAACTTGCCGTTCGCGTTCTTCCATTCCGCGCGTGGCGGGATGGTCTCGATCGTGTCCCAGTGCTCGGCAATCTTGCCGTTGGCCACCCTGAACAGGTCGTAGAACGCGCTCGGCTTGCCGGCGAACTCACCCTCGCTGGCGACGAGCACGAAGTTGCCTTCGCCCAGGACCTTGTGGACCTTGTGGTACTTCATCGTCACGCCCGCCTTGGCCATCGCCTGCAGCGCCGCTCCGAGGCCGGACAGTCCATCGGCGATCTGCGGGTTGTGCTGGTGGTAGTTGTCGCCGTCGTAGTAGCCCGCCAGTCGGTCCAGGCGACCGTTAACCAGGATGTCGTCGACAAACGCCGCCACCAGCTTCTTGTTGGCCGCGGTCTTGTCCAAGTCTGCCGCCACAGCCGGCCCGTCGATCATCGTGCGACCGCTCGGGTTGGGCTTGGCCGGCGTCTCCTGCAGGTTGTCCCAGTGTTCGACGATCTTGCCGCCCTCGAAGCGGAAGATGTCGAAGCCGATCTTCGGGCCGAAAAAGTTGTACTCGGTGTGCGCGAAGACGAACTCGCCGTCCTGGAACACCCGCACCGTGTTCACCTTGGCCGAACCCTTCGGCAGCGCCTGCAGGACTGCGCCGAAGCCAGCCAGGCCGTCGCCTACGGCGAGGTTGTGCTGGATGTACTTGGCCGGGTTGACCACGGCCACTGGGGCCGCTTCGCCCGTTTCGATGGACTTGAGCAGCGCGACAACCTGCGCCTTGGGATCGGAGGACATGGGGGTTCCTTTGGACGAGTAGCTGTTCGACGCGCAGCCAGCGACGACCGAGAGAAGGGTCAGCGCGAAGGCACGCCGTGGGCGGGAGGGAAAGGAGAGCATTGGGGCGGGGTTCTGGGTTGGTTTGCAGCACGGACTTTGCCGGCACCCAGCCTTGACGCCAAGGTCAGCGTCGGGCAAGTGATGGTAGAAATCGCGCAGACGCGCCGTAGGCGCGCCGAAAGGAGTTTTCGTGTCCCCACCCCGCAAGGCACTGCGCCAGACTCGCTTCAAGAACGAGCGGCTTGACCCCATCGGCGCGGAGTTGATGAGCCTGGCGGAACTCCGCGGCCGCGTGCCCGCGACGCAGTTGCTCCAGACCGAGCGCGTCGAGTTCTTCATGGTTCTCGTGGCGACCGGAGGGCGTGGAGGGCATCTGGTCGACTTCGAGCGCTTCTCGCTGCGCGCCGGTCACGTCGTCTTCGTAAGGCCCGGCCAGGTGCAGCAGTGGCAGCCGGCGAACGGCTTCGAAGCCGATGTGCTGCTGCTCGATCCGGCCGTTGTGCAGCCGACCGCGTCGACCTCCCGGCAGGCGACCATGTCGCTGCTGCGCCTGGAGGAGTGGCCGGTCCACTTCAGGATGGGCGCCGACGGTCTGGCCGCCTGGAGATCGCTGTCCGCGATGCTCCGTCGCGAACTCGATCAGCCCATCTTGGACGAGCTGTCGGCCGCGATGGCGCGCGAGTTGATCCTGTGCCTGATGCTCGGCATCAGTCGATCGGCGGCAGGTCATCCGTCGGCGCCGACGGCGCAGGCCACGCTGATCCGGCGTCTGCGGCGCGCGCTGGAAGAACGGGTCCACGCTCGTCCATCCGTGGCACTGCTGGCCCGCAGCGTGGGGGTGTCGACGAGCACTTTGGCGCGCGCCTGCCAGGACGTGTTGGGCCATTCGGCCAAGGAGGAGGTGGACCGGCGCGTCGCCCTCGAAGCCCAGCGCCTCCTCGTGCACACCACCGCGACGTCGGTCGCGATCGGCGAGCTTCTCGGCTTCGACGAGCCGACCAACTTCGTCAAGTTCTTTCGGCGGCTCGTAGGCACGACGCCCGAGGCATTTCGGCAGGCGCATCGCCTGCAGCGTTGATGACGGCGTGGCGGTTCAGTGGCCGCGGCAGACGAAGCGACGCCGCTTCCAGGCGGGACGCTCACAAGGTGTCGAGGTGAACCTGATACGAACCGCGCCTCGAGCACATTAGGCGGTTGAGCGACCGCTCTTCACTTCGTCAATGTCGCATACGGGTCGGCCACTGCCGACCGCGGACGTCGGCTATCCGGTCGCTCAACTTGGGCGTCAGCTTTCCGGCGGTGAGATCGCGCATCCGACCGGCGCTGGCCGCGCGCGAGCGCCGCGCGGCTTGTACCTGCGCCTATCGCATCGGGACGGTGCTGCGCTGCCCCTTGTCCACGATGACGAACTCCAGAAACACCAACTGCTCCGTCGTGCTGGCATTGCGATGCGCGTGAACCATCCCCGGGCGCACGTGCAGGCTTTCGCCTGGTTTGAGCGTCACCGGATCCTTTCCTTCCTCCTGCCACACGCCCGATCCCTCGAGCACGTAAAACACGACGTGCGAGGGATGGTAATGCTTCGGGTTCTGACCACCGGGCGCGTAGGTGGTGTGTAGAACACGGAACTCCTTTCCCGGCATGGTCGCGTCGTCAAACACATGGCGCGCTGCCGCCGTAATGCCGGACCGCACTCCGTTCGCGCCGGCGAGGGATTGGCTACCTACCACGGTGGGCGCCATCAGGACGGCAAATAGGGTGAGCAACTTGTTCATCACGCTTCCTTTGCGGTGGTCTGCCTGCAAGAGCCATACATTACGCACTTTGCTATGCTTCCGGTATCGCATTTGTCGATCTTGGTATCAACATTCTGTTATATCGATGGACACTTTAGAGTTGGTGCTCAGGCGAGTGACGTTGCGTGAGTTGCGGCTGCTGCAGGCAGTGGCGCGATCGGGCAGCATCCTGAAGGCCGCGAGCGAGATCGGCCTGACGCAGCCTGCCCTGTCGAAGTCCATTCGGGAGCTCGAGGCTACGTTCGGGGTCCGGCTATTCGATCGCAACAACCGCGGCGTCAGCGTGACGCCGCAGGGCGAGATCCTGCTGCGACGCGCCACGGGTGTTTTCGAAGAACTCCGTCAAGCTGTGGACGAACTGCAGTCCCTGGCCGATGCAGCCCGCGGCGAACTGCGTCTAGGCGGCACGCCGGCGGTGTGCGCTGGACTCTTGCCGCACGCGATAGGTGCGGTTCGGAGTAACCGCCCTGGATTCCGCTTTCATGTCGCCGAACTGGATTCAGGCAAGTTGGCAAGCGAAGTCGCGGGTCGATCCGTTGATTTCGGGATAGGACGCGAGCACGTTGAGGGAAGCGGCGGCGACCTGACGTTCGAGCGGCTGTTCGATGATCACCTTTTCATCGTCGCGGGCGCGCAGCATCCCTTAGCCAGTAGAAGGTCTGTCAGTCTGGAGGAGACTGGGCTCCACCCCTGGGTGCTGCCATCGGCGAACGGGGCCGTCACTGCGCAACTCGAGGCACAGTTCCGCCTGCAGGGCCTGAGCCTGCCAGACCCTGCGGTCACAACGATGTCTATGCTGGTCCGCAGTGAGTTGGTTGCGACCCATTCATTCCTCACCGTGATGTACGGCTCGATCCTGCGATTCGGCAACTTTCCCGCGTCCTTCCGCGTTCTCCCGATCGATCTGCCGTCGGGGATTCCCGTCGGCATGTTTCGCGTGAGGGGTCGCACGCTTGCGCCCAGCACCGAGGTGTTCATGCAAACGCTGCGCGACGTCATCCGGCCCATGCAGTCGTTGAGGGCAAAGCACTTACGGGGAAAGAGCCTCTGACGCCGACGATCGCATGGGTGCGAGCCATAAACATCAGGAAGCATGATGTCTGCTTCTGGCCGAGTGTGTGAGATTACGAACGGCCGCTTCGTAGAAGCGAAACATGAAAAGCGATGGCTCGCCGTCCGGCTGCTTCGGAGCAAGCCGGCTGGCAGGTTTGGGTCGATTGCCGCCCCACACGAACGACCGCTGATCGGCACCCGAGTTTTTCGCTCTGGCGCACCGAAGCCGCCGAGAGGTGACCGGCCGCTTTCGCTGCGTTTCGGCCTATAGGTGCACCCGCGCCAGCCAGCCGATCTGCGGCGAAGAGTAGGGCGTCTGGGTACCCTAGCTCTTGTCTCCGAGCAGCCTCGCCGCCTTGCTCCCAATCGCACTAGCCGACCGGAAGTAGCCGACGACTGTCGCAACCGAGGTGTGCCCAGTGAGCGCCATCGTTTCGCCAATCGGCACGCCTTGATTGGCCGCTTCTGTGACGAATCCTGATCGTAGCGAGTGAGCTGAAAACTCCTCCCCGAGCCCAGCCAACAGCGCCCGCTCCTTGACGATGTCCCGCACAGCAGCCGGGGAGAGCGGCTCAGCCACTTTTTCGCCACGCCGAATCCGTCGGAAGATGAAGCCGCTGGTGATGCCACTTCGCTTCAACCACGCCTCCAGGGCATCCGCTGCCGGGCCGACGATGGGCTTCGCGTTGTTGGCCGCGTTGGCTCCGGCTTGATCGGTCTTCGACCGGGTCAACGAGAAGATCCACGTCCGCGCGTCGACCTTCTTGACGTTGTCCAGGTTGGCCGCCGTTACCTCGGATCGGCGCCGTCCGCCGCTTGACCAAGCAAAGAGAAGCAGGGCGCGATCACGCACCCCCTTCAGCGATTCGTCGCAGGTCTCAAGCAAGGCCTCCAGCGGCGCCCGGGTCAATGCGGACTTCTTGTCCTGCACCACGCCGCGCTTGGAGTACGCACGTCTCGTTTTGGCTAGCAGCTCCCGAACCCTCGCGTCCTGGCACGGGTTCATCGCCGCTTTGAGCTGGTGGACCTTGGACAGCACGCTGATCCGGTGGGCGAGGGTGGCCAATGCTGGCGGGCCCAAAGCGGCCTTGAAGCCCCCTGCAACCAGCGCTTGATCAATCGAGCCCGGAAGCTCGGTTCGTAGACCCGTCGTGGATTGGTGCTGGGCGTGGTCCACGACGAACTGGATGACCGCGGTGGGTCGCACCGGGATTGAAATCGGCTGCCCGTAGCGCAGGCCAAACCAGGCCGCCCAGTAGCGCAGCGCTGCCTGGTAGCTGCGCAGCGTGTTTTCTGACTCGCCCTCGGCGAGAAGTGCGCGCATGGCGTCATCTGCCATCGGGCCCAGCTGGCTGGGGTCCAGCAGCGCGACATCCGTTTCAGGCACCTGGACCATCGCCAGGTCGGTTCGGCGGCTTGTCGCAGTCTTGCCGGATTGATTCATGATCATACGATATGTAGCATGTATGATATCTTACGTG
>Ga0154020_10003199_pt1 | contig 19787 bp, 17 predicted proteins | sample Klosneuvirus_201_FD_109709 | JGI IMG/M metagenome (GOLD analysis project Ga0154020, IMG submission 109709) | Active sludge microbial communities from wastewater, Klosterneuburg, Austria - Klosneuvirus_20160825_MG | ecosystem: Engineered > WWTP > Aerobic digester > Activated sludge | place... | reverse complement strand
GAGCGCACCTGAGCTTGCGGGCTACGCACCCGGAGCGCGCTCGGCTCGAGCTCCTTGGGCAGGTCGCTAAACCCGATCCGGGTCACGCCCTTTGGAGCCGCGGGAATCTGGGCCCGCCGCGTGACGTGTGCGGCGTCGGAATACACGATCACGCGCGCGATGCTCGTCGAGGCTTGGATCGTCATGGAGGCCGGACGTTGCAGCCGCTGCGCCAGCGAGATCTCGGGAGCTTGGGTCGCGTCTTGGGGTTGGTGAACGGTCTATGGACAGTAGTCTGCGCTTTTGGGCGGGGGTCAGGGAACGCAGGCCGGGGGCCGGTCGCGGGTGAGCCAGCGCGCTCTGCGCTCGATGCCGACCTCCCGGTTGTAGTCGCTCAGGTAGAGCGAGCCCTGGATGTTCGCCATATAGAAGCCGTTCGGGCTGAACCCCTCCTTGGTTTGGCAATAGCTGGTCTCTTGCGACCACTCGCCGATGAATCCTTTGGCGAGCCGAGAGACCAGGCGGCCATCGAGCACCGCCAAAGCCTCAGGGTCCTCCCAGATCGCGGTCGTCCTGCTGCGCCCCTCATCGAGCGGAACGAACCTGCCCGTGCCGCCACGTCGAACGTGCAGGTTGTAGATCCCAAACGCGACGTAGACATCACCATTGTGGGCCAGCGCAGAGTGCACCTCGGCGCCCTGTATTGTGAGTGCAAAGCCTCGCTGATGACTCAGCTGGCCGTTCTCGAAGATTGCGACGTCGTCTCCGGCAGCTCCGAAGTAGGTCGCGCCGCCGAACTGGAGAACGAAGCCAGCCCGAGACATGGTGGCGCCAGAGCGCAGCGTCAGCGATCCGAGCGAGGTCACCTCGGCGCCCACCAAGCGATGCATGTTGCCGGCGAGGTCCAGGATCATGAGCTCGGGAGGGTCTGAGCCCGGGGTCACTGCGACGTGCGTGGCCGCCGCGGTCAACGGCACGCTCGCGGTCCGGACCAAGGGGCAAGGTCGTTCGGGGACCGCGGCGCCGACGTCGACCCAGCCCACGCCTCCATCGCCCAAGATCACCCAGAGGCGCTGGCGCTCCAGGTCGAATACCCCGGCGGTCGTGGTGCTCGCGTTCGCCGCGCAGACCGGCTCGAAGTCGAGGGGCCCCCGGATGCGATCGATCGAGCCGTCCCGAAAGCCTAGGAGCGCAGACTCCGCGATCGTGGGATCGTCGGCCCGTAGCACTTCGGTCGCCAGAAACTCGATCGGCACGGACGTACCCAGACCGGTCGAGGTCTCCGTGAGCGACATACAGCCCTCATCACAGGAGGTCGCGCGGTCAGGGACGAGCGCATCGAGGAGGGCTGGCTCGACCACCTCGCTGGCGACCCAAACGGAGGGCTGGTCACGGGTGAATTCGAGCTGGAGCTTCCTCGTTGGGCGCAGGAGGTCACAGCTCCGCGCGCAGCGCTCGGCCGGCGGAATGGCGCCCGGGACGAGCCCCAGCTTCGAGAGCGGCTGCAGATAGCCCAGCGCGTACACGCGGAGGCTACGCTCGAGCGCCGAGAAGCGCACCGGCAGGCTCGAGTCCTCAGTCGCGATAAGCTGGAGGTTCGCCGACGACCGGTTGGCGCCTTGGTCGACGGCGAACACCCAGCTGGCGGCCGAGTCGGACGGAAACGGAACCACCTGAATGGGACTCTCGGCGCAGCCTCCGGCGAGGGCTAACAGGAGGAGGAGGAACTCCGGGTCGGGGCGCCTCATGGGGGGATGATAGCGCAATCTTCAGCAGATGGTTCGCCCCCCTTTATTGAAGGCAATAAAGCTCGGGCGTCCCAGCGCTCTGCACCAGGCCGTGAGCGCATAGTACCTCGGCTCCCCGGCGGTCGACTTTGGCTTCGAGTGCATCCCAAGACTCGTAGACCTTGAAGACATCGAAGCGCCCGTTTCGAGCGGCCACCGAGGCGGTGATGCTCTCCACCGCGCCCGGTCGGGGGTCGAAGCTCACCAAGACGACGGCGATCTCACCGGGCGTCATTTGACTCGGCAGCTCGGGACAATATCGGCCGGTCGATGGGCAGGATCGGGTACCGTCGGCACAGGCCCCAGCCACCGCCAAGCCGAGGATGAGAACGGCCCTCATGCTCGAGCAGTACCGCGGTTGGCGCCTCTGAGCATAGAGACTCGTTCGCGCTTCGCCGCGCCGAACCGCCACCCTGAGGTCCAAGCCCCTCGGCCGGGGCAATTTGGGACCTCGTTTCGAAGGCCGCTCAAGGGGCGTAAGCTCCCTCGCCATGAGGCTCACCGCCAAGCTCTTCCTGGCGTTCTGCCTGACGACGCTGCTGGTTCTGGCCGCCAGCGGCTACCTCAGCATCAGCCGCGAGCGCGATCTCTTCGAGCAGGACATGCGGCGCGACGCGGTCTCCTTGGCCGCGACCCTGGCGCGCGCGACGGAAGAGGTCGCCCTTCAGGGAGGGATCACGCCGGCGCAGGCGGTGGTCAAGCACGCCAGCGAGCACGCCAAGCACGCCACGCTGCGGTGGGTGAGCCTCGAGCACAACCCGGCGCTCCCAGGGCCGCTGCTTCCCGTGTCTCAGCTGCTGACGCCGGAGACCCGAGAAATGAAGGGCGTCAGCGGTGAACCCGGCTCGCTCGTCACCTACGTGCCCGTGAACTTGCCGTTGCTGGGCGCCAGCGCGATCGAGTTTGAGGAGTCGCTCGACGAGGAGGCCAACTTCATGCGGGGCTCGATCCTGCGCACCCTGAGCACGACGCTCGCGCTGTTTGGGCTCACCGCCCTCGTCACCGGTCTCTTTGGCATCGTCATGGTTACCCGGCCGCTTCGGGCGCTGCTGCTCAAGGCCCGGCGGGCGCGCCAAGGGGATCTCTCCGGTGCGGTGATCATTCAGCAAAACGATGAAATTCGGGACCTAGCCGACGAGTTCAACCAGATGTGCGTCGAACTATCCGAGGCTCGGCAGCGTCTCGAGGCCGAGTATCGCGCGAGGATCACGGCCCTCGAGCAGGTGCGGCGCACCGACCGCTTGGCCACCGTAGGGCAATTGGCGGCGGGCTTGGCGCATGAGGTCGGTACCCCGCTGGGCGTCATCGCCGGGCGGGCCCAGATGATCGCCTCGGGCGAGGTGGTGGAGCGCGAGGCCTTGGACAGCGCCCGGATCGTCGCCGAGCAGGCCAAGCGCATCTCAGGGATCGTCCGGCAGCTCCTGGACTTCGCCCGCAAGCGACCGCCCGAGATGACCGCAGTCGATCTGCGCGCCCTGGCCCGCTCGACCTCCGAGCTCCTCGAGCCGATGGCGCGCAAGCAAGGCGTCGTCATCGAGCTCGCTCCCGAGGAGACCGTAGGGCGAGCCAAAGGAGACGCCGGGCAACTCCTGCAGGTGCTCACCAACTTGGTCGTCAACGCGCTCCAGGCGACGCCCCGCGGCAAGAAGGTCCAGCTGTCCGTGCGTCCGGCCAAAGGCGCCGAGGGCTGGGTCTCCGTGGCGGTGCGCGATCAAGGCTCGGGCATCAGCCCCGAGGTGCGAGAGCATGTCTTTGAGCCCTTCTTCACTACGAAGGACGTGGGCGAGGGGACCGGCCTAGGCCTATCGGTAGCTCACGGCATCGTCGAGGAGCACGGCGGGACGATCGAGGTCGACACCGAGGTGGGTACCGGGAGCTGCTTTACCATCCGCCTGCCCGGAGCAGAGGAAGGACGAACATGAATGCACGGATCTTAGTGGTCGAGGACGACCCGGCGCTGACCGACTGGTTACGAACCGCGCTCGGCAAGCGAGGCTTCAGCGTGCAGGCGCGGGCCACTGTTGCGGAGGCGCTGAGCATGATGGCCTCGGAGGACTTCGACGTCGTGGTCACCGATCTCAACCTCCCCGGTGAGAACGGGATCGCCTTGGCCGAGCGCATGGCGGGCGATCGGCCGGACACCCCGGTGGTGGTGATCACGGCTTTTGGCAGCATGGAGACCGCGATCGCCGCAATCAGAGCCGGGGCCTATGACTTCATCACCAAACCCTTCGAGATCGAGGCCCTGCGCCTGACCTTGGAGCGCGCGATCACCCATCGGTCCTTGCGCCAGGAGATCAAGCGGCTGCGGCGCGCGCTGGAGCCCGAGCACAGCTTCGAAGGGATGGTCGGAGGCGGCGCGGCGATGCGCCGGCTCTATGATCTCATCGCGCGCATCGCCGACGCCGACTCCTCGGTGCTGATCACCGGCGAGACCGGCACCGGCAAGGAGCTGGTCGCGCGGGCCATCCACCAGCGGAGCCGGCGAAAGAACGGGCCGCTGGTGGCAGTCAACTGCGCGGCGATCTCCCCCCAGCTCCTGGAGAGCGAGCTCTTCGGTCACGCCAAGGGCGCCTTCACCGACGCGGTGAGCCGGCGCCCCGGCCTGTTCGCTCAAGCCAAGGGGGGCACCTTGCTCCTCGACGAGATCGGCGAGCTCCCCCTGGACCTGCAGCCCAAGCTGCTCCGGGCGCTCGAGCAAAAGACGATCCGGCCGGTGGGCAGCGACGAGGAGGTGGCGGTCGATGTGCGGGTCATCGCCGCGACCCACCGCGATCTCGAGCTGGCCGTGGAGGAGAATCGCTTTCGCGAGGACCTATACTATCGGATCAACGTCCTCCACGTACCCGTCCCGGCGCTCCGCGAGCGCGGCTCGGACCTAATGTCGTTGGCCCAGCACTTCGTGGAGAAGCACGCCACGGCCCAGGGGCGACCGGTGGTAGGGATCACGCCCGAGGCCGCCCAGAAGCTGGTGAACTATGCGTGGCCGGGGAACGTGCGAGAGCTGGCCAACTGTCTCGAGCGCGCCGTGGCCTTGACCCGCTTCGACCGCATCGTGGTGGAGGACTTACCGGAGAAGATCTCGAGCTATCGACCCTCGCGGATGGTCCTCTCCGGCGAGAGCCCCTCGGAGGTGCTGCCGCTGGAGGAGATCGAGCGGCGCTACATCCTGTGGGCGGTGGAGGTCCTGGGCGGAAATCGCACCCAAGCCTCCGAGCGCCTCGGCGTGGATCGCAAGACGCTGTACCGCAAGCTCGCGCGCTATGAGGCGACGAAGAAGGGGTGAATTGCCCCCGCTGGGGCAGGATTCCGGGGGCTTTGGCGTGATTCACTCAGACCCAGGTCCGGCACGCCCAGTGCTCATGAGCTCTGGGTATGGAACCAACTATCGAACGCCGTCCCCGAGTGCTCGTCGCCGAAGATGATCCTGAGATGCGCGCTCTGATCGCCGCCGCTCTGCGACGAGCCCGCTGCGAGGTCATCGAGGCCAAGAATGGCTACGAGATGCTGGACGAGCTGTGCACCGGGCTCTTCAATCCGGCCGTCGATCCACCAGCCGATCTGATCATCTCCGACCTCCGAATGCCCGGGGTGACGGGCCTATCGCTGCTCGCCGGGCTGCGGAGCGCGGGCTGGAGCACGCCCTTCATCTTGATCACCGCCTACGGAGGGCCCGAGATCCACCTCGAAGCCTTGCGGCAAGGTGCCGACGCCTGCATCGACAAGCCCTTCGACCTCGAGCACCTCCGGACGGTCGTCCAGAACGTGCTCCAGGCTGCGCACTGATTTGGATGGCATCATTTTGACCGGATCGCGGCCACTCTGATGGGGTCTTCCCAGGTCCCGCTCTGATCTTCAGCGACGCTACACTTAGGCACAGTCCCTGCTCAACGCGTTGCGCAGTGAAGAGCCGCCACCTCTCCCTCACCGGTTTCTCCGCCCGCCCACCGCCGCGCGCCCTCCCCCAGCGGGAGTCTTTGGACTGGCTCGCCGACATCCACGCGGCCGCGGAGGCCACGCTCGAGGGTCTCGACCCCAGCGAGCGCGACGCCTTCGCGATCCGGCTGCGACGCGTCATGGACCGCGTCGCCTGCGGACCCTCGAGCATCGCCTGGCGGGCCTCGGTGCTGGCAGAGGTCGGCTCGGCCGAGTGGTCCAAGGCCTCGCTGTACGACCCAACGACGAGGCCCCACGGCGCCGGCACCGACGCGCGCAACAAGGCCTTTGCGGAGCACGTCAACGCTTACTTCGAGGAGGAGTACGCCGACGTCGATCGGGCGCCGAAGGATCTGATCCACGTGACCTGCAGCGGCTACGTCGCTCCCAGCGGGGCGCAGCGGGTCGTCGCCGCCAAGGGATGGGGCGCTCTGACCCGCGTGACCCACGCCTACCATATGGGCTGCTACGCCTCCTTGCCGGCCACCCGGATGGCTTGCGGCTATATTTGGTCGGAGTCCCTACGGGAGATGGAGGCAGACCGGCGCGTAGATATCGTCCACACCGAGCTGTGCTCGCTGCATCTGGACCCGAGCGACCACACTTTGGAACAGCTGGTCGTCCAGAGCCTCTTCGCCGATGGCGACATCCGATACTCCGTCAAGGACCGCGGCGACTATCCCGGGCTCGAGATTTTGGCCCTGGCCGAGGAGATCCTCCCCAGCTCCGCGGACTCGATGTCCTGGGCGGTCTCGGACTTCGGGATGCGCATGACGCTGTCGCGTGAGGTGCCGGATCAGATCGCCGGCGTGCTCCGCAAGTTCGTCGCCGAGCTCTACCTGCGCGCGGATCTCCAGCTAGGCGACACGCTGGCCGGCACCGTCTTCGCAGTGCATCCGGGAGGTCCGAAGATCATCGATCGCGTAGCCCAGGTCCTGGAGCTGGCCCCCGGACAAGTACAGGCCAGCCGGGAGGTCCTCTTCGAGCACGGCAATATGTCCTCGGCCACCCTCCCCTATATCTGGATGCGCGTGATCGCCGACGATCGGGTGGTGGCCGGCACGCTGGTCCTGAGCCTCGCCTTTGGCCCTGGGCTGACCATCTCGGGCGGGCTCTTTCGAAAGCACTAAATGACCTATCCCCTCCTCATCCTGGTGTTGCCGGCGGTCCTGCAGGGGATCGTCATGGGCTTCGACGAGGGTTGGTTTCACCGTCGGCGAGGGTTGCCGCGCTGGGAACGGCTCGGTCATCCGCTGGACACGCTGACGACCGCAGCCTGTTTCGCCTGGATCGTCAGTGTACCTGCCGCGACAGAAGGAGCGCTCGAGACCTATATTGGCCTCTCGGTCTTCTCCTGCCTGTTCATCACCAAAGATGAGTTCGTGCACGCGCGGGCCTGTTCCCCGGTGGAGCACTGGCTCCACGCGCTCCTCTTCGTCCTGCACCCCATCGTCCTGCTGTGTTTTGGCTGGATCTGGTGGTCCGGCAGTCCGCTCTGGGTGCTCGAGGCGCAGCTGCTCCTTACCGTCGCTTTTCTCACCTATCAAATCCTCTACTGGAGCGTCTATTGGGAACCTCAGCCAGCAGCAAACCCACCATAAACAACGAGATCTATCAGTCCCTCGGCGCCCGATGGTACGAGGCCAAAGACGATCCCATCGCGCTCCTCAGGGCCGAGTCGCGCCTGCGCAACCCGTGGATCTCGGCGCGCATCGAGCAGACCTTCGGCCCGCGACGCTGCGAGATCTTAGACGTCGGCTGCGGCGCCGGCTTTCTGGCCAATCACCTGGCGGCGGAAGGGCACCAGGTCACCGGCCTCGACAATGTCCGGGAGTCGCTCGACATCGCCGCGGCCCATGACGCCACCAAGAGCGTGGCCTATGAGCTGGGGAACGCGCTGGTCATGCCCTACCCCAACGAGCGCTTCGACGTGGTGTGCGCCATGGATTTCCTCGAGCACGTCACGAACCCGGCCCAGGTCATCGCCCAAGCCTCCCGCGTCCTGGCGCCCTCGGGGCTGTTCTTCTTCCACACCTTCAACCGAAACTGGCTCTCCTGGCTGGTGATCATCAAGGGCGTGGAGTGGTTCGTGAAGAACACGCCGAGCAACCTGCATGTCCTTCACCAATTTCTGAAGCCCGAAGAGGTGACGTCGATGTGCCATCAGCACGGGATGACCTCGGTCCAGATTACCGGCTCCCGGCCCAAGCTCGGCCCATCATTCTGGAAGCTGCTGTGGACCGGGACGGTCTCGGAGGACTTTGAGTTCACCTTCTCGGGGTCGAGTCGCCTGGGATTCACGGGCGTGGCTCAGCGGCGGGCGCGGGAGACTCCGTGAACACGTACTGTCCCAATGACCTCGGCCGGCGCGATCCGGAGCTCATCGCGCGGATCCTCCCGCGTCTGCAAGGCTTCAACGCCTCGTACTTTCGCCTGGAGGTCGAGGGCTCGGAGCACGCCCAGGGAGGGCCGGCGATGTTCGTGGCCAACCACAACGGGGGAATTCTCGGACCCGACGTACTATGTACCTTGTCGGTACTATGGAAGCTGCTCACGCCCCAGAGTCCCCTGTACGCGCTGGCCCATGACTTTCCGATGCGGCAGCTCCGGCCCCTCGGTCGGGCCCTGCAGAGGATCGGCGCTGTCTCGGCCAGCCGCCGAAACGCGCTACGGGTGCTGGGCTCGGGCGGTCAGGTCCTGGTCTACCCGGGCGGCGACCTCGACGCCTATCGTCACTCCCGACGCCGAAATGAGGTCGTGCTCCTGCCGCGGACGGGCTTCGTCGCGGTAGCGCGCCGCCTGGGAGTACCCATCATCCCCATCGTGGCCCGGGGCGCCCATCGCAGCGCCTATATCTTCTCGGAGGGACGGCGGCTGGCTCGGCTCCTCGGAATGCGGCGCTGGGCTCGCCTCGAGATGTTCCCGCTGGCGCTCGCGCTTCCCTGGGGGCTCGCGCCAGGGCCTTGGCTCCCGTACTTACCGCTGCCCTTCCCGGTTCGGCTGCGCCTACTCCGCCCGCTGAGGGCTGGGCCCGAGGAGACCAACCTCTCGGTCGCGCGGCGCGTGCAGGACGTCATGCAGGAGGCGCTGACGGCGATGGCCGCATGAACGGGCGAGAGACTCGAGGCCTGGCCGATCTGCCGGGTGGAGGGAGGCTCGCCTTCACGGTCACGGGCAAAGCGCGCGCGCGCCCGCCCATCCTCCTCAATCGCCCTCTGGGGGGCTCGATGAGCCTGTGGGGTGAGTTGGCGACCACCCTCGCCTCCGAGCTCCAGGTGATCGCGTTCGATCCGCGCGGCGTGGGTTGGTCGAGCGACGTACCCTGGTTTCACTCCACCCGCGCGATGGCCCGGGACGCGCGCTGCCTACTCGATACGCTGGGCGTCGCGTCGAGCCACGTCTTTGGGCTCTCCTTGGGCGCCATGGTGGCCTCGTGGCTCGCGGTCGACGCGCCAACCCGGGTAGAGGGCCTCGTCCTGGCCTCGCTCCTGCCCGAGCCGGCGGCGCTGTCGCATCGATTCAAGTCCCACGCCTGTCATCTCCTGCGCTGCTTCGCCCGGCCCGGGGTGGAGGTCGAGGTCGGTCTGGTCGACGACATTCTCTCCAGCGAGTTTCGGACCAAGCATCCGGGGCGAACCTTGGAAATAGAGGCCCGCCTCCGGGCCACCCCGAGCAAGAGGCGTAACCTGCTGCTGTCGGCCCTGGCGGCGGCGTTCCACACGGGAGAAGCGGAGTTGGTCGGGGTGCCCAACCGGACCCTGCTGCTCTTTGGAGAGCTCGATCCCATCGTGGGCTTGGCCTCGCGGGCGGAGCTCATGCGCGACCTACCCCAAGCCGAGCTCGCGATGTTCCCCCGGGCCGGACACGACCTCTCGCTCGAGCGTCCGCGCGAGCTCGGAGAGACCGTGCTGAAGTTCTTGGCTCACTGAGGCGCCGCGACCGGGGGGAGCTCAGCGACCCGCCGAAGGCGCCGTAAGCTAGCGCGTAGCCACCACCGGACCAGCGGGAGCAAGAGCGGCTCGGCCCAGCGGATCAGGGGCAAGCTGCGAAGGTGGATCTCCGCGCGGACCCGGGTGCGCCCCGGACCGGCGGGCATCAGATCCACCACCGCCAGGAGCGCGCTGGCCACGGGTGTAGCGCTGGCGTCGAGCCGCGCCGCCCAGCGCGCGCCGGGCTCGGCCACCAGCACGCGCAGATCGAGGGTCGTGAAGACGAAGTGATCGCGGAGGCGGCGCCGATCCGGCGGTAGCTCGCCGTCGATGATCGTGCGGCGCCGAAAGCCTGGGAGATAGGAAGCCGGCCCCTCGCTGATGAGTTGGTACAGGCGATCAGCCGGGCTCCCGATCTCGAGCTCCGCGCGGAGGCGATGATCGGCCCGCACCGCCAGATCGAGCTCGGCGGCCTCCACCGGAAAGAGCAGCGTCTTACGCAGTGGCTGCACGAAGGGGGCGAGCTCGGCCGGGGACGGCGGCCCCCCGAGCCCGAGGCGCGCCCGCCAGGGGTCGGTCAGAAAGACGTCGTCCGGGTCCAGCCGCTCTCTCTCCGCGAGGAGCTCGGGGAGACGGCTCAGGCTCTGGCGCATGGCGATCGCCGCGGGGGTATCGGGCTCGGGCATCAACTTACCCCAGTGAAACCTGGGCTCCAGATCAGCGAACAGCTCCCAAAACTGCGGGAAGAACGTCCGCGCCGGATTTCCGGGGGTTTTGTCGAACCAGAAGAAGTTGAGGCGCAGGGAGTCGCGCCCATATCCCGGGCTACCCCAAAACGGGCTGCTCGGCGCGCCATAAATCTCCAGCGCGAAGATCCCCGCGGCCGCTGCGCCATGGGCGAGATAGTGTGACTTCAAGCGACGCAATACTTCCCCGGTGGCGCTCAAGGGCAGCCAGATCTCGGTGAAGCGGGTCGGCAGGAGCGACTCATCCATGCCGTCATCCATGGGGATCGCCCGCCACCAGCGATCGCGGTAGGGCCGCGGGTGCGGGTCGGTGGGGACGAAGGCATGCACCAGCGCCGTCTTGAGGCGAGCGCCGAGCCACCAGGGGCTGCGGCCGATCGTCTCCAGGGCCTTTCCGGCGGCGACCTGCGGGATCAGGGGAGAGCCCAGCATCGGCGGGAAGGCCTCGTAAGCCCGGAGCGGCTCCGCGTCGATCGGCGCGCGCTGCCCTGACCAGAGCACCCACTTGTCCACGCCGGGCTGGGGCCACCACAGGAGGCGAGCGTATTCCGTCTGCCTCAGGTAGCCCTCGAGGCCCGCCTCGCCGTCAGCGTCGCGATCAAAGGGCAGCTGGTTCCCCGGAAGGATCTGCTCCCCGCCCTCCACATCGTAGCGATCGACGCAGGCGAAGCGCACCGCGGTGACGATGCCGAGGAGCCCAAAGGAGACGCCCACCGCGAAGAAGCAGGGGTCGTCGGAGCTGACCTCCTGGAGCTGGCCTTGGCCGTCGATGAAGCGGATCGATCGAATGGCATCGGAGACCGCGTGGCGGAGGGAGCCGCCGGCGGACCCCGTCATCAGGAAGCCGCCGATGGTCTGGTGGCTGATCCCTCCCAGGTTCGGCAGCGCGAGGCCGGCGGCGTCGAGCGCCGCGTTCAGCGAGTTATCCCAGGTCGCGTCGAGGTTCGCCTCCCGCGGGTCGGCGCCGAAGCGGCACCCAGCCTCGACGCGGACCTCTTTGTTCGCGCGGTCCACCGAGATCGCGCGGAGGCGGTCGAGGCGAAGGTCAAATCCCTCCTGGCTGCGACCGGCCCGAAAGGCGTCGCTGCCGATGATCTCCGGCTCGGAGTGGCGCGCTCCGTGGACTCGAATCGTCCGGTGCTCCGCCCGGGCGCGCCGGATCAGCGCGGCGACGGCCTCTTCGGTGCTCGGGTGATAGAAGCCGTCGGCTGCGCGTTCCACGGAGTGGGTTCGTACTATGCCTCTCTCCTGGAAAGGAGCCCTTGACTCGCGCGGCAGAAGCTCGCGACAAGGCTCTGCACATGCCGCTGCTGGACGGACGGGAGTACGAGCACCGACTCCACGCAGGAAACGTGGGTGATGTGCTCAAGCACGCCGCGCTGGCTCTGCTCCTGGCGCGGCGCTCGGGCCCGACCACCTACGTCGATACCCACGCGGGGGCGGGAGAGTATGCCCTGAGTGCCACCGGCGAGTGGACGGAGGGTATCGGCCGCCTGAGCGGCGCCGCCGAGGGTGCGCCTCGCGCGGTGCAGGCCTGGCTGGGGCCTGCGCTGAAGCTCCTCGCTGAGCGCCGCCGCTACGCCGGGTCGCCCCGCGTGGCCCAGAGCCTCCTCGGCCCCGGCGACCGCCTGGAGCTCACCGAGCGTTCTCCTCCGGTCCACGCCGCCCTGGAGGGGGCGCTGCGCGGTCCCGGGGTCACCATCAGCCTGGGCGATGGCCTGGAGCGGCTGCCCGCGATCCTGGCGGCTCACGCCGGGCGCGAGCGCATCGTCCTCTGTGATCCTCCCTTCGCCGACCGCGGCGAGTGGCAGATCGTGCCCCGCGCCTTGGCCGCCGCCTCCCGCGACCACCCCACGGCCCGCTTTTGCCTGTGGTACCCGGTGAAGAGCTACGCCCGCCCCAACGCCATGTTGGCGGAGCTTGGCCGCTCAGGAATGCGGGCCGAGGTCGTGGAGTTGATCACCACCCCGCTCACCAAGAAGAAGAACCGCCTCAATGGCAGCGGCCTCTTGCTGATCGGCGCGCCCCCCGGGCTCATCGAAGAGCTCAGCGCCCTCGCCGCTTGGCTCGGACCACGGCTGGCGACCCAGGCCGGCTATTGGTCGACCCGCTGCGTGGGTTTTGGTCCAGGTTTTCAGGGGGAATCGGATGGCGACTGACGTGCTGAGCGCGGCCGCGGACTATCGCCGCTCGCTCCGGCCGTCCTCGACCGGCTCCACCCGCCGCTCGATCTATCTGCCCATGCGGGACGGCACGCATATCGCGATCGATCTCCACCTCCCGCGACCGCTTGGCGCGACCAAGCTCCCCACCATCCTGCGCCAGACCCGCTACTTTCGGGCCATCGAGCCGCGGCGGGTGCTCGCGCCCTTCTTGGGCACGCGCCTCGACCCCACCAACGCGGCGCTGCGGCGGCTCTTCCTCTCGCACGGCTATGCCTGGGTCGACGTCGACGTGCGGGGCTCCGGCGCCTCCTTCGGCAGCTGGACCAGCCCTTGGGCTGCGGCCGAGGTCGATGACGGCAAGGAGATCTTGGACTGGATCGTGGCCCAGCCCTGGTCGAACGGAAAGGTTGGCTCGACCGGTAACTCCTACGACGGGACAGCGGCCGAGATGCTGGTCTCCCGGCAGCACCCCGCGCTGGCGGCGGTGGCCCTGCGCTGCAGTCTCTTTGACGTCTATGCCGACATCGCCTTCCCCGGGGGCCTGCACCAAAGCTGGTTCACCGAGACCTGGACTCATTTCAACCAGTCGCTGGATCGAAATCGGCCCGATCTCGCGGTAGCTGCGGCGATCAGCCTCGGGCATCCGGCGCTGGCCCAGGGTTGGCCGCGATCAGCGCTGGAGCGGGCGCTGAAGCTGATCGTCTCCGGGGTACGACCGGTGGACGAGGCCGCGGACGACCCGGCCCACGCGCTCAAGACCGCGGTGCAAAGCCACCGGGCCAACCGCGACGTCCACCAAAGCGCGCTCGGCATCAACTATCGCGACGACCACGCCCCGGATGAGTCCGGCTCGGTGGACGAGTTCAGCCCTTCCCAGCAGCTTGAGCGCATCCGCGGAGCGGGTGTCCCCGTGCTCAGCATCAGCGGGTGGTGGGACGGTGCCTATCCCCACGCGGCGATCAAGCGGCATCTCTCGCTGGGGAGCGGCCCGCACCGCCTGGTGCTCGGGCCCTGGAATCATGGGCTCTCGCTCCTAGTAGAGCCGGGGAAGAAAGTTCGCCGCACCAGCTTCGATCTCGGCGGCGAACTCTTGCGCTTCTTCGATCTCCACACCAAGGGGATCTCGACCGGAATGGAGCGAGAGGCCGACACGCGCTACTATTCCATGGGGGAAGGGAGCTGGAAACGCGCCACCAGCTGGCCGCCGCCCTCCCAGCGCATCATCCGCTACTATCTCGACGAGGGACTCCGCTTGGCCCCCCATCCCCCCAGCGCGAGCGCGGGGGCGGATGAGCATATCGGCGAGGCCACCTCCGGCACGGGACTCCGCTCGCGCTGGCGCACCTTGGTCAGCCCGCTGGTGGTGCCAGACTATGCCGACCTCGACCGCCGCGGGCGTATCATCTACCGCTCTCAGCCTTTGACCGAGCCGCTGAGCCTCGCGGGCCACCCGCTCTTTACGCTGTATTTGAAGTGCTCCGCCGCCGACGGGGGGTTGTTCGTCTACCTCGAGGAGGAGACCGCCGAGGGCCGGGCCTACTATGTCACCGAGGGCCTCTTGCGCCTCATCCACCGGAAGAGCGCGATCGACCCGCCGGCCTATGTCTCTCCGGCACCCGTACGAACTTATCGGCGCGCGCAGGCCTGCCCGATGGAGCCGGGCGCGATCGAGCGCGCGGTGGTCGATCTCCTGCCGGTGGCGCACCGCTTTTCCCGCGGATCGCGGCTCTGCCTCTCGGTGGCCAGCGGCGACCAGGACCACTTCAGCGCCCCTCCGCCCGCCACCATCCAGCTCCTGCGGAGCCGAGACTATGCCTCGGTGCTCGAGCTCCCGGTGGAGTGAATGACCCGCCGAAAGGTGAGGTTGATGCGCGGCCCCACCTCCTGCTTGGTCTTGGGGACCCCGTGATGATGACGCGCCTGCACCTGTCCGTTCATGAAGAGGAGGCTCCCGTGCCCGAGAGGAATTCGGATCGGCGGGGCGCCCTTCTGCTTGAGGATGAAGATCCGCGTCGCTCCGAGGGACAGCGAGGCGATCGCCGGATCCGGACCCAGCTCTGGCTCGTTGTCCCGATGAAAGCCCATCGAGTCCCGGCCGTCGCGATAGAGGTTGGCTAGGACCGCGTTGAAGGGCTGCGCGCAGCGACCCTCGACCAAGTTCCGGAGCTCGGAGAGGGTTGGTCCGAAGGGCAGCGGGCGTCGCTCATGACCGGAGTATCGATAGTTCGTGCCAGGCTCCCCATAGTAGGCGGTGAGCCGCGGCTCTGGAATATCACGGCCGAAGATGCGGACCAGCCCCTGGGTGAAGGAGAGCTCCGCTTGAAGCGCCGACATAGCTCGGTCCGCCGCGGCCTGGTCGAGGAAGCTGGGCTCTAGGGCATAGCGCGCCCCCTCGCCGAGATCGACCCACTCCATGGGCCTGAACTTAGCGCAGGCGGCGCCGCCGAAGCCAAACCACCAACCCGAGGAGCGCGGCCGGAGACCACAGCGCGCGCGCCCCCCCCGGAGAGGTCTCACAACCGCAGGAGGAGCCGATGACGCCCGACCGCGGCTGACTCGAGGCGGGGCCGGTGTCGGCGGAGGCTTGGCCCGAGTCGGCCGGGGGGAAGCCTAGGTCGAGGGGTTCGAAGGCGTCCGCGCCCGGGCCCGCGTCGGGCACCTCGGCGGCGTCTGGGAAAAAGCCGAGATCGAGCGGCTCAAAGGCGTCGGCGCCGGGACCCGCGTCGGGGGGCTCGGCGGCGTCGGGCAGAGGCCCTACGTCGACCGGCTCGAAGGCATCGGCTCCCGGGCCCGCGTCGGGGACCTCAGCGGCGTCCGGCTGAAAACCAAGGTCCAGCGGCTCGGCGGCGTCGGCGCCCGGGCCCGCGTCCGGCCCAGGGAAGCCGGCGTCGGCCACCGGAACGCCCGCGTCTGGGCAGCCATTGGTGGAGATCGTCACGCACTGATGGCTCGCGCTGCACTCCTCGGTGGTGCAGGCGTTGCCGTCGTCGCAGTCGGCGTTCACCCGGCAGCAGCCCGCGATCGCCGGGTGCGAGCAGCGGCTGCCCGAGCAGAGGTCGGCCGTACAAGGATCGTTGTCCCCGCAGTCGGCGGGGCCCTGGCAGCACAGCGGCGAGACCGGGTGCGCGCAGACGTTGGAGACACAACTATCGTCCGTACAGGACTGGGCGTCGGTGCACTCGAAGTCGAAGTTGCAGCAGCCGGCGATCGTGGTGTTGGCGCACTGTCCGCGCGGGCCGCACACCGGCTGGCTGCAGGGATTGGCGGTGGCGCAGTCGGCGGCCACGGCGCAGCAGCCCTGGATCGGGGGGTTTTGGCACTGGTGCTGGGCGTCGCAGAGATCGAAGGTGCAATTGTTCCCGTCGCTGCAGTCGGCGCCGGTGCGGCAACAGTTGGCGACAGCGGAGTGGGTGCAGGTCCCGCCCGAGCAACTATCGGCGGTGCAGGCGTTGCCGTCGTCGCAGTCGGCGGGCCCGCTGCAGCAGCCGGGGGTGCGATCGTGCGCGCAGGCGCCACCGATGCAACTATCGGCGGTGCAAGTATTGCCGTCGTTGCAGTCGGCCGGGACCGTGCAGCAGCCGGCTGCGGGGTGCGAGCAGGTGCCGCCGGGCCCGGAGCACTGATCCTGGGTACACGAATCCGCGTCGGCGCAGTCGAAGTCGTGGTTACAGCAGCCAGCGACCGGGGCGTGGCCGCAGACGCCGAGGTTACAGGACTCGGTGGTGCATGAATCGCCGTCGTTGCAGTCGGCGGCGATGGTGCAGCAGGCGCCGGTGCGCGCGTGGACGCAAACCCCGGTGACAGCGCAGCGATCGACGGTGCAACTATCTTGGTCGTCGCAGCTTTGGGCGGTGCAGGCCCCGATGCTGATGCTGACGGGGGCCGTCGTCACGCGATTCCCCGCGCGATCGGTCACGACCGCGGTCAGGACGTGCGTCCCGCTGGTCAAGGTGGTGAAGAGGCCTGACGACCGCCCGTTGCCGTCGCTGGTGTGCATGGCCGAGGTCCCATCCACCAGGAGCTCGACGTCGGCGATGCCGCTGCCGACCTCCTCATAGTCCACCCGAACGGCGATCATCCCCGGGGGCAAACTATCTCCGTTATGGGGACTGCCGATGGAAGCGGTCGGGGCCACGTTGTCGAAGCACAGCGAGCGAGGGGTGGCTTGGGCCCGGCCCCCATCGGAGGAGAGCGCCTCCGCGGTCAAGGTGACGCAGCCCGGGGGGCGAGCGGTGGTGTTGAAGGAGACGGCGCCGCTCGGCCCGCTGATCGTTCCGATAGCGGTGCCATCGGCGAAGACGGCGATGCTCGTGATGGGCGCGTTGTCGGAGGCGATCAGCGGGATACTCACCGTGCCCCGCTGCGTGGTGCCGGGGGGTGGGCCTCGGAAATAGACCACCGGGGTCGTGGGATTGCCGCGGACGACCAGGACCGGCGGACTATCGGCCACCAGCGCCCCCAGGGTCGCGCGGACCCGCAGCTGATGAGGGCCGAGCGCCCAGGCGGAGGCGTCGAGGATGACCTCCTGTTGAAAACCCGCCGGAACCCCCGCCAAGGGGTTGGGCGTGACCAAGACGTTGTCGAGCAAGAGCGCGCTGGTCGGGGCGGGTCCGCCGCCGCCGCCGGGACCCGAGCCGCCTTGCGCGACCCCTTCGCCGACGGTCCATTGGAAGAACACGACCGGCCCAACCGTGTCGCCGTCGTTCGGCTCGGTGATCATGGGCGCGAGCTGAGGCGGCTGAGCGCTGCCGGTGCTGGTCACCACGTTGACCGGGGTGGCGCTGCCCGTGTTCTGCGCATAGTCGACCGCGGTGGCGGTGAGTTGGTGAGCGCCCAGCGCGACCAAGGTGGTGTCGAAGCGATAGAACAAGCTGGAGGTCCCCACCGCGACCGCGACCGGTAGCGCGTCGAGGAACAGACGGATCTCTGAGATGTCGCTGTTTTGACCGGTGGCCGAGACCGAGACAAAGGCGGTCCCGCTGAGCACCGCGTTTTGAGCCGGTGAGTTGATGGCCAAGGTCGGCGCGGTGGTGTCGGTGGTGTTGGTGACCGTGAAGGTCTGCGCCAACGAGGCCCGGGAGTGCCCCAGCGCATCCGAGGCATAGGCCACCAAGGTATGGGGACCGTCGCTGAGCCGCGTGGTGTCGTAGGGCAGGCTCGCGCTCCCGAAGGCCGAGCGCGCCTCGCCGATGAACGAGCCGTCGACCAGGAATGCAAAGTCGATGGGGGAGAAGAAGTCATCGTGGGCCTGGGCCACAAAGCTGACCTGGCCGGCCGCGCTGCCCGTGCCGCCGACGCGGCTGGTGATCACCCAGGGCGGCGCCAGATCGCTCTGCGTGCGACGCTCGGCCAAGACCTCGTCGATCTCGTGGCTACACACGGGACAGGCGGCGCCGCCGCTGCTCCGCATCAAGCACCCTGAGGCCGAGCGCCAGGCGCCGGTCGAGCAGTAGCGATTGCCTTGAATGCACGAGGCTCCAGCCAAGCCCTGCCACTTGTAGCAAGTCCCCTCCGCGGTGGCGTTGGCCTCGGTCAGCATCAAGGACTCGCTGGGCGTTCCGCTGCACAGCCCCGACTCTTCGTACTCATCGGAGAGGTGAAAGACGGCATGCCCGATCTCGTGGGTGATCGGCCCGGTGTTGCTGGAGAGGCGGATGGAGCCGCCCGAGGCCAGCTGAGAGTTATAGTTGGCGTTGGCGCGGCCCGAGCCTGAGTTGGCGATCGTGATGACCACGTCGACGTCGGGCGCGTTGAGCGCGGCCAAGTTTACCCGGCCCATATCCGCGGTGATGAAGGGCCCGGAGACGATCATCCCGAGCGCCGTGTCGGTTTGGCTGGAGTTGCCCACGTCGGTGCCAGTCGAGATGACGCTGACCACGTGGAAGTTGAAGAGGTTCGGCACGCGGCTGTAGATGCCTGCCGCGGCGCCCTGAAACTGGCTGATCGCCCCGGCGGCGACCGGCGCGAAGGCAGAGGCCGAGGTGAAGCCGTCGCCGACCAGGACCACGTCGATCGCCACCTCGAGGTCAGCCTGGTTGATGGTGCTCTGCACCGCCAAATTGCAGAGCGTCGGATTCGAGGTGCAGTTTTGGGCCTCGGCGTGGAGGCCGGGGAGCAGGAGCGCCGGAAGGAGATAGTAGAGCTGGGAGGTTCTCATTGCTCCACCACCTCGAGCATCGCCAGGGGCGCGCCGCCGCGGGGGCCCACGGTGTAGCGGGTCTTCTGCCCGAAGTAGGGGGCCCGGAGGATCACCCCGCCCTCCTTCCACTTGGAGACGACGTCGCCGCCGCCGTCCTCGACCGGACCAAGATCGATGGGCAACTCGACCACCCGGCCCCCGGCCTCGGCGCGCAGCACCATGGCGATGTCACCGGTGGGCGGAGGGCGATCGCTCCCCGGAGGCGTGCGAAAGCCGATCGGCTTGATCCGCGCCTCGGAGATTCGCGCGGTCCCATCCGAAGAGAGGAGCAAGGAGATCAGCGCCGTCTTGGCCGCTTGGGGGGCAGGCCTGGGGTCCTCTGGAGGTGCCTCGGCCGCGGCCAGAGGCTGCGCCGCTTGGCGGGTCTCGACCTCGATGCTGCTCGAGCAAGCAACGAGGCAACTCAGGGTCGCGGGGAGGAGCCGGGGCGGCATGAAGTGGGGCACGCAGTGGGCCGCTGTGCAAGAACGTAGCCGCTCCACTCCAGGGCCCCGATGTGGGGCCATGCCGCAGTCTTCTTCGCTCTCGCCGCAAGCGAGTGCGGGCTTGGGGCCGATCTGTGGAGTCTACCCCCCACAACACTTCTTGTACTTCTTGCCGCTGCCGCAGGGACAGGGCTCGTTTCGGCCGACGCGTGCTAACCCGCCGGTGGGCGCGAGCGCTGGGCTCGACGCGTCGCCGTCGATGAAGTACCAACGCCCGCCCTGCCTCACAAAGCGGGAGCGCTCACGGTGGTGCTGCTCCCGCCCTCCCTCCTGGGTATGGGCGATGAACTCGACGACCCCGGTCTCATCCTCGGGCTGTCCGGCCACGGTCTCGAGCACCTCCAAGCCCATGAACGCCGCCCGCTCGGCCCAGGCCACGATCCCGCTTCGACGCGCCTCGTCGTGCGGGAGGTGCGTGTCGATGAGGTAGTCGACCTCCCGCCGCGCGTAGGCCGTATAGCGAGACCGCATCAGATCCTCCGCGGTCGGGGGGAAGGCCTCTCCGCGAAGGTAGGGTCCACAGCAGCGCTCGAAGCGGAGCGGACGGCCGCAGGGGCACAG
>Ga0154020_10003198_pt1 | contig 19789 bp, 11 predicted proteins | sample Klosneuvirus_201_FD_109709 | JGI IMG/M metagenome (GOLD analysis project Ga0154020, IMG submission 109709) | Active sludge microbial communities from wastewater, Klosterneuburg, Austria - Klosneuvirus_20160825_MG | ecosystem: Engineered > WWTP > Aerobic digester > Activated sludge | place... | reverse complement strand
GATACCACCATAACATCCTGGTCACTGCGTTGTTTTGCCGGTACACGTCAGTTGCTAACGCAAGGTGGCAGTGGCTCGCCTCCAACGGAGATATCAATCCCGTTCTCCTCGCCCTTCACAGAGGACGCGATACGTGCTGAACTCATCGTGGTGAACGATGGAGGAAGGCAGCGCATAGCAGAGAGCACGATTCCCGTTGAGATCACAACGCTTGCGAAAAAGGCTGAACGACGTATGGGGCTAAAGCGGATCGATGAGTATGGATTGATCCTCTTTGCCTTTGGAAAAGCTTCACTCGAAGGACCTAACGCCCGTATTCTGGATCTGATCCGAAGTCGCATTGAACCGGCATCAAGCGTTATTGTCCGAGGTCATGCCGATAGAACCGGATCGGCAGAGGTCAACCTACGTCTAACGCAGGAACGTGCTGAAGCTGTTGGCGCAGCGCTCAAACACCCTCGCATAGATGCTCGCGGCGTTGGACAAAAGAACATGCTCTATGACAATGAACTTCCTGAAGGAAGGTTCTATAACCGAACGGTCCGTGTTCGGGTAGAGACGCCTATCGCACCATGATGAGCAATGCCGAGGACCCACAGCGAACTACATACGGACCAGCAGAGAGATGGCTTGGGACTGACGCCCGCTGTTGGTTGTGTGCCAATTCTTCGGTCTGAACGAGACATACGAATGCGCCATTTAGGGCATAGAGCTCAATCGCTCCTGTCGACCACGGCAGAACGAACGTTGAGCCCCTTTCGATCATGATCGCTTCCGAAGTCGAATGTGGTCTTATCTCGTCGACACTGGTGAGTGTCTCTTGGTCGACCGTATGAACAACGATCTCGGACTGTGTTGGAAGGTCCTTTGTTGATGCTGATTCGATGCGCATCGTGGCAATAGCCAGTGAGCCGTTTGCCATCATCACAGCTGATGGTCGCATGTCAACGTCCGACCACACAAGACCCTGTATGCGCGAAGCTGTGAGATCATCATCGCTGATGTGGACCGCAGCAAGATCGTTGCCGGATGGCCATACGATGACGTTGCCAGACGTGCCGCGGACGACAACTGCCTGAAGGAATCCAACACCGATCGTCGTGTCTCCATCGATGATCTTTTTGGCCGATGCCTGTGGATTCACAACGCCCCATATCTCTCCATTTCGCATCCAACAGAGACCCGGCTCATCGGTGCTGATCAAGGGTCGTAGCAGACGAACTCCACGATCATCGTCTGTTGTAGCGATCGATGCCACAACTGGTAGGGGGCTATCCGTTACCGTACCTCGGTGAAGGGTGATGTCTCCGTCCAACCCATTGCGAACATCGCCGTCCTTCTCTGCATTCACCGCGAGCATCAACGCACCGTCCGCACCTATGGCTACGTCCCATGCACTGAGTCCACCAAGACCGGCAACGAGTAGTCGTTCGTCCGACAAGGTATTCCCACTGAGAACGCGAATGTCAGCCGGTGCCATTGGCGATCCGGTGAGTGTTGTTCCATCTGTTGTCGACGCAATGATGATCGGTGCGGAGCCGGTAGAACGAGCAACAGCTGATGTCACGGCTCTTCCCTGGATCACGTGTCTTCCCGAATCCAATACTTGCAGATCTGCATTCACTCTCCACGTTTGAATGCTCAGTGCACGCATGAACGCTGCCAATGCTACAGGGGTCGATTCAAGAGTTGGTCGATCTTGATCGGACACGATCGCCGTCAAAAAGAGGGTTCCATCATTCATGGCAATGAGGGATGGCGATGTGACATACTTCACATTACCGATGTTGACGCTGCGTACGGAACCGCCGTCTATAGCGGTGAGTGTGATCGATGTTGATGTAGAATTCTCTGCTGCAGTGACGATCTTCCCGGCGATCTCGCAGACTGACGGGTGTGCATTGATGGACGTAGCTGATGCTACCATCCCCGACGAGTCATCCAGCTGCGCAACAACACCGTGTGGGTCTGAGTCATTGCGAGGTCTTCCGGTACCGATGTCAAAGTGACCACTTCCATAGAATGACCACGATCCAAAGACCGAACCTGAGGCTTCGTATTCGAGACGGCCGCTCGCATGCGCTGTCCACTCCGGTACATCGATCGTGAGTGTTCCTGTACCGCCCCCTCTCACGAATAGACTTGCAACGAAGAGGTCAACTAGACCACGTACTTCACCAGTGATCGATGCTGTGCCGCTGCCGTCTTTCCAGACAAAGGACTGACCCTCGGCGCGGAACCGTGCATTGATCGAGAGTTCACAGCGAATTTCTGAAATGATACCGGCGCCAGGCAGATCGTTCAACAGAGCACAAGCCTCACCGATAAGGGGCAGGTCGCAGATCGGTCGGATCTCGTCATTCAAGAGGGAGGTGAGATTGCGTTCGTCGCGGAAGAGCTTTACCGGGAAGTTCAGTTGTGTGGACGCCTCCGACTCGAGAGAGGTGTTCGTAAGCCAACCTTCCGTCGTGCCTCGGACAGTGATCTCGTACTCGTGATCCTTTCCAATAGCGATGCCTCCGGTACCTTCGATCGTACCCTGACGGCGTTCTCCTGATGACGAGGCTTCGAAATTGAATTCGAGACCTGTAGGGAGAAGTCCCCATCTTCCTCCAACGTACGGGACGATGGTTGGTATCGAAACGTATGCTTCAAGTTTCGGATCTGGCCAGCGAAACTCTCTTCGGTATAGAATGGACCGACCTTGCACATTAGACGTGAACTCCGAAGCGGGGGAGGCCCACTCAGGTACTAGAACTACATGTCTAGTAAGGGGCTGTGCATCAACCCGGGCAGCCGTGCCGGCCACGTCAGCAGCGCCAGTGATGGTAACGGTGCCAACGGGTAGGTCCCGTCCAACATCGAAGGTGTGAGTGGCGATGTTTCCGGAGAGGTTGGCATCCACGCGTTGTCCATTCACAAGGAACCAAGCTGTACGATCGTTCTCTGCAGCACCGGCCCAGTCGATCGTTGCTTCGTGGTTGTCCTGTGCCGACACGTCGCGGAGGTAGATCGACTCTGTTTGCGAGGTCACGTTTGTGACCGTAGGCGACGAAGGCTTTCCACTAATGGAAATCGTTGTCTCTCCATCATTCACTGCCATGAACGCAGATGCCGTTGGGGTGAGTCGCAGCGACCAAACATCTCTTCCGCCATTCGCGGCAGAGGACTGAACTGTTCTCATGAGACCTAGGTAGTCACCCCGACCCGTCCTCCCGCTGCCGGAGCCAGGGTTATGGGAACCAAAAAAGATCCCTTCCCACACGCCTTTGGGCTCCGTGACCTCCGATGAGGTTGGGCAGTCTTTTCCGCTGATCGTTGTTGTCCACCCGTGCTCTGTAGGATCGTCATTTCCGTTCAGTGCCTGATCCGGACACATCATGATATCAAGGCTGCCGTTGTCATGGACCGTTGCCCAAACGGCCATTGAACCAACATTGACCACAGGTGCGCTACCATTGAACGTGCAGCCGCCGCACTCATATGTGGCAGGAGTGAATTCTACGGAGATGATCTTGGCAGCACCAACGTAGTGTGTTCCTGGGAACTCTGTATCCACGATTCGTTGAAGATCGAATGGTTCGGTGCGGAGTCGGATCGTATGATCGCCCGGACACGGATTTGCCTGGACGAGCGACCAGTCATACTTCACAAACGTTGCAAAGGCATCCACACGCAACTTCTCATACATCTGCGCATGAACCGGTGTTGAGAATAATACGATCGCAACTGCGATCGTGTAAAGAACAGTACGCATAAAGAAGGCCCGATCATTACAACGTGAATGAACGGGCCAAAATGCGAACTGGAAGTGCTTGTTGAGTATGGCGTGCGAGTATTGCCGTAACCCGTACGATCAGGAGCCTTTTACAGCCCCCTTCACTTCATCGACAACACTTTCAATGACGTTCTCAACGGTATCGATCGCTGAGTCGATTGTTTCACCGAGGCGTTTGCCGATCTCGTCAGGAGAATTGTTCAGCGATGGGTAGAGAGGGAATTGACGGCAGAAGTGTTTCACGTCGTCCTTAACGGCGGTATACACATCTTCCTTGCCAAAGTTGGTCACAACGCGATCAATGAGTCGGGCAATGTGACGCATATCGTCTTCATTCATTCCGCGGCTTGTCATAGCTGCAGCACCGAGACGAATGCCGCTAGTTACAAGCGGTGGTTGAGTGTCATACGGAACCGCATTCTTGTTGCAGGTGATGCCTGCAGCATCGAGAGCGTTCTCTGCTTGCTTGCCAGTGACACCTTTGTTTCGAAGATCGATGAGCATGAGGTGGTTATCAGTTCCGCCCGACACCACACCATAGTCCATCTTCATCATCTCGTCAGCCATTGCTGAGGCATTACGGATGACCTGCTTTGTGTACTCGTCAAAGGAATCGGTAAGGCATTCACCAAATGCAACGGCCTTCGCAGCGATCACGTGCATGAGCGGTCCGCCCTGAATACCCGGCATTACCATCGAATCAAGGAGTTCACCCATCAGCTTCGTACGTCCGCTCTTCGGAGCAACCTTGCCGAACGGATTCTCGTAGTTCTTGCCCATGATGATCATGCCACCACGCGGACCGCGCAGGGTCTTATGCGTTGTGGACGTCACAATATCACAATAGGGAACGGGGCTCATCAGTCGCCCCTTTGCGATGAGTCCGGCAGGGTGTGCGATATCTGCGAACAGAAACGCCCCGACCTTATCGGCGATCTCCCGAAACTTTGCGAAATCGATCTCGCGCGAATAGGCACTTGCACCAACAGTGATAAGCTTTGGCTTGTGCTGCTTTGCCAGGTCTTCAACAACATTGTAATCGATACGACCCGTTTCTTTATCGAGTCCGTATCCGACGAAGTTGTAGAACATGCCCGAGAAGTTCACCGGAGATCCGTACGTGAGGTGTCCGCCGTGTGACAGATCCATTCCCAACACGGTATCACCCGGCTTGAGATACGTAAAGTACACAGCCATGTTGGCACCAGAACCCGAGTGTGGCTGCACATTGGCATACTCTGCACCGAAGAGCGTCTTGAGCCTATCAATAGCGATGTTCTCCGCCACATCCACCCATTCACACCCACCGTAGTAGCGCTTGCCAGGATACCCCTCGGCATACTTGTTGGTGAGGATGCTCCCTTGTGCTTCCATCACGCTAAGGGATGTGAAGTTCTCGCTCGCAATGAGTTCGATCTTATCACGCTGACGTTCATACTCGCCTTGCACTGCGTGATAGAGTTCCGGGTCTGTTGCTTTGACGTGAGGATACATGTGTGTTGGTGACTGATGACTAATTACTAATGACGAATGACTAATTACCAATGACGTCCCGATTAACGGATAACAGCCATTGGAAGCACGACATACTCTGTGGAGGTGCGAGCACGCAGGGTGTAGGCGCCGGTTGAGAGCATAGAGCTGGTGATGGTAGTGACCGGTGACGTGAGAGCGCTGATCGAAGAAAGTTCGATCATTGCACCGGACGTGCTGACAGCCTCGATCACAACAGATCGGCCGATCCAGGACGTAGGAAGATTGACCAGTGCATTGTCGCGGACTGGGTTCGGCGCGATGAACACAGAAGGATCATTGACCTCAGAGACGGTAGCAATGATCTGTTCGCCACAGAGGGTCTGACCGGTAACAGAGTGCACGAGGCAAACGAATGGTTGCTCTACTCCGCCACCACCCGTTACGTCAGCCCAGTTGAGAACCCAAAATGGAGTACCGGCTGGGAAGCCGAGTGCATCTTCCGTTGACGTGGTCAGTACGGTTACTCCCGGTTGACTGTCTGGGTGTGCAGTGCGGAAACGTTGGTACTCACTATTTCCTCCAAGAGCAGTAGCAAGCGCTGCCCCCTCAACATAGGTGGCGGGAAGTGGGATGGTGCTGACACCGTCGATAGGAACTTCCGGAGCGCCTCCACCAGCGAGGGACGTCGGATCTTGGCACGAAACAAGGAGTCTCACCATTGGCACAGCGGCAACAGTATCTTGGGCACTGGCTATAAAGACGTAGTACCACAAGCGGGCCTTACCCGTGGATGCATCCATGCCAATATCGATATTGTCCGTACCCAGTGGTACGGTTACACCGGCATTCATGAGTGCCACGAGACGAGGATTGTTCGCGGTTCCACCAACTGCCGCCTTTGCTTCATTGAGGCAGTCCTTGGGGGCAAATGGGGAGAGAAGGTTGCCGAGCTGGGCCGAGGCAACAACCTGGGCAGCGACGGCAACAAGGAGCAAGAGTAGAATACGCATCATGAAGTCCTATCAATTGGTGTTCTCCGAAAATACACTCATTTCTGCCTTCAAAACCCCATGGTCGGCGTAGTTTTGCAAGCTGTTCCCGCAATCTACTAGAGAAGCATGACCAAGAACGAATGGATGGAAGTGGCGCGTACGGTTATCGCATCGCGTCTGATCGATACGATCGAAGAAACGGAACTTGCCCCCTCGGGAAAAGTGACGTATCAATTCTCGGCCAAAGGACATGAGCTTGCTCAGGTGATCTTGGGTCAAGCCTTGAGACATGGCCACGACGGCGCAACGGTGTATTACCGTTCCCGGCCGTTCGTCATCGCAGCCGGTATGACCTATGAAGAGTCATTCGCCGGACCGTTGGCACTGAGTGGGAGCCGAAGTGGCGGCCGTGATATCGGTGTTGTCCACCATCTTCCAAACACGCGAGGCGTAACAGTGTTGCCTGCTTCGGGCGATGTTGGTGCGCAATACACACCGTGTGTTGGTTGGGCCCAGGCCATTACCTACCGTACGCGCGTTATGAAGGACGAGTCGTGGACGGGTGCTGTTGCCGTGGCCATGGGCGGAGACGGATCAACGGCTACGAATGGGTTCTGGGCGGCACTCAACATTGCGACCACCGTAAAGTTGCCGATGATCTTCTTCATCGAAGACAACCAGTACGGTATCAGCGTACCGGGAACATTCCAGACCCCGGGCGGAAACATCGCCGATAACCTTGCCGCATTCAAGAACCTGCGCATTGTTGAGGTTGATGGTACAAGTCCGGAAGAAGCAGACCGACTCATCACAAAGACAATCGAACACGTACGACAGTCACAGAGTCCTGCTCTGCTTCGCGTTCGGGTTCCGCGCATTTGCGGACATAGCGGTGCGGACAACCAGTCGTATAAAACGCAGGAACAGAAGGATGAAGAACTCTCTCGCGACCCCATCGTGAAACTCAAGGAGTTCTTTGAACGCAAGAAATATTTGGACAACGATGGTTGGCTGACCTTTGTGGCAGAGGTAGAGTCATCCGTCCGGGCGGCCTGCGAGGCGGCTCTTGCACAACCGCAACCGACACCAGAAGATTCACTCACGAAGTCATTCTTTGACGGCACAACCCCACGTCATGGTGGAATGATGGCCGATGGTGTAGAGCCCCCTTCATCCAATGGTGAGAAGGTGGAAGACGGTCCACGCGTCAACCTCATCGAAGCCGTCAAGCGCACCTTGGATAACGAGCTCCGTCACAACGATCGCATCGTGGTCTTTGGTGAAGATGTTGGAGTGAAAGGGGGCGTCCATGGCGCTACAGTGGATCTTCAGATCAAACACGGAGCGGATCGCGTCTTTGATACGTCTCTCAGTGAGGAGGGGATCATCGGACGTGCGGTTGGTATGGCCATGGCCGGACTTGTTCCTGTGCCGGAGATCCAGTTCCGGAAGTATCTCGACCCGGCAACGGAACAGATCAACGATGCGGGTACGATCAGATGGCGCACCAACGGAGACTTTGCCGCTCCGATGGTGGTTCGCATCCCGGTCGGGTTCTCAAAGCGTACCGGGGATCCATGGCATAGCGTGAGTGGAGAATCGATCTTTGCCCACACGATCGGTTGGCGTGTTGCTATGCCGTCCAACGCTCAGGATGCTGTTGGCCTTCTCAGGACCGCATTGCGTGGTAATGACCCAACCTTCTTCCTCGAACATCGAGCTATACAAGACACAGCTCCGGGACGTGGTATCTATCCCGGAGACGACTATCTCGTGCCCTTCGGTGTTGCGAACATCATTCGTCCCGGAACGCGAGCAACTGTTGTTGCCTGGGGCGAGATGGTTCATCGTGCAAAGTCTGCCGTGGAGCAACTCGGCGAAGACATTGAGGTCATTGACCTCCGCACCATCGTTCCGTGGGATCGTGAGACCGTTGTAAACTCCGTACGCCGCACAAACAGATGTATGGTCCTTCATGAAGACACCATCACATGTGGATTCGGTGCAGAGATCGCATCAACCATCACTTCAGACTGTTTCCAATATCTCGATGCACCGGTCATCCGCCTTGCGCCGCCAGACATTCCCATCCCGTACAACAAGGGCATGATGGATGCGGTGATCCCAACAGTGGAACGTGTTGCTACCGAATTGCGGGAATTGTTGGCGTTTTGAAAAAACTGATCCTCAAAAAGGCCGAGGTATCATCAACGGGGCGGGCGTATCGCATTCCGTATGAGCAGGTGTTAAATCCTGCGCAATACGCAGCGGTGATGCATACAAATGGTCCGGCCTTGGTGTTAGCTGGTGCAGGGACAGGGAAGACGAGAACGCTGACGTACCGAGTTGCGCGTTTGGTCGAAGATGGTGTGGAACCCTCATCGATCCTATTGTTGACCTTCACACGCAAGGCAGCGGCAGAGATGCTGCGCAGATCTACAGCCTTACTTGATGGTCGATGTGAGAGGGTAGCGGGTGGAACGTTTCACTCGTTCGCATTTTCTGTGCTACGTCGGTTTGGACTGCATGGTCAAGAAGATCACCAACGCTCAAACGATCAGCGGTCAGTAACGTCGGTCATGGACCAAGCCGACGCAGAAGACGTGATGAATATGGTGCGCGGTCGCTTCGATGTAGCGAAACTCAAGAAACGGTTTCCCCAAAAGGGAACGCTCTACACGATGTACAGCACATCGGTCAACACGGGTGCACCGCTCCAAGACGTCATTCTCGAAGATCACCCGCAGTTCGTGGAAGAGACCGCGCGGATCTCTGAAGTGATCCGAGGATACAACGAGTATAAACGAGCCAACGGTTTGTTCGACTACGATGATCTCTTGCTCTACCTCCTTGCGATGACAAAGCACGAAGAGGTAGGACCGATCCTGCGTCGACAGTTTCGCTTCGTTATGGTCGATGAATATCAGGACACGAACCGTCTCCAACATTCCATCATACTCGGCCTCTCGGGTACTAATGGCAATGTGATGGTCGTAGGCGATGATGCACAGAGCATCTATTCATTCCGTGGAGCAGATGTGCGCAACATCCACGGCGTGCCTGATTCATTTGAGAATTGCACGGTGATCCGACTCGAACACAACTATCGATCCACACAGCCCATCTTGGACGTGTGCAACAGCATCCTACGGGATGCACCGAATATGTTTGAGAAGGAACTGTTCAGCGATACAAAGGACGGCGAACAACCGATGTTGATCTCTGCCACGAATGAACGTCAACAGTCTTCATTCGTTATGCAACAGATCCTCGAACTGCGGGAGAATAGTACGCCCCTTTCAGAGATCGCTGTGTTGTTTCGAAGTGGATTTCTCTCCTTTGATCTCGAGATCGAACTCGGCAAGGCCAATATTCCGTACAGGAAGTTCGGCGGTATGCGATTTGCTGAGGCGGCACATGTGAAGGATCTCCTCGCACGTGTCCGGCTGACAGAGAACCCGCGTGATGTGATCTCATGGTACCGTGTGCTCCTGCAGATCCCGGGTATTGGTCAGAAGACCGCTCAGACGGTGATCGATGCCATGCAAGCTGAGCCCGACCCACTGTCGAGACCGGAAAATTCGTGGGGATCCACCGGTAAGGGGGCTTCTGCACTCGCCGATGTATCGTCAATGTTGGCAAAGGCTCGTATGATCCAAGATCCGTTGGAACGCATGCGCACCATTGCGGACTCCTATCGACCTACGTTGGAGAAGGTATATGACGATCATCCGAAGCGTTGGAAGGACATTGAAACGGTGGTTGGTATCGGCGGACGGTATACCACGGTTGAAGAGTTCCTCGCAGATATCGCCCTTGACCCGCCAACAGATTCACTCGATGAGATCGACCCGGATGATCATGAAGATGAGTTTGTGACCTTGTCCACTATTCACTCTGCAAAGGGGCTTGAGTGGAATTCCGTATTTCTCATCTGGGTCAATGAAGGAAGACTGCCTTCGGCCCGCAGCGCTGAGAGCGAAGAAACACTCGAAGAAGAACGTCGATTGCTCTACGTGGCCTGTACCAGAGCCAAGGAACGGCTGTATCTCACGTATCCGGCCGTGATGCTCGAATGGCAAAATTCGGACGTTCTGGGTCGGCCAAGTAGATTCCTCGATGGGATATCTGCAGAACAGTTTCCGAAGTTTTACCTCTCTGAAGAGGGGAAATGATACCGTAATGTTGAGCACCGATGTCAAAAGGGGATTGTAACGGTGCATCTACTTCTCATACGCGCGTGCTTCGTCCTGCTGGTCGCTCTACACCTTGGAGCGATTGGAGGTTCCGCGCAAAAGATCTGCGATGCAGTCTCCATTGGACACATCCCTCTTACGCAGATGACCAGTGAAACGTGGAATGGTGTTCTGGGCGGACTCTATCCGGGTGGGTCCAATCTTCGCCCCTTTGAACATGACCAACTTCTTCAGGAACACTCACTGGACGTAAAAGCATGTCGCCCCAACGGCATGATCGATAACGTAGATGGTAAGATCGTTGTTTTGGGTATCGGAGCGTCTAACGCCTGGTCAGCCTTTAACAGTATGGAGCTTCTTTCTTCTACGGATACGTTGCGAAATCGATCTGTACGTTTTCTCAATGTGGCACAACGTGGACTCGGCTTACAGAACGTAGCTTCAGTCGCGAGTGAATACTGGACGGAAGTTGCAAGCGCTGTGACCTCCGGCGGCTATTCATCTGCACAGGTCCAGGTTGCTTGGGTGATGTTGGATGATTCCGAGAATACTGACACGGTCTTTCCCCGTGCTGCACAAGATCTTGCCGATCAACTATACGAGTTGTGTAAGACCGTCAAGGTGAAGTTCCCATCGGTGAAATTCATCTATCTATCAAGCCGACCTTACTCGGGCTACATCGATCCAACAGAGACAACTCTTGGTATGGGGCTTGTGGCTCCCCGCGACTACATCCATGGCTGGGCCGTGAAGCTGCTCATTGAACGTCAGATCAATGAGCGCGATGGATATGCATTCAGTGGTATGCATGCTAGTCTGCCGGCCTTGGTCTGGTCTTCCTATCTCTGGGCCGATGGTACTACTGCCAATAGTAATGGACTCTCCTGGGAGTGCTCTGATTTTGAATCAGATGGGTATTCTCTCACTGTTTCTGGAAGTGTAAAAGCTGGCCGCTCCCTTCATGCGAGTTTTGCCCAGGATCAGCTTTCAAAGGGATGGTTCACAAGTCCAACAGCCGTTAGCGTAGAAGAGGTCGATAGTGAAAGAAGGAAGGTGGTCTTCATTGGTACGGATGGATCACTTCGGATCACAGCCACAGATGGAGACGTGGTCGTGATGAATCTTCAAGGGAAGATCATGCTATCGGTTCCGCATTCACCGAATGAGATCAACATTGCCACAACGTCATGGCCTTCCGGAGTCTACGTAGTTCGAAGTGGACCTGTAACAGAAATGATCACGATCCGCTAGTAACCGAGTTGGCACTCTTGGGTTCTCGTTGACGTTATGAGAACTCACCTACTCCTCTTCGTAATCCTTGCAAGCGTTCAATTGACGATCGCGCAGAAGGATTGTTCACGGCCGCCACTAGGGCGACTGCCGGTGTCCGATATGACGAACTCCACGTGGAATGGGATACGTGGAGGACTCTATCCTGATGGGCGCAATGATCTGCCCCCTGACAAGATAGGGGCCTACAGGTCGATGATCGATGCCATCGTTCCGTTGTCAAACAATGGCACATCGGATCCAAGCACTGGGAAGATCGTCATGATCGGTGTTGGCGCGTCCAATCCGCGCACAGAGTTTAACGCCTTCATTGCAAAGGCAACGTCCGATCCAACAGTCAACACACACCTTATCCTTGCGAACACCTGTGTGGGTGGTCAAGGAGTACAGAAGATGAATCAACCTTCTGATTCATACTGGAAGAACGCAGCAAAGGTTCTCGATTCTCTGGGATGTTCCGCACAGCAAGTGCAGTTGGCGTGGGTGGAGACCGACAACACACAAGATGCCGATACAACGTTTCCGGGGGCGGCGCAAGGACTCGCCGATCAACTCTACACACTCTGCGCTACGATGCGATCCTTCTATCCCAACCTTAAGGTTATCTACTTCTCTTCTCGGTCGTATGCAGGGTACATCGATCCGGCCGCAGCTCTTGCAGGTAAGGGGCTCCTCTCTCCAAGAGATCATCTCAATGGCTGGGCCATCAAGTTCCTTATCGAACGTCAGATCACTGGTACTGCGGAATATGAATTCATTGGGGAGTCACCGGTGTTGCCGGCACTCATGTGGTGTACCGACAATTGGGCCGATGGTCTCACGCCAAAGCATGACGGACTGTTCTGGCATTGTGATGATTTCTCCGGCGACGGATTACATCTCTCGCCGCTTGGGGAAGAGAAGTCCGGCGCGCGGATCCATTCGTTCTTCTCCACCAACGAGCTAGCGCAAGGTTGGTATCATGGCACGTCAACAACGTCGGTCAACGATCAACCTTCTGCGGATAGGCAGTACACAAACTTCATCGTTGGACCCACACTTACCCTGGAGAGTTCTATCTCCTCACATGCAACCATCTATTCTCTCCATGGTGAAGCAGTGTGGTCTGAGGTCGTAGATGGAGTGGTTCAGATTCCAACCGACAGTTTCCCGTCGGGACTCTATCTTGTGCGCATTGGAGAACGAACCTTTACCTTCCTTCGCCCCTGAGTCCACATGGCATCCGGCAAAGCCCTTTTCCTAGATCGAGACGGTGTGATCAATCGCAGGATCATGGGCGGGTACGTACGCACTCCATCGGAATTCGTACTCCTGGAAGCAATTCTCCCGCTTCTCCGCTTTGCACGTTCGAAGGGATATCTCCTGATTCTCATCAGCAATCAGCAGGGTGTTGGGAAGGGGCTTATGTCCACCCACGACCTCGATGTGATCCATACCTATATGCAAGACCTCCTCGCCGCCCAGCTCGACGGTAGGGGGCTTGATGATATCCGCGTATGCACAGACCTCGATTCCGCCCAAAGTACACGTCGTAAACCAGCGCCAGGCATGCTCTTAGAGGCGATCTACGAATTCGATCTTGCCCCTTCCCAGTGTTGGTTTTTGGGCGATGCCTCCACAGACGCACAAGCCGGTAGGGCTGCGGGCGTCAAAACCGCATTGATCGGTCAATTCCTGCCCACAGAGGCAGATGTTATCATCCCGGACCATAGCGGGATCCAGGCCCTGGCCGACCTCCTCTAAAGATATCGCTACGGCATTTGCAACAATTCTTGGGTGGGTACGTACACACGCCCCAGAACTGACCATTTGCTTAATGGCTGACTAGTGGTCATTTTTGTGACCGTTGTTCAGAAAATCATCTTACCGTCATACCCGTACGACGACCGAAAGGGAACTCTCCATGAAGGCACCTATTAGCATCTACCTAGTCATCGCAGTGTTGGGCAGCATGTTTGCCTCTGCGACGACGCGGCCGCTAAGCCTGGACGAGGCGATAGAGATCGCACTCCGTCAAAACAAAAACGTTGCCATCGCTAAACTCGGCGTACAAAAAGCCGATGCTCAGGTGACTGAAGCGATCGGCAATGCACTTCCGGCGCTGAACATCAATGCCGGGTATAACTACAACATTCAGTTGCCGGTGTTCTTCTTTCCGGACCAATCGGGGAATGTAACACCCGTACGATTTGGCCTTCCGAATGCCTACAATGTGAATGCACAGTTACAGCAGATCTTGTTCAACAGTGCTGTTTTCACAGGGATCGGTGCTTCTCGCATTTACTCGGATGCTGCAAAGGCCCAACTCGACGCTGTAGTTGCTGAAGTCGTTACCGAAACGAAGAAGAGGTACTATCAAGCCCTCGCTGCTCGTGCCTTTGTTGGTGTGGCAACGGCAACATTGAACAATGCTCTCGAAACACAGAAGACGATCACCGCTCTGTTCAATGAAGGGCTCGTAGCGGAGTTCGACAAGATCCGTTCGGATGTAGCCGTTGCGAATATTCAGCCAACCGTGACTGATGCTCAAGCGGGTCAGTACAACGCTCTGGCAGCGCTTCAGACCTTCTTGGTGATCGACCTCACGGACACGATCATCCTCTCGAGAGATGGATGGTTGGAACCTGAAGCTGCCCCGGCAGAAGACTCCGCTCTTGTTCGAGCCATCAGAGAGAACTACGAGCTGAAGGCTCTTGCACTGCAGGTTGAAGTATCGAAAGAATTCGTAGACATCTATCGATCAGATTACTTCCCAACGCTTTCGGCCTTTGGTCAATGGCAGAATCAAGGGCAGAGTGAAACATTCTCTGCGTGGAACACTGCAACAAGCACGGTGGTGGGACTCAACTTCTCGCTCAACCTCTTCAATGGTTTCCGCACATCAGCCAAGGTAGAACAAGCCAATGTGGAGTATCTCACTGCCCAGCAGAGATACCAGCAGATAAGCGATCTCATCAAGCTTCAAGTACGCACGATCGTCAACCAGATCAGATCTGCCAAGCTGCGGATCGATGCCCAGAAGACGACCGTTGCTCAGGCTCAACGCGGTTTCGACATCTCCAAGATCCGGTATACCGAGGGCACGGGAAGTCTCCTGGAGATCAACGATGCTGAAACGGCACTTGCCAGAGCGCAAGTGAATGAGATCAGCGCTCTCTTGGACTACTACGTGACGCGTGCCGAATACGAACGTGCAACGGGTCTCGTCGACGAGAAGTACCGTCGTATGGTACGCTAAGGAGACAAGCATGGGTATACGTGAACGCAAAGAGCGCGAAAAGGAACAGAGACGTATCGACATCCTCGATTCAGCTCGTCAAGCCTTTCTTAAACATGGGCTTGAGCAGACATCGATGGACAGGATCGCTCAAGAAGCGGAATTGGCCAAGGGTACATTGTATCTCTACTTCAAAAACCGAGACGAACTCTTGATGGCCTTGATCGCCGATGATTTTGACCGTCTCATCGAAATGCTTGAAACAGTTGTGAAGGGCGATACAGATCCGGAGAAGAAGCTCTTAGCATCGATCAGCACATTCAACGAGTTCTCAAAAGGAAATGAGTTCTTCTATCAAGTGATGACACAATTCAACATTCGTTCGCTGATCCAACACGATGGTGATAGTGAGCCGGTCTGTCACTTCAGAACAGTGAATCAGCGGATGATGGAATTGTTGACGTCAGTTGTTCAAGAAGGCGTGGACAGGAAGGTCTTCTTCATCGATCAACCGGTACAGGAGATCGTTGTCCAGCTCATCATTTCGCTCAAAGGGGCTATGGTCATTCTTCGGAATAACATGCTACCTCCGGAGTGGTTAACACGTGATGTTGAAGAGCTGCTCCACAGTATTGCCTGTCTCATGATCAGGGGGCTGAAGTCGAAGGAGCCCCTTTCAACTACCTAGAAATTGAAGTAACACAAAACACCACGATTTGGGAAACACCATGACGTTCCGCACAATATCATCCATCGTCCTCATAGGCATCGTTACGATGGCCTGTTCTAAGGACACCGACAAGCCGCTCGAGCAGCAACTCGATTCTCTCCGAACCGAGAAGGCAAAGATCGAAGAGAAGATCACTGAACTTCAGAAAAAACTTGGTAAGGTCAACACGCCATTGGCAGCTCAGCCGGTGACAACCATTACTGCCGCAATGCAGTCTTTTGCACACGTACTTGATGCCAAGGGAACGGTTGACTCTCGTTCTTCTCTGCAGATCACACCCCAAATGGCAGGGCGTATCGTTCGTGTGAATGTTGTGAATGGCGAAGCTATCTCCAAAGGACAACTATTGGTTGAACTTGATGCGGAGATCGTTCGCAAGGGGATCGAAGAAGTAAAGACGCAACTTGACTTTGCTGTTACGATGTTCGAAAAGCAGAAGAGGATCTATGATCAGAAAGCCGGAAGCGAGGTTCAGTACCTCTCGGCTAAGAATCAAAAGGAATCTCTGGAGCGTCGATTGGAGTCGCTCAATGAACAGCTTGCAATGTCGAGAGTTGTTGCACCAACGAGTGGGTTCGCAGACAATGTGGTTGCCAAGGTAGGGGAGAATGTTGCTCCCGGAATGCCCCTTCTCACCGTGGTTAACACATCGGACATGCGTGTTGTTGTGGATCTCGCTGAGTCGTTCATCGGAACCGTAACTACGGGTGATCCGGTGACGATCCAGTATCAGGAGATCTCTGACTCAATGAAAACGAAGATCAACGTAGTGGCAAAGTCGGTCAACCCTGTTAGCCGCACCTTCCGCGTTGAGATACCTGTCCGTCCGGTACCACCGAACCTTCGTCCGAACACTACCTGTCGCGTATTGATCAACGATGTAACCGTTGCATCTACTATCGTCATGCCGCTCACTGCAGTCCTGCATGATAACATCGGTTCCTATGTCTACATCGTGGACGATAAGAGCACTGCGCGCCGACGTGAAGTGCAAACCGGTCTCACTTCCGGTGGGAATGTACAGATCGTGATGGGTCTTTCGGTAGGGGAGAACGTCATTGTTCGTGGAGCAGTGGACGTAGCAGACGGTCAAATTGTTCGCACAGTGAAGTAACCTAAGCACATGCAACACCACAAAAAATTTCCCATCACATCGTGGGCAGTAGAGAATCGTACAACGATCTACGTGCTAACGGTGATCCTCTCGATCCTTGGCGTGTTCTCCTACATGAGCCTGCCAAAGGAGCAATTCCCGGATATCGTTGTACCAACGATCTTGGTAACAACCATCAACGCCGGTACATCACCTGTGGACGTAGAGAACCTGATCTCTCGTCCGCTCGAGAAGCAGATCAAGTCCATCGCCGACGTCAAGAAGGTAACAAGCACAAGTATCCAGGACGCATCGATCGTTGTTGTTGAATTCACAACGGGTATCGACCCAGTGATCGGCAAACAACGCGTGAATGATGCTGTGGATCGTGCACGCTCGGATCTGCCTACACAACTCACGAAGGAGCCGCAGGTTCAGGAAGTGGACTTCTCGGAGTTCCCGATCATGAACGTCAATATCTCCGGAAACGTCGGTCTTGATGTGCTCAAGCAATACGCAGATGATCTGCAAGACAAGTTCGAATCCCTCAAGGAGATCCGTCGCGCAGACATCATCGGCTCGCTCGAGAAGGAAGTCCGCGTCGATATCGATCCCTACAGACTCCAAGCGGCCGGCATTTCGTTCGACGACGTCTCGCGTGCTATACAGTATGAGAACGTCAACATCTCAGGGGGCGAAGTCCTCAACGATGGGATCCGCCGAAACCTACAGGTAACGGGCGAATTCAAGGATGTGTCCCAGATCGAGAATGTGATCGTAAAGGGAAGTCGCGGAAACACGGTCTACGTGCGTGATATCGCCACTGTCGTTGAGACCAATAAGGAACAACAGAGCTTCGCTCGTTTGGACGGTAAGGACGTTGTGACGTTGGCTGTGTTGAAGAAGGCGGGTGAGAATCTCATCAATGCTTCCGACCAGATCCAACAGATCGTGAAGGAGTATTCTGCCACCAAACTCCCAAAGAACGTCACGATCACCATCACGAATGATCAATCCACGGCAACGCGGATCAATCTTGCCGACCTTATCAACACGATCATCATCGGCTTCATTCTGGTGACCATCGTATTGATGTTCTTCATGGGCGTTCAGAACGCCTTGTTCGTTGGTCTCGCTACGCCCCTTTCATCCTTCATTGCCTTCCTTATCATGCCGGGCTTTGACTTCACGTTCAACGTTGTGGTCACGTTCGGGTTCTTATTAGCACTGGGCATTGTTGTTGACGACGCCATTGTGGTGATCGAGAACACCCACCGCCTGCACACAAAGGATAAGATCGATATCAAGACGGCAACCAAGTATGCAGCCGCAGAAGTGTTCGCTCCTGTGGTGGCTGGTACTCTCACCACGCTTGCTCCGTTCTTCCCGCTGCTGTTCTGGCCAGGCCTGGTGGGTGAGTTTATGGTCTACCTTCCGGCCATTCTCATCATCACGCTTACCGCTTCGCTTGTTGTTGCCTACATCATGAATCCGGTCTTTGCCGTGGACTTCATGGATCGTAAGCCGGCACGAGTATCAAGGCGTAAGCTCTTTGCCATCGGTGCAGCCATCGGTTTGGCTTCCGTTGGTGCTGTTACGGGTGGTCAGGTATGGATCGCGTTCCTCTCGATCTTCACATTCGGATTCTGGCTTACGAATCGAAAGTTCATTACACCGCGGCTGATCAAGCCATTCCAAGAGAAGACTCTTCCGTGGGTGATGGATCTTTATCGTGGTACGCTCCGATTCGTGCTTCAAGGGAAGCGACCATATCTCGTGATCGCAAGTATGGTCGGCCTCTTTGTCGTGACCATCTTCCTGATGGTAGTAGCCGGCCCTAAGGTTGTCTTCTTCCCAGAAGCAGACCCGAACTACGCCTACGTCTACGTGCAGATGCCTATCGGTACGGATGCTGCAGAGACTGACTCTGTTGTCCGCGTAGTTGAACAACGCGTGAACAAGGTCCTTGGTCATAAGAATCCGCTCGTGAAGTCGGTGATCTCCAACGTAGGCCTTGGTGCCGGTGATCCACAGAACCCGGATAGAACGATCACGCCTCACAAGGGTAAGGTTACGGTGGCCTTTGTGGAATTCCAGTATCGGCATGGGGCAAGCACTCAAGAGTACCTCGGTAAGTTCCGTGATGAACTCCGCGACCTCCCGGGTGTTGAGATCCTTGTTGCGAAAGAGTCAAATGGTCCACCAACAGGCAAGCCGATCAACATTGAGATCAGTGGCGACGAACTCGATCAGTTGATCGCCATTCAGGATCGAGTACGTCGCATCCTTGTTGACTCCTTGCAGATTCCCGGCATTGAAAAGTTGAAGAGCGACCTTGTCAGGAACAAGCCGGAACTCTCGGTTGTGATCGATAGGGAGAAGGCAAATGCAGAGGGTATCTCAACGGCTCAGGTCGGTATGGCCCTTCGCAATTCCCTCTATGGAAGTGAAGCAACCAAGTACCGGTCTGGCGAGGATGAATATGCTGTTCAACTCCGTGCGCGTGAAGATATGCGAGGCAACGCTGATGCGTTACTGAATCTTCCGATCACATATCGTGATATGAGCAGCGGACAATTCCGCCAGATCCCGATGTCGTCCATCGCCCATCTTGAGTATTCCTCCACCTTTGCCGGGATCAATCGTAAGAACCAAAAACGCGTAGTGACGCTCGGTTCCAATGTGCTTGAAGGATTCAACGAGAACGAGGTGAATGCTGAGATCCGCGCGGCACTCAAGAACTTCGAACTTGAAGATGGATACGAGATCAAGCTTACCGGAGCTCAAGAAGAACAGGCTGAAAGCGCCAACTTCTTGGCTATGGCATTCGGCATCGCTGCGATGTTGATCCTGCTCATCATGGTGACGCAGTTCAACTCGCTGTCAAAGCCCCTTCTCATCATGGTAACCGTGCTCTTCAGTCTTATCGGCGTGTTGCTTGGCTTTGTGATCTTCCGAATGACCTTCTCCATCGTGATCACTGGCGTGGGCGTTATCGCTCTTGCCGGTATCGTGGT
>Ga0154020_10003197_pt1 | contig 19790 bp, 15 predicted proteins | sample Klosneuvirus_201_FD_109709 | JGI IMG/M metagenome (GOLD analysis project Ga0154020, IMG submission 109709) | Active sludge microbial communities from wastewater, Klosterneuburg, Austria - Klosneuvirus_20160825_MG | ecosystem: Engineered > WWTP > Aerobic digester > Activated sludge | place... | reverse complement strand
GGTCGCGGGATATTTACCTCCATCAAAGACCGGCGGCACGGCGAACATCTCGCCCTCCTGAAAAACTCCGATGATCACTTCCTTGCCCGGTTCGAGAAAGTGGATCATCTTTACCCGCCCTGATAAAACAATAGGCAGAAAAGCGGCATCGTCGCCGCCCGCGAAGACTTCTTCGTCCACGCCAAACGTCCTGACCCGCCCGCATTTGTGCAGCAAGTGCGACAGGTCGGAACTGATCGATGAGAGAAGTGGTTTCATTGGTCGTTATCTTAGACGGCGATGATCCTCGCTCGCGCTTATCGTAGCGGCGAGACGTGATATCCGCGTTTTTTCCTGTTTCGCGTCCATTATATGATGGATCATTATCTTTTGATACGACGGTGCCTGCGAAGTGAAAAACGCCCAAGCCTTCTTGTTATTGCGGAACTGCTTTTCAAATTCTGACGAAAGCTCACTCGCTTCTTTTTCATAAGAATAGATCGCCGACCTCTTTTCAGTTCGCTTTTCGAAAGCCGCGATGCCGGCAGGCTTCATCACCCCGGCATTTGTAAGCTCTTCGACCTTTCGAATATTCACCCCACTCCAAATACTGCCCGCTTTTCGCGGTGTGAATCTGATCGAATAGCTTTCGTCATCGATGCGCCTTCGCACGCCGTCGATCCAGCCGAAGCAGAGAGCCTGATCGACCGATTCGGGCCATGTCATGTTTGGTTTTCCGCTGCCGACCTTGTTAAATCTGACCAGAAGCTCGGTCTCAGTCTCGTGGTTCTTTTCGAGCCACTCACGGAATGGGTTTTGGTTAGGGAAAAATTTTGGAAGCATTCGTAATGATAGCAAACATTACAAAAGCTTCGACTTGGCTTCCAGTTCGGCGGCCTTTTGTTCGTCGGCTTCGGCGAGTGGGATCTTTTTAAGGAGGCGGTAGGCGGCGGCGCGATTCTTGTAGGCCTCCGCGAATTTGGCGTCGATCGCGATCGCTGCTGTCAGATCAGCGACGGCTGCGTCGAGATCTTTCAGCAGCAGCCGTATCTTTCCGCGATTCGCTAAAGCCTTTGCGTGCTGTGGATTAAGCTCGATGACCTTGCTGAAGTCGGCTTCGGCACCCGTGAGGTCGCCTTTGTCGCGGCGGGCCGTTCCACGATTGTAATACGCCGACGTGCTCGACGATGCGAGGCCGATCGCCCGCGTGTAATCGGTGATGGCGGCGTCGGTATTTCCTTTCAATTTGTAAACAACGCCGCGATTGAGATACGCACTCGCTAGATCCGGATCGATCCTAAGAGCAGCCGTTAGATCCTTGATCGCTCCGTCGAGGTCGCCCTTGTTCTTGCGTACGATGGCACGGTTAACGTAAGCGTCGGTGTCGTCGGGAGCGAGTTCCAGAGCCTTAGTATAATCCTCGATCGCCCCGTCCGGGTCACCATCTTTCTGCCGGTCGACCGCCCGATTAAAATAAGCGTCCGCCGTCATCTGTGCCGAAGCCTGCGTGGCAAAAATTCCCACAGAGAACATCGCGAAAACGAAAAGAAAAATAGAATATCTCATTCCTTACCCCTCATATCACGATAAAAAGACCGATTCAGACGCATCTTTCGGATAAATTGGCGTTTAGCCGGTACGATAAACCGGTGAGGTTGCTCCGCTGGCTGGATCGAGAGATCTTTTTATGATCGTTCTCAGTACTTGTGATTCTCTTCCGGGTAGAGTTTTTCGAGGGGGTCGGGGAGTTGGTCGGATTCCATTTGGCCTTGGTAGGGGCGGAGGAGTTCTTCGTCGCCTTCGGTTAGCCAGAGGTTTTGTTCGTCGAGGTTGGTGAAGATTACGGGCATGGCTTTTTCGTGGATCGGGCGCATGAAATCGTTCGGTTCGGTGGTGAATACCGTGAACGAATACCGCGTCTGGCCGTTGTCGAAATAGCGGCTCCAGAGGCCGGCGAGAGCGTACGGCGTTCGGTCTTTGACAAAGATCTCGACGGGCGGCAGGCCTTTGCCCTTGATGGGCCATTCATAGAAACTGTCGACCGGGAACAGGCATCGCTGGCCTTTCTTGAGCAACGCGGGCCAGAGTTTTTTCTCGTGCATCGTCTCGACGCGGGCGTTGAAGGTCGGATATTTTGCCTCGAATTTGCCCGCACCGTCCCACTGGCACCACCAGCGGGCTTCGAGCGTTTTGATCAGCCCGTCACCGCGGCGGGCGACGATGAACGCCGGCTCGGTCGGCCGCAGATTTCGCCGCTCGACAAATTCGTCGGGCGTTTCCCAATAAGAAATGTACTTCTCATACCGGCTGACGTGGACCTGTGAAGCTCTTCCGCACATATTTCGATTGTATCAGAAGAATTTCCGGGTGTACCGAATGTGAATTCGCGAAAAAGTGCGGTCTTCTAAAGAATCGACTCGGAATTCGCGAAACTTTTTCGTCGATGTTAGTGTATTATTCATTCACACTTTCAATTTCGGCAGGGTAGCCGGGAAATTTTATCAGGAGAATCTTTAGGGGAAGACGGGAAGGCTGCGGCTTTGCCGGGCTGTTTGATTATGAAGAAATACAGATCGTTACATATCGCGGCAGTGGTTTTATTGCTGCAGTCTTTTGTGATGCCGGCGGCAATGCTGGCGCAGGATGCTAAACGGGACGAGGTTTACGCCGCGATCCGCAAAGAGGGAATGGAGAATTCGAAAATAATGAACACGATGCATTATTTTACCGATCTCTACGGCCCGCGTTTGACCGGTTCGCCAAATCACGTGAACGCCGCGAAATGGGCGGCCCGCGAAATGAAATCGTGGGGCTTTGATTTTGCGGATCTCGAGGCGTGGGACTTCGGGCATCCGGGTTGGGTCAATGACCGCAACACCGGCGTCATGCTCAAGCCCGTTGCCGACACGCTGACATTCGAAGTGCTCGCCTGGACGCCTTCGACCAAAGGCCCTGTCACGGCAGAGGCTGTAAGCATGGTCCTTCCGTCATTCCCGGCAGCGGCGAATCCGCGTATCATGCAGAATCCGACCCAGGAAGAGCTGACGGCTTATTTTGACAAGGTAAAAGGCGACATCGCCGGTAAGATCGTGCTCGTTGGAACACAAACTTTCATCGACCAGTCGACGCCGCAGGCACCAAAACGTGTCGACGACGCCGTTCTCAAATGCCGTATGGACCCGACCAAAACTCCGGCTGATTGTGCCGCCCTCGGCGGCGGAGCAGGCGGACCTGGCGGCGGGCCTCGCGGCGGCGGTCCGGGCGGACCGGGCGGCGGCGGACAGGTCACACCGCGTCCGAATGCTCTGACCGGAGCTCAGATCAGCGACCAGCTCGATAAATTCCTGCTCGACAACAAAGTTCTGGTTCGCGTCAATGAATCACAGCTCGATCGCGGCCTCGTTCGTGCATTCAATAACCGCACGTTCGACGTTACCAAGGTCGTCCCGACGGTCGTCATGCGTACCGAAGATTTCGGCCGCATCTATCGCCTCATCCAGCACAAAACGCCTGTCACGCTCGAATTCGACCTTCGCAGCCACACCGTGCCCGATGGCGTCACAAGCTACAACGTAGTCGGCGAGATCTGGGGTTCGGACAAAAAGGACGAAGTCATCATGCTCGGCGGCCACCTCGATTCGTGGCACTCGGCAACCGGTGCGACCGACAACGCGGTCGGCTGCGCAACGATGATGGAAGCCGCACGCATTCTGAAAGCCATCGGCGTCAAACCTCGCCGCACGATCCGCGTCGCCTGCTGGGGCGGTGAAGAACAGGGACTGCTCGGCTCGGCCGCGTACGTCAAACGCCACTTCGGCACGTTTGAAAATCCGACGCCCGAATACGCCAAGTTCGGCGGTTATTTCAACATCGACAGCGGAACCGGTAAGGCTCGGGCGCTTAATGTTTTCGGCCCGGCCGAAACAGCGACTGTCCTGCGCGATGCTCTGGCACCGTTCCCCGATCTCGGCTTCGCCGGCGTCAACACGACCAAGAGCCGTGCGACCGGTGGAACAGACAGCACGTCGTTCAATTTTGCGGGCTTACCCGGAATCGGTACTCAGCAGGACCCGATCGAGTACTTTGCGGGCACATGGCACACGAATATCGATACCTACGAACGCATAATCGAGGCCGATGTGAAAGCATCGTCGATCATCTTCGCAGCGGCTGTTTATACGCTTGCGATGCGTGACGGCCTGCTGCCGAGATTCTCGGCCGCCGAAATGCCGCCGCCGCCAACCCCGGCTCCGACACCAACGCCCGCGGCATCGCCGAGGCCGTAACCCTTGACCGCAAGTGCAGCGTGCCTGGCTGATCCCAGGACAGGCACGCTGCACTTTGCAAAACAATTAATTCGGCTGTATTTTTGCCGTGTTTTCTAATTGTAAAAATGAAGTACAAGATCGCCACAACAGTTGAACCCGACTTTGTCCGTGTCACTGCAACCGGCGAATATGCGTTCGAAGACCTGCCCGGATTTATCTCTGAACTCAGAAACATCGCCCTCGCCAACGCTCAAAGCAAACTCCTCATCGACTGCCGCCAGCTCGACATCGACATGACCGAAGCCGAACGCTTCGCCGGCGGCCAGCGTGTCGCCGAGATCTTTCGCTCAAAGATCAAAGCCGCCCTCGTCATGCCCCCCGGACAAGTCACCAAACTAGGCGAACTAGCCGCCGTCAACCGAGGCGCCCGATTCCTCGTCACCACCTCAGAATCTGAGGCCCTCAAATGGCTCGCCGGCTGACTCCGCGCCACCAGATATTTTCACTGGATTCCGATCTTATCCCCATCTCGCTGCCCATTGAGAAAGATCCGACGGCGAACGGCAAATGAGCTGCTTCAGCAGCGACGCGCCAGGAAATTTGCCGGTTCAGAGGCCAAAAACACCTTTGACCAATCAAGAAAATAACTCTACCAATCTCGCACTTTTCATGTACCAATGTGCCCAAAGTACTCTACCAATCCCAATAAACACGGGCACCTCGCGGTGATGGGCGGGAAATTGGCGTTATTTGGAAAATTTCGATTTGTGACACGAAAAATTTCGCCGGATCCGGCGCCCGAAAAGGCGCCCTTTCGGGCGCTCGTGGCTGACCGATCTTGGATCAGGGAAGCCGGATCTTCTTTTTCCGGAATTTGTAAAAACCAGCCCCTAATCGCTCTTTACTAGAAACATAAATTGACGGTAAAAAATATTCCTGATCGATGCGATTCGCTATTGCTTTTACGGCTTGGTTTTGCGTAAATATAGTTAATCCAATAAGTTCAAAAAATCAGAGCCGTTTTCTGCGAAGAGATTTTCCCTTTAAATATGCAAGAATTTACAGACCAGATGCCTTCGGACATTGAGCGTTTTCCGATGGTTCCTATTCGAGATGTAGTCATTTTTCCGTACACAAAAGTCGCCTTCAAGATCGGCCGGCCCTCGTCCGTAATGGCGTTAGAGCAAGCAATGACGGGCGAACGGCAGATCTTCCTGGCTACCCAGCACGACGCCACGGTCGACGAACCGGCCGCCGATCAGATCTATCAGGTCGGAACTCTGGGCCGCATCCTCCAGGCCCAACGTCAGGACAACGGTCAGATCAAAGTTGTCGTGGAAGGCCGTGAAAGAGGGCGTTCGGTGCGTGTCGAGCAGGGCTCGGACGGAATGTTCTACGCCCACGTCCGCCGCATCGGAGCGACCGACGAATCGGGCTATCGGACCGATGGTCTGCTTCAGAAGATTCACTCGCTGGTCGAGCAATTCCTGAGGGTCTCGCCGGATGCTTATACCGATGCTCTTCATGCCAGTTTGAGGGGCGTTTCGGCGGCGCAGATCGCGGATTCGATGTCGTCGCATTTGCGGATCGGGGTCAATGAAAAGCAGGAGTTGCTCGAGACCGTTTCGGTCGCCGAACGCCTGCAAAAGCTGGTCGAAGTGCTCGAAGCCGAGATCGAAAAACGCCAGCTCGACCGCAACATCCATTCCCGTACCAAGAAACAGATGGACAAGCATCAGCGGGAATATTATCTCAACGAACAGATCAAAGCCATCCACAAAGAACTGGGCCGAAAAGACGATAAAGCCGAGCTGGAAGAGTTAAAGAAAAAGATAGTTGAAGCCGGTATGACCGAGGAGGCAACCGACAAGGCAATGCAGGAATTCGGCCGCCTCGAATCGATGCCGCCGATGTCCGCCGAGGGAACGGTCGCGAGGACTTATTTGGACTGGCTCATCAACGTGCCGTGGCAGCAGCGTTCCGAGGAGATCGAGGAGCTAAGTGAAGCAGAAAAGACGCTTAACGAAGACCATTACGGGCTTGAAAAGATCAAGGAACGGATCCTGGAATTCCTCGCAGTTCGTCAGCTTGTAAAGAATCCGAAAGGGACGATCCTATGCTTCGTCGGGCCTCCGGGAGTCGGTAAAACCTCGCTTGGAAAATCGATAGCCAACGCGACGGGCCGGAAATTTGTGCGACTGGCACTGGGCGGAGTTCATGACGAGGCCGAGATCCGCGGGCATCGGCGCACGTATATCGGCTCAATGCCGGGGCAGATCGTCCAGTTAATGAAACGTGCAGGAACCACGAACCCTGTTATCCTTCTTGACGAGGTCGACAAGCTCGGACGCGATTATCGCGGCGACCCGAGCGCAGCGTTGCTCGAGGTCTTGGATCCGGAGCAGAACAGCACGTTCCGCGACCATTATCTTGACGTTGACTATGACCTTTCGCACGTATTTTTTATCGCTACGGCCAATGTTTTGCACACGATTCCACCTGCTTTGCAGGACAGGCTTGAGATTTTGAATCTTTCCGGCTACACCGAGCGTGAAAAGCTTGAAATAGCGAAGCAGCATCTGATCGACAAGCAATGTGAGAACAGCGGAATCGATGCGGAACGGGTTGTGTTTACAGACGATGGGATCATTGAAACCATCAGGCATTACACCCGCGAAGCCGGGGTCCGAAACCTTGAGCGCGAGATCGGCTCGTGCCTTAGGAAGATCGCCCGGAAGTTTGTCGGTTCAGATGACAAAGAAAATTTCCGGGTTGTAGTCAATGCTGAAATGGTACAGCAACTTCTCGGTGTTATCCGGTATCGCAAGCAGGATATTGCTCGCAAGAGCGAGATCGGGTTGGTGAATGGACTGGCGTGGACAGAGGTTGGCGGCGATGTTTTACAGATCGAGGCGACGCTTGTTAAGGGAAAAGGTGACGTTACTTTGACAGGGAAACTCGGTGAAGTAATGCAGGAATCGGCAAAAGCTGCATTGACGTGCATTCGAACGCGGGCGGACGAATTGGGAATCGATTCCGCAATATTTCGCGAGAAAGATCTGCACATTCACGTTCCCGAAGGTGCGATACCAAAGGATGGGCCGAGCGCAGGTATCACGATCGCAACTGCAATGGTTTCGGTAATGACAGGGAAGGCGGCTCGCCACGATGTTGCAATGACCGGCGAAATTACGCTTCGCGGCAAGGTATTACCGATTGGGGGCGTTAAAGAAAAGCTGCTCGCGGCACATCGATTTGGGTTGAAAACTATTATCCTTTCAAAGGAAAACGAGAAAGACCTGGTCGATATCCCTGACGAAGTACGTGATGATCTGACGATCCACGCGGTAGAGTATATAGACGAAGTTTTGGGTCTTGCTCTCGAAGATGGCGGTCGCGAAATAAAGCTCGAGACGCCGGTCGTATGGAGTTCTGATTCCGCGGCTACGGAGATATCCGCGACCGTTGAATAGATTGGATCCCCGGGAAACTCGATGAAGATCACATCTGCCGATTTTGTTAAGAGCGCGTTTGAAAAGCGCCATTGGATCATTGACGGCAGACGGGAGATCGCCTTCTTGGGGCGTTCGAATGTGGGAAAATCGTCCCTGATTAACTCGTTGCTTTTGCGCAAAGGCCTGGCTCGTACTTCAAATACGCCGGGGCGGACACAGAGCATTAACTTCTTTCTGATAAACGACAGCTTCTATTTTGCTGACCTGCCGGGCTACGGCTACGCGAAGGTCTCAAAAACAATGCGTGCGGACTGGGGGAAAATGGCTGAAGAGTACCTGGGTGAACGGGAAGAATTAGCACTGTGTATCCAACTTGTGGATTCAAGGCACAAGCCATCAGATCTGGATATTCAACTTAACGAATGGCTTGAGTTCAATGGTAAGCCGCATCTAATTGTCGCGACAAAGTCGGACAAGACATCGGCGAACGAGCTTAGAAAATCGTTGAAAGAAGCGGAAAAGGTCCTGCCGGGTGCCAAGATATTGAGTTATTCGGCCCAAACGGGGCGCGGACGCGACCAGGTTTGGGCGGAAATTAACGCGGCGATAAATAATTATTAAACCTCCGGTTGATTTTTAACATCACATATTGTAATAATTATGGTTCCCGGATTCTTTTGAGTTCTCTGAAAGCTTCTTTAGCTTATTTCACTGGCATTACTACATACAATCCGTACGATTTTTTCCGCTTTATCTTTCTGAATAGTCCAAGGGCGTTAACGCGCGAGAAAATTCGTAAAAACCGCAGAATGCTGTCGCAAGGTAAACCGACGTCCAAATTATCTAGACTCTAAAATGGCCACTAAAACCACACAAACCCGTAGACCGAAAGTTGCGAAATCCGCACCTGTTGACGAAAAGGAAATTGCTCCGGTCGAGGAAATCGATGCCGTAAGTTCCGACCCTTCTGAAAAGAAGAAAAAGGGTTCTGACAATAACAACGGAAGTTCCGAAGATACGACCCTGAATATCGGCGACCTCAAAGATATGTCGATCAGCGAACTGACGCACATCGCCAAGGAAATGGGCATAGAAGGTGCGACCGGGCTGAGAAAGCAGGAACTGATCTTCAAGGTTCTGGCGGCCCAGACCGAGAAAAGCGGACTTATTTTTTCGCAAGGCGTATTGGAGACGCTGCCCGATGGATTCGGCTTCCTGCGTGCTCCGGAATACAACTATCTGCCTGGCCCGGACGATATTTATGTCAGTCCGTCCCAGATCCGCAAATTTGACCTACGAACCGGCGACACCGTTTCCGGCCAGATCCGCCCGCCAAAGGAAGGGGAGCGTTATTTCGCTCTCATTAAGGTCGAGGCCATCAATTTCGAGTCGCCCGAGCAGTCGCGAGAGAAGGTTTTCTTTGACAACCTGACGCCGCTCTATCCGGACGAGCAGTTGACGATGGAGATCGAAGGTGATCCTGAACGCATCGCTGCCCGCGTCATGGATCTCGTCACGCCGATCGGTAAAGGCCAGCGTGCTTTGATCGTCGCTCCACCGCGTACCGGTAAGACGATGCTGCTGCAAACTATCGCCAATTCGATCACGATGAACCATCCAGAGGTCACACTGATCGTTTTGCTGATCGACGAGCGTCCTGAGGAAGTTACGGACATGCAGCGCAGCGTTAAGGGTGAGGTCATTTCCTCGACCTTTGACGAACCGCCGACACGCCACGTGCAGGTTGCCGACATGGTCATTGAAAAGGCCAAACGCCTGGTCGAGCACAAACGCGACGTGGTTATACTTTTGGATTCGATCACTCGTCTCGCGCGGGCACACAACGCTGTGGTTCCGCCGTCAGGTAAGATCCTGTCGGGCGGTATTGACTCTAATGCTCTACAGAGGCCGAAGAGGTTCTTTGGTGCGGCACGTAACATCGAGGAGGGCGGTAGCTTAACGATCATCGCGACGGCCCTGATCGATACAGGTTCAAGAATGGACGACGTTATTTTCGAGGAGTTCAAGGGAACCGGTAACTCGGAAATTCACCTCGACCGCAAGCTCTCGGACAAGCGTCTGTTTCCGGCGATCGACCTTCAGCGTTCGGGTACTCGAAAGGAAGAATTGCTCATCGATAAGGAAAACCTTAACCGGATCTGGGTCATGCGTCGCGTGCTCAATCCGCTGTCGCCAGTCGAGCAGATGGAAGTTGTCCTGGAAAGGCTTTCTAAGACCAAGACAAACGCTGAATTTTTAGCGTCGATGCAAACATAGTAGTTGTCAGTTGTCAGTTGTCGGTTGTCAGCAGTTAGTTTTCGGATCTTTCTGACAACTGACGGCGGACAACCGATAACTTTTTCATTTATGCGCGTAGCCGTAATCTCTGCTGAAGCAGTTCCATATTCCAAGACCGGAGGCCTGGGAGACGTCGCGGGGGCGTTGCCGAAGGCGCTAAAGCAGATCGGCATCGATTCGCTTCTGATCACCCCTTGTTATTGGCAGACGAAAGGCGAATATCTCTGGAGCACGGCGATAGATGATCTGTGGCTAAATTGGCGCGGACGCCCGTACCATGCGAGAGCTTTTTACAGCGAGGCAAACGGCTCTCCGACCTTTCTGATCGATGCTCCGTCGCTGTTTCACCGCGACTCGATTTACGGGTATACAGAGGACTACGAACGCTTTGCCTTCTTCAATCACGCCGCACTTGTCTTGCTAGAACGCATCGGAGCGGCACCCGACATAGTTCACCTGAACGACTGGCATTGTGGATTCGCGGCGGTCGAGATCGCTGCCAGGCGACAGTATCAGTCGTATTGGCGAAACACCCGAACGGTTTTCTCGATCCACAACATGGCATACCAAGGTGGTTTTCCATTAGGGGAATTACCTGCGCTTGGATTTTCGAGCGGTTTGGCCCGCGATAGTTTTAGCTTTAATGGCTATGCATCGGCTATGAAGGCGGGCCTCGAAAGGTCGGATACGCTTTCTACCGTTTCGCGTCGATACGGTTATGAAATACAGACGCCTGAGTTTGGCCAAGGACTTGATTGGCTTACGCGAAAACGTGCTGACCGGTTGATCGGCATCACAAATGGTGTCGATTACGAGGAGTGGAATCCCGAAACAGACAAAGAACTGCCGGCACATTTCTCGATCGACGATCTCTCGGGAAAGGCAGAATGCAAACGAGCATTGCTAGATCGCTTTCATCTGACGATCGAACTCGACCGCCCGATATTCGCGTCCGTTACGCGTCTGACTTCGCAGAAAGGAGTTGAGCTAATTAGACAGGGAGCGGGTGACATTCTGGCGGCTGGCGGCTTCTTTATTGCGCTTGGTTCGGGCGAGAAAGACTCGGAGCAATTTCTGCAGACACTTCGCGACTATGCCCCCTCGCGGGTCGGCGTTTACATCGGCTATAATGAAAGCCTGGCACATCTGATCGAAGCGGGAGCGGACATGTTCCTGATGCCGTCGAAGTTTGAGCCGTGCGGGCTAAACCAAATGTATTCATTAAGATACGGAACGATCCCGATCGTTAGAGCCACGGGCGGACTGGACGACACGGTTGAAAATTGGGACGCCGTCAGCGGTCGCGGAAATGGGTTCAAATTTGGTCCGTATCAGGCAGATAAGCTGCTGGAAAAGATCTATGAGGCTCGTTTCGCTTACGAAGATAAGGAATCCTGGGCAAAGATCCAGCGGAACGGCATGACGGTCGATAATTCGTGGGAAAACGCGGCGAGGAATTATGTTGACCTGTATAATTGGACTATGAATTGACAGGGTTGAAGATGATGTAAGGGATGGGTAGGTTGTTCCCTCTTATCTCTTTCATCCATTTTATCCCTGTTAAAAATGCCCTTGGTTGGCAGACACATTTATGATAATTGTTATTATCGGAGCCCAGTGGGGTGACGAAGGTAAGGGAAAGGTCGTTGACCTGCTCGCGGATCGGTTCGACATTGTCTCCCGCTATCAGGGCGGACACAATGCCGGCCACAGCGTCTATGTCGGTGATAAAGCCTTTGTTCTCAGGCTTTTACCTTCTGGTATCATTCACGAAGACAAAACCTGCGTTCTCGGTAACGGCATGGTTATCGACCCAAAAGCCTTTTTCGAAGAGGTCGATCAGATCGCTGAAAAGGGAATCTCAGTCACGCCGGACCGTCTCAAAGTTTCGAGCCGTGCTCACCTGATCATGCCGTACCATCGTGCTCTTGATCACACGTCGGAAGAACGTCTCGGGAACGAAAAGATCGGCACAACACTTCGTGGGATCGGCCCGGCGTACGAAGACAAAGCAGGACGACGCGGTATCCGGGTCGCCGATGCTATGTCCCCCGAGCTTTTGAAACTGCGAGTCGAACGCAATCTCGAAGAGGCCAATCGGATAATCGTTCTGTTCGGTAACCAACCGCTGCGGGCCGATGAGATCCTCGAAGAAATTACGCCGCTCGTCGAACGTCTGCGGCCATTTGTTTGCGAAACCTCGCATTTCCTCGCGGAAGCTCGCAAGGCCAATAAAAAGATATTGCTTGAAGGTGCACAGGCGACTCTACTTGATGTGGATCACGGCACTTATCCATATGTCACGTCATCGAACCCGACCGCAGGCGGTGCTTCGGTAGGAGCGGGAATTCCCCCGCACCATATTACCGGTGTTCTGGGTATCGTCCGCACATATGCAACGCGCGTCGGAGAAGGGCCGTTCCCGACGGAGATGATCGATTCGGAAGAAGATATGGCGAATCTGATTCGTCAGCGCGGCAACGAATACGGCTCGGTCACGAAACGGCCGCGTCGGTGCGGTTGGTACGATGCGGTCGCGCCACGTTATGCGGCTGAGCTGAACGGGTTCGATTCTGTTGCTCTCACCAAACTCGACGTTCTCGACGCTCTCGAAGAGATCAAGGTATGCGTCGGGTACGAGATCGACGGGCGACGCGTTGATACATTTCCGGCAGTTTCCAGTGAGTTAACAAAGATCAAACCGATCTACGAGACGCTGTCAGGCTGGATGTCCGATACGGTTGGAACGACAGATTTCGACAAGCTGCCGGAAAAGGCGCAAGCGTATGTCCGTTTTCTATCCGATCAGATCGGCGTTGAGATCGGGCTCATATCGACCGGACCGGAACGCGATCAGACGATCATTCTCAAAGAGTCTGTCATGGAAGGCTGGTTCGAAGCCAAAGCTTAGAGCGAAACTATGAGATCTGCGACAGTCGAGATCGTTGAATTTAACGATGAATGGGCCGAAGATTTCGCCGCATTGAACTACGAATGGATCGAAAAGTTTTTCGCCGTCGAGAAGCATGATCGCGACATTCTCGATAACCCGCGTGAGGCCGTGATCGCACCCGGCGGTCAGATATTCATGGCGATCGTATCTGGCCTCGCGGCGGGCACGGTTGCACTAATTCCCTCGGAAGACGGAGTTCTGGAACTAACTAAAATGGCGGTTGCTACTGAGTTTCAGGGTATGGGAATCGCAAACCACCTTATGCAGAGGTCCATCGAGCACGCGAAGGCGTCCGGAACGCCACTAATTTTTCTCGAATCGCACCGCTCACTCCAACCAGCCCTCGCTTTGTATCGCAAATTTGGCTTTGTGGAGGTTCCAACGGACCCAAATTCGGAATACGCCCGCGCAGACATTCGCATGGAGCTTTCACTCGATCAACATCAATAATCCTAAAGCGTACGATATTGTGCATTTGGCACTTTGCAAAATGCATTCATCGTTGTATTATTCTCGTTTGTGGTCCGATAGCTCAGTCGGTAGAGCAAGTGGCTTTTAACCACTGGGTCGCAGGTTCGAGTCCTGCTCGGATCACCAATATTTGCAACAGTTAAGGCGTCCAATATGGACGCCTTTTTCTCTTTCTAACCATTGTACTAACCATTTGGATGAGGTTTTATTTCACTTCCTACCCCGAATTCTTCGGGGTTTTAATCCAGGCATTACCTCTAATGTAAAATAAACTAGTCTGGAACCATCACGTTGAAGAGCCGAGACTTCTCCCTGCTCGACTCGGTTTCTCGCGGTATCATCCGTAATCCCGATAGCCGAACAAGCCTCTTTCTGCTTTACAGCGATTATGGATTTTAGGGGGGCAAGCTGAGCCTCAATTCTCTCATCTAGCAAATTACTCAATGTTTCAATTAACTCCGCCCTCGGCATTACAATAAACTCATCGTTCATACTTACCTCCGAACCATATATGGCAATCTATGTGCCTCGGGGCAGAATTGCTATAAGATCCCTACAAAACAGCGGCATACCATGTTTCAGGCTCTAAATGAGAATTCGTGTGGTTCCCTGATAAACCATTTTCCTGTAATTTGGTTTATTTTTGAATCGAGGGGCCAAAATTATTCTATGACGCGAAATGTAATTTACTCTGGATTACCGGAAGTCGCCGAGAAGGGTGAAGGCTGCCCAATAGACGGGTTCATGAAAGCCACCCGATTTATCCTGAATTGCAGAGACTGCTGCAGCCTGAAGAGCCTGAGCGGCTGAGCGTCCTTTCAGATAATCGCGATAAAAAGAAGTGCTAAACGCTTGGGTGGCTTTATCACTCGCTTCCCATTGCGACGAGATCACCGACGAACTGCCCGAGCCGAGTAGGGCCCACGGAATGCTGATCAAACCTTCGCCGTCGTGGACCTTGCTTGTGTCACAAGACGCGAGAAATGCTAGGTTATTCGGCTTAAGGCGAACCGATAGCAGATCGTTGACGGTCAACCGGCCCGAGTCTGTGGCATTTTGATGAAAAGCAAGAAATGAAGATAGAGGATTTTCGCTATCGAGTTGGGCGTGCATGGAGAAATGAAGGATATCCGTTTCCGCTGCAGATTTGAGGAAATCCGATTTGGCGGCATTCAGCCGAGGTGAGATTCCGAATAACTTTCCAATACTCATCGCCTCGCTGTTTACATATGCTAGTTTCTGACGGTTGAAAGTGTCATTTGCAAAGATCTGGATAGTCTGTCTACGGGGCGACGCGGATGAAAGCTGTTGCTTTACCAAATAAACCGAAGGAGAATACGAAACCGTTTTCGTCTCGATCAAGTATTTATTTCCGTCCGGGCTCAGGGCATGGAAAGGTATTCTCCACAAAAGCTTGTCAGGGACGATTACTAGGTGATTTGATTTAAGCTCTAGGGGTTTCAGCAATAGATCGTAGAGTTTATTCCCATCGATTTTGAAGAATATACGATCCTTAATCTTATTTTGTGTTTCTGAGGCGAGTTTTGCGGCCTGTACTTCATCGACGGTAAGTTTAACTGCACGTAGCGGTCTTGCTGGTTCAATTACGAATGCAAGGAGTTGACCTGACGGCGTGAACTCGTAAGAAACGATCGCGACGTCGTCCGGAAATTTCAAGCTCTGCGTCCAGAAATCTTGAGTTTGCTGGCTCGCTGTTTGTTTAGCGCTCACTATGCCGTTTTCCAGCTTTGTCAGCGCCGCTTCATTTTCTGTTCCTTCGACGTAGTTGCGAGAAGTCGTAAGAAGTTCGTTTCGAATTGATTCGGATAGATCAGGACGTGGCTTCAGGACCGACCGTTCGATCCTGTCTCTAAGCAGGTTCGCTTTCAGACGTTCAGAATACTCAAAGGCTTTCGTGGGATTGCCAGTTACCTCTATCTCGCTGAGTAGTCGATATACGGAATGGTGGGCTTCCATCATTGCAATCGAAAGATCCACTGTCGCTGTGTTTCTAAATGGCTCGAACAATGAGAGTGATTTTGCCGCATATTCTCTCGCGGATTTCTCTTCGCCTAGTCGCCACGAACCCAATGCGAGTTTGTAATAGATTCGGGGGAGGTCATCTTGAAAATTCTCGTCTTCGGTCAATTTGCGGAGATGATGAGCATTGGCGATAAGTTCCTTCCAGTTCTGCTCTTTCTCAGCAATCGTGCCTTTCCAATAGGGCACAACGTAATCGGATGTGCCTTTTTCGTTTGCCAGTTTTGAGAAGTACTCGTCTGAAAGGGTACGGTTTCCGTTGAAGTTCTCAACCAAGGCTCTACCTAAAAGACGCTCAAAGCTGAATTGCTTTTCTTTATCGATTGTCTCCAACCTGGCTAGGTAGCTTCTCGCGGACTCGATATCATTTTCGTATAACGATCGAAGCAAGAGGCTGGAAAGGAACTGTCCGGCGTGATAGTTCACTTTAGCTCGAGTCGAAAGGGCAAGGCCTTTGAGATATAGGTCCTTCGATCGTCGCGGCTGGCCAGTAAGATCGAGTAGGCTCGCGAGCTCAAGATGGGCGATCCTACTTCTATGTTCGTACTCTCCGATCGAGGATTTTGTAACTAATTTTTCCGCGTACGAAAGTGCATTGGCATAGTAGAATTTCGCAGTCCAAGCTAAGCTCAGAAATCGAAGTGCGTCATAGTAGATCGAAGTCTGGCCGTTCGCCAAGGCCTCTCTCTCCGCATTTTCTAACCATATGATCGCTGCAAAGTCATGTCCTGCTGAATATAGAGTGCGACCAACTTCCAATTGGTAAGCAGCGAGCGTTTTCGAGTCATTTGCCGATAATGAATGCGCTAGTCGCAGGTTTTCGAGCATCGCTCCAGAATCGCGCTTCGAGCGAGAAACTCCTGCCTTACAGAGGTAAAGGGAAGCGACAGACCCGGGAGAGCGAGTTCGTAAGCTGGAATCAGAAATGAATCGCTCAACGATTTGAGCAGCTTCGTCAAGCCGCCCCAGTTGTATGAAGGTCCGACAAGTTAAGACGGCCAGATCAGACGCCTCTGCGACCCGTCCGGATTGAGAGAATCTTGAAATCTGTGCGGGTGCAATTCGGGCTACTTCATCAAAATAACCTTTTGAATACAGACTAGATATACTTTGCGAGCCGGATTGGCTCAGAGATATTTCCGACATGAGAACTAATGCGAAGATGACCAGGATCGGCCGTTTCGCATTAGCCCACATGTTCGGTATGCTCTTCATCAACGTAGCTCCTAGTCCGGTGTAGGTCGACAATCACCGTTGTCACCACCCTCATTATTTGGCCTACAGGTCGTGCATTGCCGCAGTGGGCATTGATCATTGCCGCCCGCGAGCGAGAGCAGGGCCGTCAACGCATAAGTGACGATACTGTTAGCCGTTGGCAATGCCCCGCCTGTCGCGAAAATGTTGCCGGCCAACAGAGTTGTCATGGTCAACGCCAAGAGAAGTGTTTTAGTTCGTTTCATTTTATTTCCTCCTTAAGTGAGTCTTAATAAATTCATACATAGCCGCTGTGACGAAGCGTCCTGAGACGCCATGTCCCGCCTCATTGGCAAATATGAACCACACATCGGCCCCTGCATCTCGAAGTTGAGATTTGAGACCAAGAATGTCCCCTTCCGGGACCCTTGAGTCGAGTTTTCCCCTGGTCAAGAACAACGGCGTTCCTTTCCATTTCGAAGCATTGTTCAGCGGCGAAAGCTCATCAAGCTTTTTCATCAAGATTTCGTCTTTCGGATCTCCGTATTCATTCTTTGCAAATTCATCGATCCAACTTTGCTGCAGATAATTCCTGATCGACACGAGCGGATATTCGGCGATGACGGCCCGAATTCGGGAAGATTCCTTAAGCCCGGTCGCCAAAGCTACGAACCCCCCGTAACTTTCGCCACGGATGAATACGTTATCCGCATCGAGGTCTGGCTGCTTCTCGATCCAATCGAGAAGCGAGCTAATATCTCGAACAGCGTCCTCTCTTTTGGCCCCGTTGTCAGCGTCCATGAAGTCGTTTCCAAATCCTCTCGACCCTCGGATGTTGGTGTGGATAATTGACAATCCGAGAAACGTCGCAAACCGGACATCGAGAGAACTAAATGTAGGACGGTCAATGACTTGAGGCCCACCATGGATAAACACAAGCACTGGGCTTTTCTTTTCAATCTTGGCGGGTTTTACAATGTATCCCGAAATCTCCTTACTATCAGGGGATCTCCAGCGTATCTTCTCCGGAGGCCTTACTGTCCCCGTAAGGACCTCTGGAAGTCGGGGTTTTGTCCAAACTGTTGTTTTTTTCGTCTTCAAGTCGAACGACTTTATGAAAGCGGGTTGACCGATGTTCTCGACAGTGAAAACAACCTCGCTACGTGAAAGCCAACGGGTGTTCCAAACAACGTAAGAACCGCTCAGAAAGTTTGGAACTGCCGGTACAATGCTTTTCCTCTTCAGTCTTCCGATCCATAGACTGTCGATTCCGTCGAACGCCTCTTGAATCAATAACGATTTCCCATCCGGCGAGGGTTTTATGTCCCCCAGATGTCCACGAACTTCTTTTAGGCTGATAATCTCCTTCGTTCCCGTTCGCGGATCCACCGAAATTAAGCACCGACCTCCACCACATTCTGGCGAGTCTTCGCTTAACGCGAGTGGCCTTCCGTCTAAGAAAAATGCCTTTGTTGCATTTCCTGATTCGGAAAGAGGTGTGAGTTTCCCGATTCCTATCGAGTATAGGTAGATGTGCTGGTTGCTCGAAGATTTCCAGTACTTAAGCAGAATGTTGCCTCGGTCGTTGTCAATTACATTCCATAGTCCTTTGAGCTCCACCGCGAAGCACTTGCTTGCTGCGAGATCGCTTTGGCAGAGCTTTGTCGTTTTTGCCTCGTAGTCGTTCAGGGTGTAATAGATACTCTTTCCATCCCGATCCCAGACAAACGAATCGACTGAATCGTCTTTACCGTCAAAACGCGATAGCTTTCGAGCCTCAGATTTTCCGTCCCAAAGGAAAAGGGCGTAATTGTCTGGATCTTCCTTGTCATTGTTGAAGGCAACAACCGACGAAGTTGGATTTACCCGAAGAGTGCTTGGCACCCTTCCGTCGAGGGCCAATTTTGGCGTGGACAAAGGAGAATCCACAGAGTAGATGGCGTTCTTTTCATCGGTGACAAGTAATTTGCGAGCGGTTCGATCGACGTCCCAGATCAAATTGCTCTTTATCGCAGATGTTTCAAAGAAAAGGTGCTTAACATCGTCGTTCTTGATGCGCGGAATACCCTCTGATCGGAAGCTAGCTGGCACTGGAAAATCGTCAGACTGCTGCCCGTGTACTGAGACGAGAAAGCAAAAGAGGATAACCGCCAGCGACCGAAACTTCATTTGGTTGTGATTTATTCTGTTCATTTTGATACCACACACCGCAGTTCAAACGACCCCCGTTGTCTTTCCATGGTTCCGGATTTTATGTTGTCTTCCGTGGCCGTTCGCGAAGTAAGAATTTGGGGCGGACCAACGATCTTTTTGCCGTTCTTTAGCGTAATGATCAGCTTCCAGCGATAGGACTTTGCCGGATCAAGCCTCACCGCAGAACGGTAGTATGTTTGAGATTTCGACTCGAAATGATCGATCATGTTCTCATCGAGGTCAGAAATATAAATGTCGTAGGACTCTACCCCTTTTACAGAATTCCATTTAAGAAAGACCTCTTTCCCATCGGATTTGGATTCAAGGCTGATCGTGGCCCCGCCCGAGCAAGGGTTTTCGCTTCCGCGAGTCTCGGCGTTCTGAAACTTTGGCCCGCTTGCTGTAACGCCAGCCACTTTCCTTTGGTCGGTTTTTGTCAAGGGGGGCTTTGGTCTCGAATCTCTATTTGGCACGTCCACACTCTTTACCGGTAACTGTTCCTTCTCGTGAGTTGTCTGATTGGCAACGGTGTCCGGGACTGGATTCAACTCATTCGTGACTGCGTTATTCTCGCTTTTTGCAACAGTATTCGACGTACTGAACTTTTGAACACCGACAAAATAGATTCCCGCCAGAAGCAGAATGGCGAATCCTGCAAATGCTGTTACTCTCGCAAAGGACAATATCGGAAAATCGAAAAATCGGTACTTGTATTCAGATTCATCCAGTCGCTCACCGTTGGCACTGAGAACACAGTCCCGGAACTCTTGCGGCGTTACCGATGGTAATTTTGCTCGACATTCTTTGCAGGCGAGGAGATGTCGGCCGATCTCGATCGATCGGGAAGAAAAACTGTCTTCCCGAAACATGGCGACCTCAGCAGCTGATAAGTGATCTTGATTCATTTATTTCATCAACTCCTTAAGTCTCTTGCGAGCG
>Ga0154020_10003196_pt1 | contig 19800 bp, 16 predicted proteins | sample Klosneuvirus_201_FD_109709 | JGI IMG/M metagenome (GOLD analysis project Ga0154020, IMG submission 109709) | Active sludge microbial communities from wastewater, Klosterneuburg, Austria - Klosneuvirus_20160825_MG | ecosystem: Engineered > WWTP > Aerobic digester > Activated sludge | place... | reverse complement strand
TACCCAATACCCAATACCTAATATTTATTTATCGCTCACCAACCCGCGCACCGCGCCCACAATTTGCCCCGGCGTGGCATCTTGCAAAAACAGCGCGGCCACACCAAGCTGCTTTAACCTGGCCGCGTCCGCATCTGGGATGACCCCTCCGCCAATAACGCGAATATCCGCCGCGTTTTGGTCTTTTAGCAAACTCAAAATGCGCGGGAAAACAGTCATGTGCGCCCCAGACAGGATGCTCACCCCAATCACATCCACATCTTCCTGAATGGCTGCGGTCACCACCTCTTCTGGTGTGCGATGCAGACCGGTGTAAATCACTTCCATGCCCGCATCGCGCAAAATGCGGGCCACCACTTTCACGCCTCGGTCGTGGCCGTCCAGGCCAACTTTGGCAACCAACACGCGGATGGGAGTTGTGGCGTTGTTCATGGTGTGTAAAGCAGGGTTTTGCAAATCAGGGGTTAACTATAATCCCGCGCGGCCCGCCTGCTCCTCCAATACAAAAGGAAGATCACGAACAAAAGCACAAGCGCGACCACCGCCATAACGCCAAACACCGCCGCAAGTCCCATCTGCCCGGCGATGGCCCCCAGCACAAACGGGCTGACCGTGCTGCCCAGGCTGCCCGCCGCGCTGTATGTGCCCGTTGCCGTGCCGCGGTTGGCATCGGTGGAATGCTCGGCCACAAACGCCTGCCCCACCGAGAGATACGCGCCATACGCCACGCCTTCCAAAATAAGAATGCCCGCCAGCACAGATGGGTCACGCACAACCGAGATGCCCACCAGCGCCAGCACAATCATCACCAGCGAGCCAAGCACAAAAGCCCAGCGCGAGAATCGCCCGCTGATAAGCCCGGCGGGCAGCCGCGCCAGCGCAGAGGCAAACGACCTGGCCGAAAACAGCGTGGCAATGGCGGTGAGGGTCAACCCTTGTGCCGCCGCCTGAAGCGGAAAGAAGCTGATGATCGCGCCAACATACGATGTGTTCGCCAGCATCAGCCCCAGCGAGGCTGCCAGCAAGTTGGGGTTCTTAAGCACGTCAATCATGCGGCCCGGCGCAGGGCCAACATGCTGGGGCATCTCCGCCCTCGCGCGTGGTCGGCCCGCCAACCCAATCAGGGTGATGAATAAGCCAATCACGCCGATGCCCGCCCCGGCCATATACCCGCCCACGATCCCGCCCAGCGGTTGCGCCAGGGCGGTCACCAGTGGGCCAACCGCAGCGCCCGCGCCCATGCTGGTGGCATACAAGCCAAACGCCGCACCGCGCTCGTGCGGCTGAATCACATCGCCAATATAAGCCGCCCCAATCGTAAAAGTGGCGATGGTGGCCAGGCCAAACAAAACACGCGCCACACCCAGCGCCAGCGCCGATTGCGCCATAACCAACACCATCATGGCGGCGGCAAACAACCCAAACCCAAACGCAATCACACTTTTGCGCCCCAGCTTGTCACTCATCATGCCGATGGGAACCGCAAAGATAAATTGCGCCAACCCAGACACACTGCTCAAAATGCCAACCATATCCAGCGATGCCCCCAGTTGCGTGGCATACAAAGAAAATGTTGGCGCGATGATGCTCCACATCACATCCGCAAAAAATATCGCCACGCACATGGCGATGATGTCTCGGCGCAGGATGGCTTTCATTGCGCCCCCACCGCCAGCATGAGCCAAATGGCGGCCATACCCGCGATGATTGTCCAAAGCATATTACGGGTGCGCCACGCCACCACCCCCGCCACCAGCGCCGCCACCAGCCGCGCGTTGGATGGCCCAACGGCCAGCGCGCCACCACGCACCAAAACAGCGGGCGCAACCACCGCCGTCAAAACCGAAGGCACCACAAACCGCAACGACCGGCCCAGCCACGCGGGCAAGTCCATCTTGCCCAAAATGGCGATCATGGTGAACTTTGAGGCAAAGGCAATGGCCGTCATGCCAAGAATGAGGACAATGATATGCGTCGCGCTCACGAAACCTCCTCAATCACAATTGTTTTAGCCCGCCGGGATTCCATCACCATGCCCGCGATGATGCCAGAAACGCCGCCCACAAACAACCCCGCCGACCAGGGCAACCCGGCCAAGGCTACCGAGGCGACCCCAGCCACCAGCGCAGCAGCCAACGCCGGGAAATCCTTTATGGCAGGCACAAGAATGGCGATGAACGCCAGGTGTGGCACAAAATCCAGCCCAATGTTAGAGGGCACTTGCGAGGCCAAAGCCGCCCCAAGCACGGCGGTCACCGACCAGGTGAGCCAAACAACCAACCCACCGCCCAAAAAGAAATAATGCCGGTAAGGCGCGCTGGCCGTTCGAGATTCCTTTATCAAATGCGGGATGGAAATTGCAAAGTTTTGATCGGAGAGCAAAAATGCAAGCAGGAATTTCCACTTCCAAGAAAGGTGTTTGAAGTGCGGCGCGACCGTTGCGCCATATAACAAATTGCGCAAGTTAACGATGAGGCACGCCGCGAACACCACAAACAGCGGCGAGCCATCTTTATCCAGTTGCAGGCCAATCAGTTGCGAACGTCCCGCAAACACGGCAACAGACATGATCGCCGCGCCCAGCACATTTTTTAGCGCCAGCGCGGTGATGGCTCCCCCGATGATGCCAAACGGGGCAACCGCCGCTAGGCTGGGCAAAAGCGCCTTCATGCCCAATTTGAATTGGGCTTGAGGCGTGGCAACATTTTTCTCAATTTCCATTTTTTATATCTCTCGCAAAGGCGCAAAGACACTAACAATTTCTTTGCGCTTTTGCATCTTTGCGAGAGATTTTTATACAAATTAGCCCAGCTATTTGCTCTCTTTCTTCTTTGCCGCGGCTTTCACCAATTCATCAAAAATATTTTGCTGAGATGGGTCTTGCGCCGCGCTCACTTCGGGGTGCCATTGCGTGGCAATAAGCCAGGGATGATCGCTCTTGCCCAACGCCTCCACGATGCCATCCGGCGCGGTGGCGGTCACTTCCAGCCCGGGCGCAACATCCTTTGCGGCTTGATGATGCCCGGAATAGGTCGCCACTTTTGTCGTGCCCATCACCTGCGCCAACAAACTGCCCTCTTTGGCAATTAAGGGTTGCACAGCCCAGCCGCCGGTCTCGCTGCGGTGGATGTCGCTCGGGCGGACATCGGGAATATGCTCAATCAGTGTGCCACCCAAGGCCACGTTTAACGCCTGCATTCCGCGGCAAATAAACAGCGAGGGGTGGTCCTTGCCATCCGCAAGTTTTCGCGAGATGGCGAGGTCAAACGCATCGCGCTCCGCATCCATATTGACAGAGAGCTGGCCGTGTTGGGTGTTGCCATCGTAATAATCTGGATGAATGTCTGCGCCGCCCACAACCACAACGCCATCTAACACAGTGAGCAAGTCATCCAAGTTGGTCTCGCCGGGTGGTAATAGCACTGCCACCCCACCCGCGCGACGCACGGCTTGCACGTATTGCGCAGGAACAAGATAGTGCTCTTTGTAATGCTCAGAGCCAATGTTAATTTCCGAACGTCCGTAGGTGGTTATACCAATGATTGGTTTCATATTTTTTTAAGACCTGTGAGGTCTGCGAGACCTCACAGGTCTGGTCGGGTTAACTCCACAACTCCAGGCTATATCCATCCGCCACCGATTTGGCCTTGGCAATAAACTCATTCACGCCAATGGCCTTGAGGTCTTCGCCAGAGCGCAGACGCACGGCAACCGCATCGGCCTGCTGTTCTTTGTCGCCCACCACCAGCATGTATGGAATCTTCATCGCCTGCGCCTTGCGGATTTTGTTCTGCATCCGGTCGTTGCTGTCATCCAGTTTGGCGCGCAGGCCGGCATCGTGCATTCGCGCGGCAACCTGGCGGCAATACTCCACGTGCCTGTCAGAAATTGGGATGAGCATGGCTTGCGTGGGCGCCAGCCAGGTGGGGAAAGCCCCCGCGAAGTGCTCAATCAAAAAGCCCACTAAGCGCTCGTGCGTGCTTAGCGGCGCGCGATGCAGACACAAAGGCACTTTCTCCTGCCCGTCTTTGTCCACATATTTCAAATCAAAGCGCGGCGGCACGGCAAAATCCACCTGGTTTGTCGCCAAAGAGAACTCGCGGCCAATGGCGCTGTGAATTTGCACATCAATCTTGGGGCCGTAAAACGCGGCTTCGTTCTCCGCCTCAAAAAATGGCACGCCGCCGTTGGTCATGGCGCGGCGCACCATTTCCTCGGTTTGCAGCCACATGGGGCGGTTGTCCACATATTTCTTGCCCAACCCCTCCGCCGAGTGCAAGCTCAGGCGCATCATGTATTTATCCACCCCCAGAATTTTGAAATACTTGAGGTAGAGCTGAATCACACCCATAAACTCGGACTCAAATTGTTCTGGCGAGCAGTAAATGTGCGCGTCGTTCATCTGCATGCTGCGCACGCGCATCAAGCCAAATAGCTCGCCGCTTTGCTCAAAGCGGTAGCACGTGCCATATTCCGCGAACCGCACCGGCAGGTCGCGGTAGCTGCGCGGGCGGCTGGCGAACAATTTGTGATGCATCGGGCAGTTCATCGGCTTCAGGTAATACTTCTCGCCATCATCCAGCGTCATAGGCGGGAACATGCTCTCGGCGTAATACGGCAAATGCCCGCTGCGGATGAACAACTGCTCTTTTGTGACGTGCGGCGTCTTCACACGCTCGTAGCCCGCCTCGTCCTCCATCTTTTTAGCCAGCGCTTCAATCTGCTCAATCATCACGCCGCCATTGGGCAACCAAAGCGGCAAACCGGGACCAACTTCGTCATCAAAAATAAAGATGTCCAGTTCCGCGCCCAACTTGCGATGATCGCGGCGTTTGGCCTCTTCCATCATGTGCGTGTAGTCGTCCAGTTCTTTCTCCGTCTCAAACGCCACGCCGTAAATGCGCTGAAGCATGGGCTTCTTCTCATCGCCGCGCCAATATGCCCCGCTGCTCTGCGAAATCTTAAACGCCGCCGGGTTGATCTCGCTGGTTGTCTGCACGTGCGGCCCGCGGCACAGATCGGTGAAGGTGTCTTGGGTATAAACAGAGATGACGGAAGACGGATGACTGGAGACGGCCAAATCCGTCTTCGGACTTCCGTCTGCCGTCTTTTCTCCCATGTCATCCTCGCCCTTTGTCAAGCCGTCAATCAGCTCCAGTTTGAAGAGATTGCCGCCGAACAAGGCGCGGGCTTCGGCCTCGCTCACCTCGCGGCGAGAAAACGCCACATTCTTCTTCACAATCTCCTTCATGCGGGCGTCAATCTTCGCCAAATCTTCTTGGGTGAAGGGTTGCGGAACGGCGAAGTCGTAATAAAACCCGTTCTCCACCGGCGGGCCAATGGTGGGTTTGGCTTCGGGGAAGTAATCTAAAACAGCCTGAGCCATGATGTGCGCCAGCGAGTGCCGCACTTTGTAGAGTTGCAGGGGCATGGTCTTGCCTTTGCCATATTTCATCACCTCATCACTTTTGGCGATGTCGCCCGCCGCTGCCCCATCACCCGAAGCAGGCGCGGCGAGAACGGGCGCGGCCACCGCAGCGCTTTGCACAATCTTCACTTGCTTTGCGTTTGCCAGCCGGGCGTAATCCTGCGCGTTGAGATACATGGATTGATCCAGCCGCGCGGCGTTGAACACAATCTCATCGTGCGCCAGCAAAGATGGGTCGAGCAGCACCTCCATCTCCGGGTTAAACGAAAACGGCAAAATTGTGCCGGGGGCGCAGTTCGTGAGCTTCTCGGCCACATCTGCCGAGGCAAACGAGCCATACGTTGCGCCATACATCGCCTTGATCGCGTTCATGTCCAGCCGCGCATCGCCGGGCACAACCGCCAGCACGTATTTGGTTTCTTTGCGGCCCAGCTTCAGCATAATCACCATGCACTTGGCCGCCTGCGCCAGCGGGTTGCCGCGCATCTGGCTCACCACCTCGGTGCGCCCTTCTGGGGCGTGATCCACCAGCCGGTATTTGGCGTTGTTTTTATCCAGAAATTCAATCAATTGTTCGTATGCGTTCATGCTTCACCAGACCTTATAAAACAAAAAACCTCTCGCCCCGACGCTGTTCACGTCCCTGGGGCGAGAGGTCTCGCGGTTCCACCCAAGTTGCCGCCTTCTTACGCGGCATCTCATTCCTTCGCTATCACGGGCGAAAACCCGTCGCAACTTGTGATGGCTTTTCGGCCAGCTTTCTCGCTGCGCGCTCACGGGTGGTGCGTGTGTTTGCGCTGGTTGCACGGCTCTCATTATCCGCCGCGCTTTCTGTCACCGCATTCAAACACCGCGTATCCCGCTCAACGCTTTGACGGCTATTTTACATGATTCACGTCACCGCGCCAGCAACGGCATAAATACGCGCGGGTAACTCAGCGATTCATACGCGCCGGCATCGCATCGGCCACCTTGCGGGCGAGCCACGCCGCGCTGGTCAGCGGTCACGTCCGCGCAGGCATTTGCAGGTATAAAGTTGATGGCCGGGCTGCCGGGCAACAACGCAACTGTTGGTGTTTTGCCGCCATTGTCTTTTGCGCCTTGCACGTCAAGCATGGGGTTGGTATTGGAAAGTGAAGTTGTGGTCGTAATTTCGGAGTTTCCAAATTTCCATGGAAAATGATCCGCGATGTTGTAGCCAGCATCAATAACGGGCAACCAGGTCGTTTGATGCCAGGTCGGGCGTTCGCAGTCATGTGTATCCATGTTATTTGACATCACTGAGTTCTTGACAATTACATGAGCCGCAGAAGTCTCGTGAGCATAACCGGCTGCAATTGAACACCGATTGAGGTAAAAGGTGGAACTGTTCACTTGAGCCATTAACACCGCGCCACGCGGCATATCACCGGTCGCCTTCCCCTGCCCCACCACGCCATAATCGTTTTTGGCAAAAGTTGAATTAACTATCTTAAACCCCAGCTCATCATAATTACTGCGAATATCAATGCCTACTTCATTACTCACAAACGCTGAACTTTCAAGCCGATGGGTTGAAGTTGCATAGCTGCCTTGCTCTATCAGATAAATTCCACGCCCATTGTTGTAAAAAAGGCTGTCTTTTACAACAAACTCATACTCAGATGGAGGATATTCCTCAGCAATCGCCACATCCTGCTCATCACGGAAAGATGAATTGGTAATTGTTATTGAGCCACTATGATGAATGGCCGCAAAATGTGTTGGGGAAGCAATGTCATCATACGGCAACGGGGATGCAACCACACACGTTCCATCAGGCGGGCTATGCGCAATGATTAACTCGCCAATCGGGTTGGCCTTGGCGCTTACCCCGTCTAGAGAAAGTGACTCTTGACTAAAAATCGCTCCCCCGCGCGCCCTGAGAAAATAGGCGGCTTGTTTGCTTATATCAACATAGTTTCCGCTCCGATTTCCCTCCAACGCAGAATTTGATAAATTCGTTTGAGCAAAACTAGCAATGGCGCCGCCCCGGCCGCCAGCGCCATCCAAATTTGAAGCGCACAAACCGCCTGCCCCTGCGATGTTATTCGTGAATGTCACAAACGACCCGCTCAAAACACCTCTGTTCAAGATCGCGCCGCCATCACCGCCCGCAGTATTGCCAGAAGCATTTGTGTTGTCGCCTGCGTGCCCACCGGTGATCGCCATGTTTTGCAAGGTCAATCGCCCACCCTGCTCCACCTCAAAAAAGCGAAATTGAGGCGCGGATGAATCACGAGAAAGAGTGGCGCCATTGCCTTGAATGGTCAAATCAATTGAATGAGAGATAACTGGCAAGCCGTTTGTGCGGGTCAACACACCATTATTGACCTGCGTAAGCGTATATACACACCCCGAGGAAAGCGTCACAAGTTGCGAGCCTCCGGCATTTACCGCATCCTGAATTGCGGTCACCAATTCCGCGCTTCTTGCAGCGGGATCAGCATTACATCCCACCGCAATTGATACCGGAGCCATCGGCTCAGATGACGACATCGTGGCGAACAAAAACACAGAGGCAAGAGTGACACCCAACATATTTCTCCTTTACGGTAAAGATCGTTGTAAACCGGCAACAAAAGTATACTCTCGTGTCATGGGGTCAACCAGTTATCCATCAAAGTTCGCCATTCGCGGGCCAAACGGGAAAACATTGGCAGGTTTATTGGCGCTCATCCTCTTTCACGCCGCAATCAATTTCTGGTGGCTCAAAACAGACACCGCGCCGCCCATGTGGGATGAGGCCAGGCATGGCTTTAGCGTCTTGCAACTCACCCATCTCTACGCCGAGGGCCAGCCCTTTCGCATTCTGGATGGCATCCTCTCCACCCAGCCATCGCCCTCGCTCGGATATGTCATCGCCTCCATTTTTGTAAAACTGTCCTGGCCTTCCATGGATGCGATGGTTGGCACCGGAACGCTCTATCTCGCCATTCTGATTCTTTCGGCATACGCCATCGCCAGCCACATCGCTGGCCGGTTTGCCGGGCTGGCCAGCGCGTTTCTCGTCTCCATGTATCCCATCATCTTTGGCCTTTCCCGCCACTTTGGGCTGGATGTTGGGTTAACCGCGCTGGTGGCCTTGTCTTTGTGGGCATTGCTAAAAACAAACTCTTTTTCGCGTTGGGGTTTTTCGTTTTTGTTTGGCCTGTCTTGTGGGATGGGTATGCTGATGAAATCAACCTTCATCGCCTCCTTGCTTCTCCCCACCCTTTTGGTGTTCTTCTTTGCCCTTGCAAACCGCAAAAAGGATGAGGCCCCGGCGCAGACTCGGATTAAAAATGCGATCATGGCGTTGTTTGTCGCGGCTGCCGTCGCGGGGCCGTGGTACGCCCGCAACATCGCCGGCTTGCAGGCCTATTATCAAGAAGTGTCATCGGTGGGTGTGGCGCAAAACCTGCCCGGCCCTCAAACGCTGGAAGGATGGCTGATTTATCTGAGGTTTCTGCTTCAATTTCAGATTTTTGCGCCGTTCGCGCTTCTGTTCACCGCCGGTTTAATTTTGGCGCTGGCGCGGCGCAAAAACCTGCGCGAAATCGCTGTTCTGGTCGCGTGCGTGATTGGCACCTATGCCTTTGTCACGCTCACCCCCACAAAAGACACGCGCTACACCATGCCCTATCTGCCAGCCATCGCCTGCATCACGGGCATCGGCCTCAGTTTCATACGCCCGCGTTTGGGGCGCGTCATACTGGCCGGCGCAATCGCGGTGTATGCCTTCATCCAATTTGCGGGCCTCACATTCGGCTTGCACCAACGCATACCTTCATGGCCCGCGCGGGTGGAAGTGAACTCCCCAGTCATGGGATTTACCCTTTACGCCGAAGACCTCGGCATCTTCTCCCCGCCCAGAACAGAAGATTGGAAAACTCACGACATTCTGCAAGGCATCATGCAAGACACTCGCGCCCACAACGTCAAACCGAGGTCAAGCATGTTTATCTTGGCGGTTGTGCCAAACACGCCCTACATTTCATCCTCCACCCTGCGGTTTTGGGCCGCGATGGAGCAAAAACCCATTGACCTTTTTTACGGCGTGGCCGCCCCCAATGCCAACACAGAAGGTATGTTGCTGCTGAGCGAGTATGCCCTGACCAAAACAGGAGATCAGGGCGTGGATGCCCCAAACGCAGAGAAATACACCGCCGCGCTGGCCGACCCCGCCAGCGACCTCGGAAAACAATTCGTGGCGATTGTGCAATATCCTTTGCCAGATGGCTCCACCGCTACAATTTACCGCCACACACCATGACCACACTCAACCCGCAACGAACCATTGACGAGCTGCGCGAATTGCGCAGCCTGACCGGAGATGCCAACGGCGCACAACGCCTGTGCTGGACGCCCACCTGGGCGCGCGCCCGCGCGTGGTTCAAGCAAAAATTGGATGCGCTTCCCATTCAAGTTGAAACCGATGAGGCCGGAAATCTGTGGGCCACCCTGCCCGGACGCTCGGCTCAAACGCTGGTGATGGGCAGCCACCTGGATTCGGTCACAAATGGCGGCTGGCTAGATGGCAGCCTGGGCGTGCTGGGCGGTCTGGAAGTGCTGCGGCGCATCGCCAGCGAAGGAACACCACCGGTTACCGTGCGGCTGGTAGATTGGGCAGACGAGGAAGGAGCGCGGTTTGCCACCGGCTGTTTTGGCAGCGGCATGGCAACCGGCCACCGCGATGCCAGCGCCTTGCGCCACCTCACCGATGCCGATGGCCGCCGCAAAGAAGACGTGTTGCGCGAGCATGGCGTGGATCTGGGTCGCGCCCATCTGGCCGCGCGTCATCTGCAAAACGTGGCGGCCTATTTGGAGTTGCACATTGAGCAAGGCCCCGCGCTGGAGGGCCTGAATCTGCCGCTGGGCGTGGTCACCGGCACATTTGGCATAGAGAAGCATCTCATCACTTTTGATGGGCTGGCCTCGCACGCGGGCGCAACGCCCATGACCCACCGCCATGATGCATTTTTGGCGGCGGCGCGGTTTAGCCTGGCTGCCCGCGAGATCGCCATCCAGCACGGCGGCGTCACCACCACCGGGCGCATTTTTAACACGCCCAACCAATCATCGGTCATCGCGGGCCAAACCGCGCTGGTCATAGATCAGCGGGTGTTTGATGAGGCCGCCCTGGTCGCGATGCTGCGCGACGCCAAAGCCGTTTGCGAACACATCTGCCAGCAAGAAAAAGTGAGCGCCACTTGGCAAAATGTAATGCGGGTGGATGTGGCCCGGTTTGACCCACACCTGCAAAAGCTGGGCGATGAAGCCGTGCGCGAAGTGTGCGGCATGTCCCATCACCTGCCCAGCGGCGCGTTGCACGATGCCTCTGAGGTGGCGCGGTTCGGCGTGCCAACCGTGATGCTATTCGCTCAAAGTCTGCGCGGCCTAAGCCACAACAAAGACGAGGACACCCGCGAGGAACATCTGGCGCTGGCCGTGAGCGCGTTAGACAAACTCGCCAGCAAAACAATCGCGTGGTTGGCCCAAAAATAAAACCTCACAGGTTTTGCCAACCCGTGAGGTTTATTTCACCCTTCACCCTTCACTCTTCTTGCTTCTCACTTCACATACGGCGTGCCCAATGCGCTGGGCGGCGTGCTGCGGCGCATAAAGCCCGCCAGCGTGATGATGGTGAGCAAATAGGGCAGCGTGGACAAAAGCTGATAGGGCAGCGGCACGTTGAACAACTGGAACTGCCCAGCCAGCGCCTGCGGAATCGTAAACAACATCGAAGCCAGGAAGGCATTGATGGGATTCCAGTTGCCAAAGATCATGGCCGCCAGACCGATGAAACCCTGGCCGCTGGTCATGTTTGGCGTGAAATACGAGACCGTTTGCAAGGTGAAGAACGCGCCGCCCAGGCCGGCCATCAACCCGCTGATGGCGACATTGGCATAGCGCATGCGGTTCACGTTGATGCCCGCTGTGTCTGCGGCGCGGGGCAGCTCGCCCACCGCGCGGGTGCGCAAACCCCATTTGGTCTTAAAGATGATGACATTTGTGGCGAACACCGCGATCAACATCACCCAAACCAGCATGGGCTGGTCAAAAAAGATGGGGCCAATCACGGGCAAATCTTTTAGCCCCTCAATGGAGATGTTGGGCAGATACGGCGCGCTGGCCTGCGATTGAAACGCGCGATACAGATAGCCAGTAATGCCCGCCGCGAAGATGTTGATCACCGTGCCGCTAATCACCTGGTCGGTGCGGTAGCGGATGGAGATGAGGCCGTGCAAAAGCGCGATGGCAACCGCAGACAGCACGCCCGCAAGCATTCCAAGCCATGGCGAATCTGTGATCACCGCAAATTTGTAACACACATACGCGCTGGTGAGCATGATGCCTTCCAGCGCGATGTTGACCACGCCAGAACGCTCGGAGTAAATGCCGCCCAGCGCGGCGAACACGATGGGCGTGGCCGCGCGAAGCGCAACCGCGATCAAGAAAATATAATCAATTTGCCGGAGGGCATCGAGTAGTTGTTCCATTTACTTTGTCCCTCCTTTCGCGGGGAGCGCGGGGGCAGCTCGCTTGATGCGAATCCATCCAAACAGGTCGCGCACAATGCCGGGCGCGGCCACAAACACAATAATGAACGCCTGCAAAACCGAGATGATGTAATTTGACACGCCAGAGCTAAATTGCATATAGCCCGCGCCATTTGCCAGCGCGCCAAACAAAATGGCAGCCAGCAAAATCCCGATGGGATTCCCCTGCCCCAGCAAGGCCACTGCGATGCTGTCAAACCCGTAACCAGTTGTAAATTCGGAGGGCATAAAGCGGTAAAGCGAGAGAATCTCCACCCCGCCCGCCAGCCCGCACAACCCGCCGCTAATCAGCATGGTGATGAGATACGTGCGGTTCACTTGTATGCCCGCGTATCGCGCGGCCTCTTTGTTGGCGCCCACCAGCCGAATGCGCAAACCCAGCGGCGAGCGATACACCAGAAAGTAATACGCCACCGCGCACAAAAGCGCAATCACAAAACCCCAATGCAGCCGCTCTGGGCTGGGCAGCATGTTGGGTAACACTGCGCTTGGCTCAATATCTGGCGTGCGCGGGGCTGTGCCCGTGTGGCGCAGCGGCCCGTTCACCATAAAGTTAACCACCGAATACGAGATGTAGTTCAGCATGATGGTGGTCACCACTTCTGGCGCGCCGCGTGTGGCCTTCAGCCACCCGGCGATCCCCGCCCAAAGAGCGCCCATCACCGCGCCAGCCAGCAAAGACAGCGGCAAATGAATGATGGGCGGCAGACCCTTCACCAAAAAGCCCACCATCACACTAGCCAGCGCGCCCATGTAAAGCTGACCTTCCGCGCCAATGTTAAACAGCCCGGCGGTGAACGCCAATGAAATGCCCAGCGCGAGGATGAGATACGGCGTGGCCGAAACCAGCGTGTCCAAAAACGCGGTGGGGCGTGTGTCTGTGCCGGGGCGAAGAAAGGCGCCCTCAATCAGCGAGGTATAGGCTTTGATGGGGTCGGAGCCGGTCACGACCATCACCAGCCCCGCCACAACCAGCGCCAGAAAAACTGAAGCCACCGCCGGCCATGCGCCCGACCAGAGTTTGGCAAATGAAAAGTTTCGCATAAAAAATTCCTGATTTGCAATTAATAATTCGTAATTAATTACACCTTTCCCATCATCAACAAGCCCACATCCTCGCGGGTTGTTTTGGCGGTTTCGCGTTCGCCCACAATCTTGCCCTTGAACATCACCAAAATGCGATCACTCAAAGACATGATTTCGTCCAGCTCCGCCGAGATGAGCAACACAGCCGCGCCCTTGTCTCGCGCTTCCACGATGCGTTTGTGGATAAACTCAATCGAGCCAACATCCACCCCGCGCGTGGGCTGAGACGCCACGAGCAACTTCATTGGGCGAGAAAATTCGCGGGCCACAACCGCCTTCTGCTGATTGCCGCCAGAGAGCTTGCCAATTGGCACAAACTCATTGGGCGTGCGCACGTCAAATTCTTTGATGAGGGTTCGGGCGTTCTTTTCGATCTCGGCGTCATTCAGCAAACCATTTTTTGTGAATGGCGCGCGATCAAATGTGGATAGCACCAGGTTGGTGGTGAGCGGATACGAGCTGACCATGCCAAATTTGTGGCGGTTTTCGGGGATGTGCGACATTCCGGCAGCAATCCCCGCGCGTGGCGATTCACGCGGAAGGTCGTGGCTTTCCATCACAATGGCGCCTTCTGTCTGCGCCCGCAACCCGGTGATGGCCTCAACCAATTCGGTTTGGCCGTTGCCTTCCACACCGGCAATCCCCACGATCTCGCCCGCGCGAACCGCGAACGAAACGCCATCCACCGCCACCGATTTTCGATCGCTCATCACTTTCAAACTTTTTATACTGAGCGTTTCGCCACCTGGCTTGGCCGGTGTTTTATCTACCTTTAGCAGCACCGGGCGGCCCACCATCATCGAAGCCAGCTTGGCCTCATCGGCCTCGGCGGGCGTTGTCCAGCCCACCACCCTGCCCTGCCTCAGCACGGTGATGCGATTTGCAATCGCCTTGACTTCCTTGAGCTTGTGCGAAATAAAAATAATTGAGACGCCCTGCGCCACCAGCGTTCTGAGCGTGGCGAACAACCCCTCCACCTCTTGCGGTGTGAGCACGGCCGTAGGCTCATCCAGCACAAGAACCTGCGCGTCGCGGTACAGCGTCTTCACAATTTCCACGCGTTGCTGCAACCCCACCGGCAAATCTTTGATATACGCGCCCGGGTCAATCTCCAGCCCGTATTTTTTCGCAATCTCTTTTATTTTGGCGGATGGCCGCTCCACGTCCAGCAAAACTCCCTTCTGCTCTTCCATCCCCAGCGTAATATTTTCGGCCACCGTAAGCGTGGGCACAAGCATGAAGTGCTGATGCACCATGCCAATCCCCTGAGCGATGGCGTCGCGCGGGCCGTGTATCTTCACGGCTTTTCCGTTCAGAAAAATCTCGCCCGCATCTGGCTGATACAAGCCATACAAAATGTTCATCAATGTAGATTTGCCCGCGCCGTTTTCACCAAGCAGGGCGTGTATCTCGCCCTTGTTCAAATCCAGGTTGATGTTATCGTTTGCCAAAACGCCCGGAAAGCGCTTGGTGATCCCTCGCATTTCAAGTACTGGTGTCATAGGATGATAAATAAAAAGCGCGCAGTCCCATCACCCAAACTGGTTTTGCGACCGCGCGCTTTGAGCCTGTGAAAACAGAGCGCAATTAAAAACAAACGGGCGGCGATTCATGTTTTATTTGACGCCACCCGTTTGTTTTTACATTCTGTATTCAGAATTCTGCTTTCGGAATTCTATTTGCACACGTCGGCAAGGCCTTCCAAACCGGTCTTGAGCGAGCCATCGGTCAAACCCTTGACCGCCGCGTCAATCTTGGCCTTCACATCGGCAGAAACCTTGCTGTCCAGATCATGGAACGGGGCCAGGCCAACGCCGCCCGACTTGATGTCGAACACTTTGACGCCGCCGGAGAACTTGCCATCCACCAGGTCCTTGACCATGGCGAAGGTGGACTGATCCACTTTCTTCATGGCGCTGGTGAGCAGCACTTTCTTGATGTTGTCGGACAGGGTGAAGTACTGGTCCTGGTCAACGCCAATGCCCATCACGCCGGTTGCCTTGGAAAGCTCTTCCAAGCCGCCGTTGCCGGTTGTGCCGCCGGCGCTGAAGATGATGTCGGCCTTCTGCGCGATCTGATCCTTGGCGCGCGCCGCGCCCCACTGCGGGTTGTTAAACGCCGCGCCATCAGACGGGCCTTGATACACGCCCAGAATCTTGACGTTCGGGTTCACCGACTTCGCGCCCGCCTCGTAGCCCTTGCGGAACTTGCAAACTGGCGGGATGGCCAGACCATACACGCCGCCCAGCACGTTGCTCTTGGTCATCAGGCCAGCGGCCACACCGGCCAAATAGCCCGATTGATCCTCGGAGAACTGAATGCCCGCCACGTTCTTGGGGGCCTTCTCATCAAAGTAGGCATTGTCCACGATGGCGAACTTCTGATCGGGGAACTGCTCGGCGGCCTTGCGAGTATCATCACCCATCAAGAAACCGACCGTGATAATCAAGTCATACTTCTCATTCACGAAGGTGCTGATGTTCTTGATGTAATCGGTTGGCTGCTTGGATTCAATCGCCTTGGCTTCCACGCCCAATTCCTTGACGGCGCGCTGCACGCCGGCCCACGCGCTGGCGTTGAAGCTCTTGTCATCCAGCGAACCTACGTCGGTCACCAGGCCAACCTTGAACTTCTTGGCGGCAGGCGCTTCGGTGGGCTTGGGGGCATCCGTCGGCTTCGGCGCAGCGGTTGCGGCTGGCGCGGCAGTCGGCGGAACAGCCGTGGGCTTTGGCGCATCGGTGGGCTTGGGGGCGGCGGTTGGTGCGACGGTGGGGGTTGCTGCTGCGCCACAGGCTGCAAGCAACATGCTGGCGGCCAACGGGAGCGCAAACCATTTTGCGTTCTTCATACGATTCTCTTCTCCTTTATTTGTGTACACTTTGCGCCAAATGATGGAGGCAACGCGGCCCCGCAAATTCGGCGCTGAACTTCCCAAATTCTACCCGAAACACAAACTCGCAAACAGATACCGAAAGACCAAAAGCCAGACTCACACCATCATCTCATCTCACATAATTCACACCCATGAACACCTTTATCCATCACATCCATTCCCTGCCCGCCCTGGTTAAACAGCTTGCGCCTGTTTTTGCGGATGAGGCCGCGCGGGTTTTTACGCCCGCCCTGTGTGATGGGGTTGAGACGGTTTACATGACCGGCTGCGGCGATAGTTTTTATGCCGCCCAGTGCGCCGAGTTTGCCATCGAAAGCCTGACCGGGCTGAATTGCGAAGCGCAACCGGCCATGCAGTTCTCGCGGTATGCGCCCCCGCACACACGCAAGGCCATCGCCATTGGCGTGTCTGTCTCTGGTGGCGTCAGCCGCACCATTGAGGCGATGGCACGGGCGCGCAAAGCCGGGCACATCACGGTAGCCCTCACCAGCAGCGCCAACACTGCGCTGGCCCAGGTGTGCGAGCACGTGCTCACCACCTCTGTGCCAGACTTGCCCGATGCCAAAGGCGTGCTCGTCCCCGGCTCACGCTCGTTCTACGCCTCGTTGCTCATGCTTTTGTCAAGCGCGGTTGTTTTTAATAAATCTCACAGGGCTGCGAAACCTGTGAGGTTTGGCGACCTTGATATTTCCAGCCTCATCCAAGACAGCATCATCACAAACGAAGTGCCTATGCGAATGACCGCGGAACAAACACTGGACGCCCGCACGTTTGTGTTCGCGGGGAGCGGGCCAAATCTGGGCAGCGTCAATTTCGCGGCGGCAAAAATGATCGAATCGTGCGGCGATGTGGCGCTTGCCGCCGACCTTGAGGAGTGGGCTCACGTGCAATACTGGATGAAACAAGCGGACACGCCCACATTTTTGCTCAGCGCAAATGGCCGCGACAAAACCCGCGCAGACGAAGTGGAGACGGCCATGCGGGCAATTGGCCGCCGCGTCATCCGCCCTGCCCTGCCCGCTTGCGATGAGGCGCTCTCGCCGTTTGCCGCGTGCATCCCGCCCATGCTGTTCGCGGCCCACCGCGCAGAGCTGCTGGGCGAGCCTTACTTCCGCGCCTTTGGCGGTGGCCGCAGTCCCGAGGGCGGCGGGGGCATCAGCCGAATTAGGACAAGTGAAATAGTTGATTAGGTTTTTCCGATGGACTCCGCTTCGCAGGTGGAGTTCATCCAGGCACACCAAGAAATAATTTGCGGCCAATGACAAACTCGTATACTTGCTCAATCTGAAAATATGACCACTTACCCACCCAACTTTGAAGACATGGTTGCGCCCATGCGCGCGGCGCACGAGAAAATTCTGGCGAAGCTGAGCCAAAGCGGATACGCCATCCAGCCCTACCCGGTTTTTGACGCGCCCGGCAACCCCGAAGGCGCGGCGGCGGCCAAGGCCCACCCGATGCAGGGCATTCTGAAATATCACGGGCTGGCCGATTGGCAATGGCGTACCGCGTTTTTGCCCAGCGTGTCGGTCACAAACAGCGCGGGGTATTCCCTTACCCATGTGCAATTTGACCCCAACCTTTTGGCAGATGAGGCCGTGATCAGCGGGAAACCCGCCACGCCCCGCGAACTGGAGCGCGTGTCGCAAACGCTCAACGCGGTGCGCCAGATCGCGCAGATAAAAAGCCACGCCCGGGTCACATCGGCCAACGTGGTGCAAGGCGGCAAAGCGGGCAAAGGATTGGGCACCAGCGCCTCTGGCAGCGCGGCGCTGGCGACGGCGGCGCTGGCCGCGGCATTTGGGTCGGCCATCACCCAGAATATGCGTTTTGTGAGCGCGTTTGCCCGGCTGCTGGCCGGGTCTGGATGCCGCAGCGCGGCGGGCGGCGTCTCGGTGTGGCTCTCATATCCGGGCATCGCGCACGAGGACAGCTACGCCCTGCGGCTGGACGCGCACGAACAGCTCAAAGATGTGGCGCTCATCACCGTGCCAATTGATTCACGGCTGGGGCTAAAGACCGAGCAGGCGCACGTGGATGCGCCGCTCAGCCCATGGTTTAAGAATTGGATGGCCGAGCGCGGCGAGCTTGTTTTGGGTGCGGTGGATGCGGCCCGGACCGGCGATTGGCTCACGCTAGCGCAAATGGCCGAGACGGACAGCATCAAACTTCACGCGGTCACCATGACCGGCGGGGTTGAAAACAAAATCTTCGCGTGGGAGCCGGAGAACATCACGATCTTCCGGGCGTGCAACGACCTGCGGGCTGAGGGTGTGCCGGTGTATTTCTCTACTGATACGGGGCCAACGCTGGTGCTGATGACCCACCGCCAATTTGCCCCGCGCGTGATTGCGCGGATGCACGAACTGGGTTTTGACACAATTGACGGCCACATCGCGCCCGGGGCTCAGGTGGTGAATGCGAATGAGGCGTTGAAAGAGCTAGGCTAATCTTTCACCGCAGAGACGCGGAGGCGCAGAGAAGAAAGGGAGTTTTTATTAAAGAGCCCAACCATGAACACAGATGCAGAACGCGCCGAGATTAATCGCATTACAGATCAAATTATTGGCTCAGCCATTGAGGTTCACAAAGTTTTAGGACCAGGATTGCTTGAATCTGCTTACGAAGAATGTCTCTGCTATGAACTTTCTTTGCGCAACCTTGACTTTGAGCGCCAACTTTCTGTCCCAATTCTCTACAAGTCAGTGAAATTAGATTGCGGTTATCGGCTTGACTTGGCAATTAAAAAGCGTGTCATCGCAGAGTTGAAAGCCGTTGATGCGCCCATCCATGAAGCGCAGGTCTTAACTTACTTAAAACTAACCGGCATAACCATTGGGTTGCTGATCAATTTCAATGTGCCTATTCTCAAAGCGGGACTCAAACGCATTGCAAACAACTTTTGAGGAAAAACCCCGATTTCTCTGCGCCTCAGCGGTGAAAAATGGTTTTTTATAAACCCATATTCTTTTTTAGAGCGCATTCACAAACTCTCTCACCAACGCCACGTCCCACTCCACCGGCACGCCATTTTGAGATGGCAGCCCTTTGCGGGCAAACGCGCCATGCACGATAAACGCATCGGCGCGGGACGCAAATAGTTTGGCATTGGCCGCAGTTGCGCCGCCACCCAAAATCAGCGGGGCGGGCAAACCCAGCGGGCGAACCTCATCAAACATGGCCTGCGAGTGCGCCACCGACTTTCCCGTGAGCACCAGCGCATCGGCGCGGCCAAAGTTCACCGCCTGATGGCACGCCTCTGGCAAGGGCATGGGTGCCAGCGGCTCGCCCAGGCGGTCGTAGACATCAGCCAGAATCGCCACGTTTTCTGCGCCAATTTGGGCGCGGTGCTGGATGGCCTCGTGAGCGCAACCCGTCACCAGCCCTTCCATTTTGACCATCACGCCCACGTAAACCTTGAGCCGCACAAAATTCGCATCAATGGCTTGCGCAATGCTGAGCGGCTCTTTTGCGCCATGCGCCATGCAACTCACACCCAGCACAATTTTAGGGAAGGTGCGCCGAAGCTCGCGGCCCACATCGGTCATCAGCTTTTGCGTTTCGGGGTGAACACTTGTGCCCCAGGGCACATCGCGGGTGTCTTGAAAATAAACTCCGCCCGCGCCGCCATCCACCGCAATGTTTGTGTGCAAAACCGCGTGGTAAATGATTTTGTTGCGCGGGCAGGCCTGCGCCGCGCGAGAAATCTCCGAAGGCAACAAATGCACCACGGCAATGACGCGAGGGAGAGAAAAGTTTATTTGCGCCATGCGTACATCAAACCAATGTATCCGTGCACCGGATTCACTTCTGATTTGACCGAATAGCCGTGT
>Ga0154020_10003195_pt1 | contig 19803 bp, 14 predicted proteins | sample Klosneuvirus_201_FD_109709 | JGI IMG/M metagenome (GOLD analysis project Ga0154020, IMG submission 109709) | Active sludge microbial communities from wastewater, Klosterneuburg, Austria - Klosneuvirus_20160825_MG | ecosystem: Engineered > WWTP > Aerobic digester > Activated sludge | place... | reverse complement strand
GGAGTGTAAGGTACCGTCTTTTACATAACATAAAAAACGCTCCCAGCGGAATTTGCCTTCTTTACTGTTTTTAGTGAGGGATTTTATCACCGATTTGCCACTCACAGGATTGTTCTCTTCGTACTTCATGCTGAACCACACAAAGAAAGGGGAGCCCACCACATGATCATAAGGCACCATGCCCCAGCTGCGGCTGTCGGCTGAGTTGTGACGGTTGTCGCCCATCATAAAGTAATAATCCTGTTTAAAAGTATACGAGGTAATGGGTTTTCCGTCATACAATACCTGGCCGCCCTGTTTGCTGATTTGGTGTATGCCATCATCGTAAGTGTTCAGTATTTTTTCATAAAGGCAAATGTTGTGCGTGTCAATAGGGATGGTAAGTCCGGCTTTTGGGATCAGCAAGGGTCCAAAATTATCGTTGTTCCAATCGTATGCAGGATCATGAGGAAAGACTGAAAATTCACGTTCTCCTTTTTTGTCAATTTTTCTGTTCACTGAAATAACACCTGGCAATTGTTTCACTTTAGCGGCCACTTCTGCCGTCATGTTCAGCCGGTAAACCACACTGTCCTTGGCTATGGCTTCAACGCCCGCTTCCGTGGCATAAATATCAAACTCATCCAACAAAGTCAGGTTGGATAATCCGTTACGCCCATTGCGCATGGTCATTTCTTCTCCAAACACATGTGATGCGCATTTTACCAGATAATAATGCTGTGCGTTTTTTGGCATGGTTTGCACTTTGCCATTGATGGACAACACGGAATTGTCAATTTTTAATGTGTCGCCGGCAATACCCACACAGCGTTTCACATAGTGTTCACGTTTGTCAACCGGGCGGGCTACAATTTCACCCACAGGCAAATTACTCCATGGAAACACGTTGCGTGGGTCTTTCATGTAATTGTGTGCCAAACCCAAATAATAGGAATAAGGCTGAGGGGCTTGCCCGGCATTGCGTTCCTCGCGCTGGATCAGATAAGCAATTTGACGTTTCAGTTCGTAATAACTGCTGATTTGATCGCCAACGGCAACGGTGTCCCCATCCGGATAATTGAACACCACAATCTGGTTGTTTTTTACACTCCCAAAACCCGGCAATCTGAAATAAGGCAACTTGATCCAATCCAGATACGATTTGCGGGTCTCACTCAGCGGCATGGTGTGATGCGCGAAGGGAAAGGAGAGAGGGGTTTGTGGGATCTTTGGTCCGTATGCAAATTTATTTACAAATAAAAAGTCGCCAACCATTAAGGATTTTTCAAGAGAAGAGGTTGGAATGGTAAAGGCTTCGATGGTGTAACCACGAATGATAGAAGCCGCGATTACAGCAAAAATGATGGGATCCACCCAATTCCGGATAAATCGACTGGGTTCCACCTGGTATTTGGCCAGACCAACATATTTTGAAGTGCTGTCAACACCCAGTTTTACAAAAAACAAATAAGGAAGCACCGAGGCAAAGAACAGATCGCTGCTGTTTGTTTTGTTGAAAGCGCGGGCCACATTAAAGCCGTACACCCCGTACATTAAAATGTTCACACCCGGAACAATCATGATGAGGCTCCACCAACCCGGTTTGCCCAAAAGTTTGGCCAGCACATAAAAGTTGTACACAGGTACCCAGGCCTTCCATTGTGGTAAATTGGCCTTAACAAAAAGTTTTCCCAGCCCAAAAAAGGAAGCCAGAACAAGCGCTAAAAAAATGTAGTTACCCATAAAAAAACAATGCGTGAAGATAGATAAATTATACAGATGGATCTTTTCAAAAATAGCCCCTAATCGATTCAACTTGCTGTTAATTAGTGTTACTCGCTGTTTATAGGTTTAAGCGGTAAAAAAGAAGTCAAAAGCTCGCCCTGAGCGGAGCTATAGCGCAGCCGAAGGGGGAGTCGAAGAGCTTCCAACTTGTATCCATTCGTGAAATGGTAGGTATAGTGGTAAATTAGTGTAATCCTTGTAATTCGTGGCTTTTAATTCTGCCCATTCGTGAAATTAGTAGGCACAATAGATTGGTGGAATTAGTGTAATTCGTGGCGTTTATTATGTCCTATTCGTGAAATTCGTGGCGTATTATTCTTTAAATTAGCGGCTGAAATTTAAACCTGCGTTGTAAGCAGGGCCCTATTATGATAAAAATTACCCTCCCCGATGGTTCAGTAAGAGATTACGAAAGCGGAACCTCCTCCATGCAAATCGCCCTCAGCATCAGCGAGGGATTAGCACGAAACGTATTGGCTGCAAAAGTGAACGATGAAGTGTGGGATGCCTCGCGACCCATTACAAACGATTCGCGCCTGCAACTCTTAACCTGGAACGATGCTCTCGGCAAAGAAACCATGTGGCATTCTTCCGCCCACCTTATGGCTGAAGCCCTGGAATCCCTTTATCCCGGCATTAAATTCTGGGTGGGCCCACCACTGGAAAACGGGTTTTACTACGACGTGGACCTCAACGGCCAGATGCTGACTCCAGCTGATTTTGAAAAGATCGAGCAAAAAATGCTTGAACTCGCCAAGCAAAATAACGTTTATGTACGCAAGGAGATCTCTAAAAAAGAAGCCATCGCCTACTTTAATGATAAAGGTGATGAATACAAGTTGGATTTGCTCGAACGCCTCGAAGATGGCAACATAACATTATATTCCCAGGGCAACTTTACTGACCTCTGTCGTGGACCACACATCCCAAATACCGGGTTCATTAAGGCAGCAAAAATATTGAACATCGCCGGGGCGTATTGGAAAGGCGACGAAAAAAATAAAATGCTCACCCGGGTTTACGGCATCACTTTCCCTAAGGACAAGGAGTTAAAAGAATACCTCACCTTATTGGAAGAAGCCAAAAAACGCGACCACCGTAAACTGGGCAAAGAACTTGAACTCTTTACCTTCTCTGAAAAAGTGGGCATGGGTTTGCCGCTCTGGTTGCCCAAAGGGGCCATGTTGCGCGAACGCCTCATTAACTTTATGCAAAAGGCTCAAACCAAAGCCGGCTATTTGCCTGTGGTAACACCTCATATTGCGCAAAAAGAACTCTATGTGTGCTCAGGCCACTATGAAAAATACGGAAAGGATTCTTTTCAGCCCATTAAAACCCCGCAGGAAGGGGAGGAGTTTTTCTTGAAGCCAATGAACTGTCCTCACCACTGCGAAATTTACAAAGCTTCTCCAAAGTCTTACAAGGATTTGCCCGTGCGCCTCGCTGAGTTTGGAACGGTTTACCGCTATGAACAACACGGAGAACTCCACGGTCTTACCCGTGTTAGGGGCTTTACCCAGGACGATGCCCACTTGTTTTGTCGACCCGACCAGGTAAAAGAAGAGTTTTGTAAAGTGATCGATCTGGTCTTGCATGTATTCAACGCCCTGGATTTTAAAGATTATACCGCGCAGATTTCCCTCAGAGATCCTGAAAATGCCTCAAAATACATTGGCAGTGATGAGAATTGGAAATTGGCCGAACAAGCCATCATTGAATCGGCTGCCGAAAAAGGACTTAGAACCGTTGTGGAATTGGGTGAAGCGGCTTTTTATGGCCCAAAACTTGACTTTATGGTGAAGGATGCCCTGGGCCGCAAATGGCAACTGGGTACCATTCAGGTGGACTACAATCTGCCGGAACGTTTTGAATTGGAATACACGGGAAGTGACAATCAAAAACACCGCCCGGTAATGATTCACAGGGCACCTTTTGGCAGTTTGGAACGCTTTATTGCGGTGCTGATTGAACACTGTGGCGGTAACTTCCCGCTGTGGCTTACACCCGACCAATTCGCCATATTGCCCATCAGTGAGCGTTTTAACGATTACGCCAAAAAGGTTCTCGAAGAGCTGAACAACTCGGATTTAAGAGGCTTTATAGACGATAGAAACGAAAAAATCGGCAAAAAAATCCGCGACCAGGAGATTGGTAAACTGCCCTTTATGTTGATAGTTGGTGAAAAAGAGGAGGCCGAACAAAAAGTGTCGCTCAGGGCCAGGGGCAAAGGCGACCTTGGTAGCTTTAGTACCGGGGACTTTGTGAAATATGTGCAGCAAATGATTGAAAGTGATTTCAATCAAAAATTAAATGCTTAATTTTGAACCAATTCATTTATTTCTAATTAAAAGCGGAGGAACTTATTAATCTAAAAAAACCACACCCTGCAGCTGCATCCAATAGCACTGCTCCAAAACCTGTTTTTAAACAACCCAGGGGACTCAAAGCCGGATTCAAACGTCCGGGCGTTAAAGAAGAATTACACAAAGTAAATAACCGCATTACTGCACAACAAGTACGCGTGGTAGGCGAAGGCATTGAAACCGGAGTATATCCCATTTCAAAAGCCATGGCCATGGCCCAGGAAGCCGGACTCGATCTGGTGGAAATCGCCCCTAACGTGGACCCACCCGTTTGTAAAATTGTTGACTACGGTAAGTTTTTATACGAGCAAAAAAAGAAAGCCAAGGAAATGAAAGCCAAGGCTGCCAAAATTGTGATTAAAGACATCCGTTTTGGACCGCATACCGACGAACACGATTTTAATTTTAAAAAGAACCACGCCATAAAATTTCTTCAGGACGGCTGTAAAGTAAAAGCTTACGTGTTTTTCAGAGGAAGGGAAATTGTATTTAAGGACCAGGGCGAGATTCTGTTGCTAAGGTTTGCTAATGAACTCGAAGAGTTTGGAAAGCCGGAACAACTTCCGGTGCTTGAAGGCAAAAAAATGCTCATGCTCATCGGCCCCAGAAAAAAGTAATAACCCACCAACCATATTAAAAAAAGCAGGATTTTGGTCCTGCTTTTTTTTATGCGAATAATTAAGGCTTAAATATTACATAGGCACGAGCCATTATGGGAATCAAAATCTGTACAGCCTTAATCTTAAAATCAGAACCGGTATGAATTAATTCATATCGTTAATCACATTGCTGGCCTCAAAAATATAAATGTCCTTTGCAATGTTTTTTACCCAACGGGTTTCTCGCCCTGCTTTGGCGGTGTCGTTAGCGTGCTTGAGTTTGTCCTCGTCCAGCAAATCGGCTTTAAAGCCTTTAATTTCTACTCTCAGGTCTTCGTATTTTTTGTTCTGCTCCCTGTACTGTTTTTGTTCGGCCCTGAATTTATCAAGTTTAAGATTGTAACGGGTATCGTCGCGTTTGGCTTTCACCTCATTGGCCTGTTCTTTTATTAAGGCGAATTGGGAATTGCGTTCAACACGAATGCTGCTTTTTTTCACCACATTGGCGTAATTGATGGTGCTGAATTCCTTGTACGTGGCTTTATTGATCTCATCCCAGGGCATGGGATTGTCCAGTTCCTTTTCACCACGTTCGATATATTCATAAGGGTCGGGCAATGACACATCAGGTGTTACGCCTTTTATCTGTGTTGCGCCACCATTGATGCGGTAATATTTTTGTTGCGTTATTTTTACCGAACCCACGGGTTTGATGGTGTCAAACTGTGGTAAAAGCATCTGGTCCATATCAAAAAAGGACTGAACGGTTCCTTTGCCAAAACTCGGCGTACCAATGATCACACCGCGTTTGTAATCCTGTATGGCGGCAGCCAATATTTCGCTTGCACTGGCGCTGTTGCCATTGATTAAGATAGTTAGTGGCCCATTCCAAACCACATCCGGTGCCCTGTCTTCCATAACGTTTACGGGCATGTTATTTTTGCCCTTTACTTGCACCACAGGACCACGATCAAAAAACAAACCGGCCATTTCCACCACTTCCTGCAAATACCCACCTCCGTTATCGCGTATGTCAACGATTAAACCACTGATGTTTTGCTTTTTTAATTTTTCAATTTCTAGGCGCATGTCCTTGGCACAACGCCTGGCTCCTATTGCAGAACCGGAGTAAAACGTTGGAAGATAGATGTAACCAATCTTGTTTTTATTTTCCAGCAACACGCTCTTGGCATAGGTCTCCTCAATCTCGATGACGTCCCGGATAATGGGAATCACCTTGATGCTGTTATCGCTTTTTTTCACGGTGAGCCTTACCTCTGTCCCTTTTTTGCCTTTAATGAGTTCTATGGCTTCCTCCATATCCATGTCGGTAATGTCTACGGGTTCCCCGGCCCCCTGGGCCACTTTGATAATATCGTCGCCTGCTTTTAATTCCCCCTGTTTGTAACTCGGGCTACCAACAATAATCTCACTCACTCTCAACACCCCATCTTTTTGCATTAAACGGGCCCCAATGCCTTCAAACTGCCCGCTCATGTTTTGGTCGAACTTCTTTTTCTCTTTTGGTGCAAAGTACTCCGTGTGTGGGTCAAACACGCTGGTTAAAGCATTGGCGTAATCCGAAAACCGGTCCTTGGTGCTGATACGTTTTAAACGCTTGAAATAATCGGCATTGCCCTTGAGTATTTTTCTGCGGGCCTGCACTTCCAGGGTGTCGAAACTCAATTGTTTAACCGTAGTGTCTTTTTTCTCAAGGGCGGTTTCCTGTTTATAAAGGCTTTCATCCAAACTGGCCAGCACCTGGTACTTGAGCATTTTTTGCCACTCGTTCTTTAATTCGGCTTCGGTTTGCGACCATTTGGTTTTTTTCCAGTCGGTTTCGTATTCCTCCTCGATGCTGTAGTTCAGGGGTTTGCTGAGAATTTCCTTGCTCCAGTCTTCTTTTTCTGCGATGCGTTTGCCAATCAACTGAAGGGAGAGCTTGTAAAAATCGTGCTTTTGTTCCAACAGTTGATTGTCAATTTCCTTGCGGTATTTGGACAGGGCATCCACATCGCTTTGCAGCAGGAATTTTTTACTGTAGTCAAGGCGGCGCAGGTAGATGTCAAAGGCTTTTTCACTGAAGGAATCATCCAGCTTCAAAGGAGAGTAGTGGTATTGGTTGAGGTTGCCCAGAAGCATCTCGAGGATAACATCATTTTTATCAAATACATAACGGGCAAGGCCAAAAGACGTGAGGATGAGAACAGATGAAATGAGTAAAGTTCTTTTGGTTATTCGGGAAAATCGCTTCAGCATAGAATTCGGTTAGTTCTTACAAATTTAATTTTAATCTTTTTGAATCGGAATTCCCCGTCCAGCAATTTGACCGCCTGAACTCAAAACTTGTTTAAAGATTGTTAAATGCCTTAATGGGCCAAAGCCCTATATTTAGCGGAAAGTAACACCGTATATGATCAGTTTTTCAAGGGCACAACTCAGTCAGTTATGCATACATTATGTTGGAAATAAAGGCCTGGGCGAGGATTTGGTATGCAGCAGCAAAGCCATTAGTATTAAGGACGATTTTCTGAAAGATACCCTTATCCGGTACTTTACTAGTCCATTCAAAGGGGATGCCTATTTCCAATTCAAGGACAAAGTGGATCCCAATGCCAGCAGCGCAAGAGGGACCTGTAAGGCTGTTTTTGAGCAACCCGCTACCTTGTTGCAACATTCGTCTGACTTGGCTAAACACCTGTATAACCAAAGCATCCATCCCAAAGTAAAAGGGGGGGAGTTTTTGATGTGCTATTTTAAGGACGTGATGCTGGACGGGGAGCTCTGCGATGCGATTGGCCTATTCAAAACAGAAAATAAAGAGACCTACCTGAAAATATACCAGCACATCAATGAATTTGAGTTGGACTATGAAAATGGAATAGACATCAACAAACTCGACAAAGGCTGTTTGGTATTTAATACCGACAAAAAAAACGGCTATAAATTAAGTGTTGTGGATACAAACAAGGGGGGGGCAGAATGCGCCTTGTACTGGGAAGAAGATTTTTTGAACGCCACCCTCAAAACCGGGGCGTATTATTACACCAAAAGTTTTATGGACGCTTCCAGGGGATTTTGTGAGGAAGTGCTTACCGAAGAGAATAACGTTACCAAAGATGACCAGCGTATGATGCTGAACAAAAGCACGGCCTATTTTAAGGAAAAGGATAATTTTCAATTGCAGGATTTTGAAAAGGAAGTGTTGGTTCAGCCCGAATTGGTGCAAGCCTTTAAAGATTACCGACAAGGCTACAACCAGCGCCTTGATCTCACAGCTATCGACGATTTTGAAGTATCGCCAACAGCTGTAAAAAAATTCCAGAAATACATGCGCAGCGTGGTGAAACTGGACAAGAACTTTCACATCTACATTCATAGCCGCCACGATTTTGTGGAAAAGGGCTATGATGAAGAAAGAGGAATGAAGTACTACAAACTTTACTATTTGAACGAAGAATAAATAATCCTTATTTCGTTTTTCCGGTGGTCAATCTCCCAACCCGGAATGTTGAACCTGGAATATCGAATAGTGTAATTTAGTCCACTTTCTTTTTTACAATCAAAATCAGGTCGTTCTCTAAAGGCAAAAACCCAAACTCATAACAGAAAAAGTAGGTGTGATTGTTTTTGGTAAGACTTTGGTTGGTGATGTATTTAAAATTAAACCCTTTGTCAATGAGTTTTTGTTTGGGCAAGGTGGTTTTATCGCCCTGAAGCAGATCCTCTAATATTCTCCTGTTTTTTCTAAGAATGTTGTTGATGTTGCGTACGTAATTGGTGCTGTCGCTGTTTACCTTGTTGTTAAAGGCGTTACGACAGAGGTCGCTGCAAAACTTTTTGTCTATTCGGCCGGTGATGGGCTCACCACATTCAGGGCACAAACGCTTTTCCATACTTAAAAGTAAATACTATGCCACCACTTTCAAAGTGTTTTTTACCATGCGCGCCTTTTGTTTGGCTTTCATCAGGTCCTCGTCCACTATGGTAACATGCCCCATTTTACGAAAAGCCTTGGTTAAGGTCTTGCCATACAAGTGCACATAAACGCCTTTGAATTTTAGAACGTCCTCCAGGCCTTCATAAATGGCAGTGCCTTCATGGCCAAACTCCCCAAGTAAATTGACCATCACCGATGGCTTGAGGATAGCCGTATCGCCTAATGGCAAATTTAGGATGGCCCTCAAGTGCTGCTCAAACTGAGAAGTGGCATTGCCTTCTATGCTCTGATGGCCGCTATTGTGGGGCCGGGGGGCAATTTCATTCACCAGTATTTTCCCTTCCTTGGTTAAAAAAAGTTCAACGGCCAGCAAACCCACAATGCCTAATTTCTCGGCCACTGTGGAGGCAATGTTTATGGCCTCTTTTTCTACGCTTTTTTTAATGCTGGCCGGACTAAACAAATACTCCACTAGATTGGCCTGGGGGTTAAATTCGCATTCCACCACGGGAAAGCATTTGACCTCCCCACTTTGGTTTCGGGCAACCACCACCGAAAGTTCTTTGTCAAAATCAACCAAACGTTCCAAAACGCTTGGGGCATCAAAAGCCTTGTCGAGTTGGTGTGGATTCACCAATTTACTAACACCACGACCGTCGTACCCGCCTTTGCGCAGTTTTTGAAAGAAGGGAAAAAAGCCGGCGTATTTTGCAATCTGTGACTTTTTCTCAATCAGGAAAAAATCAGAGCTTGGAATGCCGTTCCTTTGGTAAAACATTTTTTGCGTGCCCTTGTCCTGAATAAGTTCAATAATGTGGGGCTGAGGAAACACGTGTTTGCCCTCTTTTTCAAGGGCTTTCAGGGCTTCAATGTTTACATTTTCAATTTCTATAGTGATAAGGTCCTTGTCTTTGCCAAAATCATACACGGTATCGTAATCCGTTAAGCTGCCCTGAGTGAATTTTTTCACAAGGTGGCGACAAGGCGCATTTTTATCCGGGTCGAGCACCGAAATGTTGAGATTCAGGTTCACTGCCTGCTGAATCAGCATGCGGCCCAATTGCCCGCCCCCGAGTAAACCGATGTGCAGTTGTTGTATGGTTTTCGACATGTGAAAAATGAGTTCAAATATAGAGAAAGAAAAGAGAATGCACCCGGCTTCGGCTTTAAATAGTGTCGTTTTTCAGAGATTGAAATTTATTCAATAACTTGCTGAGTCTTATCCATAAAATGTTTCAAAAATTCGGTGTCTTTCTCTTTTTGTTACCAAGCCTCCTGTTTTCGCAAGAGCTCAGGCGTTGTGGGTTTTTGGAAGCACAGGATTATCTTTTCAGAACAGACCCTGAGGCAAAAGCCAAAGTAGAAACAGCAGTAAATGGCTTTGAAGAGCAAACCTTATCCCAAAATAAAAATCAGACGCAAGCCATATACACTATTCCGGTTGTTTTTCATGTGCTCCACCTGGGTGGTGCGGAAAACATCAGCGACGCCCAAATTTTTGATGCTTTGGATGTGCTGAACCGCGATTTCAACAAACAAAATCCCGACACGGTCAATACAGTTGGCGCCTTTCAAGGCATAGCATCCGATTGCCAGATTGAATTCAAATTGGCCACCCTGGATGAGAACGGCAACTGCACAACCGGCATCACCCGACATTACGATAACGCAAGCAATTGGGCCATTTCATCTTCCTATTACAAATACACCTGGAACCGCACCAAATACCTGAACATTTACGTTGTAAAAAGCCTCCCACCAGGCGTGGCGGCTTATACGTTTTTGCCGGGCACAACAAGCGCAGTAATGGATGCCGTGGTGATCTTGCACAACTACGTGGGCAGCACGGGAACCGGCAGTCCTTTTGGTTCGCGCACATTAACGCATGAAGTGGGGCATTGGTTCAATCTGCAACACACCTGGGGCAGCAACAATCAGCCCGGCACCGTTTGTGGCGACGATGGAGTAGGCGATACCCCCTTGACCAAGGGGTTCAATTTTTGTAATTTGGCCAATTCAGATATTTGCACGGCTGGCGTGGAAGAGAATGTGCAAAATTACATGGAGTATGCATTTTGCTCCAACATGTTTACCCTTGGTCAACGCAACCGCATGCACAACGCCCTTAATTCGGCAAATGCAGGAAGAATCAATTTATGGTCACCCGGAAACTTACAGTTAACTGGTATACTTAATCCAACTGTTGCCTGCGCACCAAAGGCTGATTTTATGGCGAATAGGGCAGTTGTCTGCATAGGCGATACGGTAAGGTTCACTGATTTCAGCTACAATGGCAGCGTCAACACCTGGGAATGGAGCAGTGTCAGCGCAAGTGGCAGTTCTACGCTTCAAAACGGGGTCCTGGTATTCAATCAAACAGGCCCTGCCCATGTGAAACTCAAAATCACAAACAACAACGGAGTGGATTCTGTTATAAAAACCCTGGTGTTGATCTTACCTGCTGCAAACAGTGGCACAAACAATCTGGTTCAGAGTTTTGAAGTTCCACCTTTTCCTGATAACAATTGGTTAAGAACAGAGCCCCAATACGGCAGCGCATTCCTTACAACAAGTTTAAGTGCGAGGTCAGGCAGCAATTGCCTGTGGGTGAATAATTTTTACGATACACCCAACGAACCCGTCGCTTTTTACACACCTGCTTTTGTATTCCAGGGCTTTCATCCGGCGCAATTAAGTTTTTATTATGCGTATGCACAAAAAAGCACAAACAGCAACGACAGATTGAAGATCTATGCAAGCAACAATTGTGGAGGGAGTTGGAACCAATTGCTCGACATGGGTGGGGCATCGCTTACAACAGTGCAGAGCACTTTGAACACGGCCTTTTTTGCTACGGCTCAACAGTTTAATCAGGGTCTGCTCGATCTCTCGGATTATGCCGATGAACAGGTTTATCTGAAATTTGAATTTAGCCCCGATATGAATGGGCCAGGTAATAATTTGTTTATAGATGACATTATGGTAAGCGGAGTTACAGCATTGCACGACCTGTCTTTATTCGAAGGTTTAAGCATTTACCCTAATCCTGCGCAAAACCAAATACATGTTCAAGGCCATGAATCCAACACGCAACTTCGCGTTAAATTAGTTAACCTTAGGGCGCAATGTGTTTTTGAAACCGATCGACTGGATGCTTCGAACTATTTTACTGTACCCGATCAACTTGAGGAAGGACTCTATTTTCTCGAACTCTTGACCGATTCCGGAGTCAAGAGTTTTAAAATTATCATTCGGAATTAGAGTTTTGTGAACTGAGGCTTAATATAAGCCAAGCAATTAAAAATTTACACCCTGATAATCAATATAATAGAAAATTTTTATCGTATCGTTGTCAGATGCATAAGAAACCAATGTATCTTTGTCCAAGGTAAACAAAACCAATCAACATGATCTATTCTTCTGAACTCATAAAAGGCACATTAAAAACCATAGTGCTGAAATTACTGGCTGACAACAAAAAAATGTACGGCTACGAGATCACCCAAAAAGTGAAAGAACTTACGGGAGACAAAATACAAATTACCGAAGGCGCGCTTTATCCAAGCTTACATGCTTTGGAACATGAAGGACTATTAACAACAGAAACGGAGTTCATTGGCAAGCGCGTAAGAAAATATTACAGCCTGAGTCCTACCGGTAAAGTAAAAACCAAAGAGAAGGTATCGGAACTAAGCGATTTTATGGATACCATGAGAACGTTGTTGGATTTAAAAACCGCATAAATGTATTGCCTTAGTGATAAACAAATTGATTTTATTCTCGACGACATTCGTGCACGTGGCGTTGAGATGGAGGACCTGCAGTATAACCTCCTGGATCATGTGTGTTGTATCATTGAGCAAAACCTCGGAGAAACGGGAGACTTCGAGGACTTCTACCAAACCACCATCAAAAAGTTCTACAAAAAAGAACTTTGGGAATTGGAGGAAGAAACCATCTCCTTAATCATTTTTAAAAACTACTATACAATGAAAAAAATAATGTTGTACAGCGGAATCGCATCCGCAATTTTAGTCGCAGTAGGCATACTGTTTAAATTTATGCACTGGCCCGGCGCCGGAATAACCCTTGTGTTGGGCATCAGTCTCTCTAGTCTCATCTTTCTTCCTCTCATGTTTGTGCTGAGAGTAAAAGAAAAAACCAACAATCGCGACAGGCTCATTACCGGACTTGGTGCCTTGGCTGGCAGTGCCTTGAGTATGGGTATACTTTTCAAGATCATGCATTGGCCGGGTGCCAATATGCTCGGCCTGGGTGCAATGCTTTTAATGGCCTTTGTGTTTTTACCCATTTACTTCTTTACAGGCATCCGGAATCCTGAAACGAAAGTAAATACCATTGTTTCTTCAGCGCTTATCATTATCGGTTGTGGTTTATTTATGGCTCTTATCCGATCACCTAAGGGAACGCAGATGATCAAAGTAAGAGATACCTATTCTTACCTCCGCGATCAGGAGATTCTTGAAAAAGAAAGAATGCTTTATATAAATCTGAAAAAGGACAGCACAGGGAATAAAACAAATTTGCAAACGGAAGCCCTGGACGCGCTTTGTGAGGAGATTAAGGCCGATGTTTTGGAAATGAGTTCAGGTGTGCGAAAAATTGAAGCAAATTTTGAAGCCAACAATCAATTTATCGACGATGGCTCATTTGCATACGATCCCTTCGAACACATTCAATCCGGTAAACAAAAATACCAAACCCTTGTTACGGAAATCGACAAGTACAACCAAAGCCTGTCGGCTGAATCAGGACTGTTGCCATTGCCCACACGCACAAATTTCATCGAATACCTGGGTAAGTCTCAGTTTAATTTGATTACCTCCTCGGGGCTTATAAATCAATTGACCCAAATACAAATGTTGGTTTTTCAAAACGCCCTGATCAGCAGCAAATAGAACTGAAAATAGGGTTTCTCAGGCCATTCGCTTGAGAAGCCCTATTTTATTACTTTTGGACATGAAAAAAACACTCCTTTTATCCGTCCTTTTATTTGCCTGTTTTTTATTTTCCGCGCAAAACATTCAGAAGGAAAAACTAAAAAAGCACATCACCTATCTGGCCTCCGATAAACTCAAGGGCCGGGGGACATCAACGCCTGAGGAGATACTGGCAGCCAATTACATCGCCGGAGAGTACAAGGCCTATGGTCTAAAAGCCATCAACAAGTCCTATTTAAAGGAATTTAACTTTAAAAGAAGTGCAAACCCCCACGATACGTCAACTGCTAACCTTAAGGAAAGAACCGGCACTAACGTAGTTGGATTTTTAGATAATGGAGCGCCTTACACCATTGTAATTGGAGCGCATTACGATCATCTGGGTTTGGGGGAAGACAGAAACTCCCTGGATGCAAATCCCGAAGGAAGGATCCACAATGGGGCCGATGACAATGCAAGCGGCACTTCCGGCGTTTTGGAATTGGCCAGACATTTTTCCACCAACAAGATCAAAGAACCCTATAACTTTTTATTCATTTGTTTTAGTGGTGAAGAATTGGGACTGATAGGCTCTAAAAGATGGTGCGAAACCCCCGACGTTTCCTTAAGCAGTATTAATTACATGATCAACATGGACATGATTGGCCGACTGAACGATTCTACCAAACGTTTGATCGTGTACGGAGTTGGTACTTCTCCTGTGTTTGTACCGCTTCTTGATTCCATCTCATCACCACTGAGTTTAAAAAAAGACAGCAGCGGTGTTGGCCCCAGCGATCAAACCTCCTTTTATCTGAAAGACATTCCTGTACTTCATTTTTTTACTGGCCAGCATAAGGAATACCATAAACCCTCCGATGATATCGCCACCATTAACTTTGATGGGCAGGTGCAGGTGTTGGAGTACATTCTTGCATTTACACAAAGAACCTTTGCTTATCCAAAACTAAGCTTCCAAAAAACCCGCAATCCCGATACCGGTAAGGTGTCCTTCAAAGTCACAATGGGTGTTATGCCCGATTATGCTTTTGATGGAGAAGGCATGCGCATTGACGGTGTAACCGAGAACAAACCCGCCTTCAAAGCAGGAATTAAAACAGGAGACATCGTTAAACGTTTGGGTGAAATGCCTGTGAAAAATGTTCAGGATTACATGAAAGCCCTCTCAAACTTTAAGAAAGGCGATAGTACCAAAGTGGAAGTACTGAGGGATAAAACGGTTTTGATTCTGGATATTACGTTCTAAAAGAAAAATGTCCTTGCATGGTCGGGGTTCTCACCGATGAAAGGGCATTTAAATTTCCGATCACCTGATCCTATCTGCACTTTTAAGCAGATCAATGTCTTTTTGGATGTAACGTATGGCCATCCAGCCCGAAAGCACTGCCGGAATTGAAATGCAGGCGGTCAGGTATTTCATTACAATGCCTTGCACATCTTCAGTTCTAACTACAAATGGACATAACCACATCATGAGGCCAAGAATGATCCAAATGAGGAGGGTCAACCAGGTGAGTTTAATTTGAATTTTTCTGTTTTTATACAAAAAGATGATTGCAAAACTCAACAGCAGCGCTAAAAAGTTTAGGGCAATCGCAGTAAAATGCCCCATTGTGGAGACAGGTGTGACGTCGGCAAATGGCACCAGGTAGACGTGTGTGCTCAGGTTATTATGAATTACATCCGCAACAGGAATAAACAACAACAGGCAATTGCACAGCACCATGGCCAAAATAAAAAGAGTTTGTTTTCGTTGAATCATGGTTTAAAATTAAACAATACCGCTCATCTAAAAAATTCTTGAACTTGCTTCTAATGCCTGTAAAGGATCAGTTTATAGACACTGGAGTCAGTCTGTCGGCCAATCACTAAGCTATTAGGTGGGAGCGGAATACAAATGGGACGGGCTGATTTTGGGATTTCTTCAAGCGTTTTCAGTTCATAGGTTTTTTTTCCGGCCTGAAGCAGGCTGTAATTGATGTTTCCTTTTCTAACATTGCTTTTGCTCAGCAACCACATCGGACGGAATAAACTATCCGCAGCATAGTTCAGTTTCACTGACAGGGAAGGCCGTTTGTAAAACAGTTTGGAGAGGGTGGTACCGCTGTCAAGGCACAATTTTCCATTCATGTCGAGTCGATCGTTATTGAGCAAGTAGGTCTCTATCATGGGCTCTGAGCTAATGTTTTTTTTCTCAGGCAAATACCTTTCCTCCTCTTTCCTCATTAAGAATGAAAAGGTATTGGCATAGGTGTAACAGGGAGTGGCCTTGTTTTTTTGATATACATCGGCCTCAATTCTGTATTGGTTTTGCCCGGTTTTGGAGAATTCATCTATTTGAAGCAAATACGAGTTGCCTGGGTTTTTTCCGGAGGTTTTTGAAAACGCAATTGGGAGTATGAGTTCCTGTTTTAACACCTGAACACCAAGTGAATCCATCTCGCTGAGATAAAGTGTGACAGCCGTAGAGCCTGCAGTGCTCAAGGTTTCTAAGCCTGGGGGCAATTGTTTAGGGCTGAATTTATGTCCGCAAATGATCAGTGATTTTGTGCTGGGTTCATAATAGTAATTGCCAAAACAATAGGTTTTTTCATCACCTTTTTCATTTAGTTTGGTTCCCTTTAGCAGATGACCGTTTTTAGCATTCACTTTCAATATCCATTGTCCGGTTTTTTCTCCTGCTTTTACCATCACGTACATCCATACAGCTTCTTTATTGGCATGGAAGACCCTGGCCGAAGCGATGTTTTTACGCTCGAAAGGAAATTGCCACAACAAATCGTATTCAAAGCCACCGGGATTCTCCTTGTAGGTGTATTTGTTTAGAAAAAACTGCGTGCCAGAGCTATCACTTTTGGTTTTGATGGCGTAAACCCTAGAACTTTCGTAGTAGAGTTCATTGTCAAACCCCGATAAAACATTCAGTCGACTCACTTCCACGCCGCTGCTTTGGTTTAATAATTCAAAATTCCTGCCAAATCGGAATAGACTCACTTTTTGCGTGCGCCCCTCTGAAACATATATATTCAGGAAGCCGTGTAGCGTATCTGACCAACAGGACACCTTTTCTTCAGTAATTTGAAATGGCAGCAGAAAACTCTGAGTGCCCAGGGTTTCAAGATTTTTACCGAGTTTTTGTACAGCAAAACTTACTTTGCCATTCGTTTGTTCTTCTAGACCAAAACAATACAGGTTTCCTGAATACCAGGATGTATTGGCTGCTGCATAAGGAAATTCCACCGTTTGGGAATTCATCACAAAGCCGAAAAACAAAACAATCAAGGAGGGCAAAACTCTAGTTCGGGATAAGACCACTTTTCTCACGTTTGATATAGTCTAAGATAAGCAAATAATACATGACGACACCAATGGCGTAAAGTAAAGCGGTGATTAAAAAGATACTGGCAAATTCAAAATTGCGCCCAAATAGCAGTTTTACCATAAAACCACTTATAACCCAACTTCCACTCCAGATGGCAGAAGTGAGTGCACTTGTAATCTCACGGTTGTGTGGTCCAACGTAATTCAAAACTAATTCTGAGGTCATTGGTGCTGCCATGTTCATGAGGGGTTGTCTTAACAAATAACACCCCGAAGCAATAACGATGGCCATCGCATAATGACTGTAGTATTGTGTGGTGGCAAGGGCAACCAATGCTATCACCGCCATGGATTGGGTACTGGGAATAGCAATTTTGTAACCCACCTTCTCTTTAATTGTTGGCACAAGCATGGCAAAGTATGCTACCAGAACAGCGGCTACTGAGCTTAGAACGGAAAATCCGCCTTTATCCACACCGTGCACGTGCTCAAAGAATAAGGAAATAAAAGGGATGGTCAGGCCGGCACCTGTGGCAATAATCAAGGTGGGTACCAGGGCTTTTGCAATCAATAACCATTCGGTCCTTGGTGGGGTTTGGAACAATTTGGTTTGTTCATCATTTTGATTTTCAATAGCTACTTCCTTGTATTTTCTCGTCCTTAACAGGAATATCAAACCCCCGGAGCCCAAAACCGAAAAAAACACGAGGATAAACTGTTCGTCAAACACCTGTGGATGTATGCCATCCAAAATGGCAATAAGCACTCCGCTCAAAATCCCGGCAAAACTCCAGGTGCTGTAACTTAAGGATAGGGCTGCAGTGTGGTGAAGTTTATTTGTGTTGCGGAGTATAAAAGGACTGATCGGTACTTGCATAAAAGTGAAGGAGGCACCCCAAAGCAGAAGGGAAACGATGGTTAAGCTTTTCCAGCCAAAGGCAATACTGAGCACAATCGCTAAACCAAAAACCGGAATGCAAAGGTTAGAAATGTAAAATAGTGGAAGCAGTTTTTTCCCTTTGATGAATCTGCCAAGCGGTAAGGCCAGGGCAAATACACCAAGAAAACGGAAGGTGATAAAAAGGGCGATGTCCTCATCACTAAACCCCTTCCTGGTCATATATAAAGGAAGAATGTTCATGAAAGTTGCGTTCACGAGTTGTATAAAGAACTCGGAAGCAATAACATTTAACACTGGTTTTTCTAGGTTTTTATAATCCCGGAGGAAAAAGAACAGCTTATTCATAGTGTGAATGGGCTCGATTCTTTATGTAAGCTGAAAAAATTAAGCCTAAAGCAGGGATTTCTCTTGCGCCTTAGGCCCTAAAAGTATAGAGTATTTGCAAAAATCGCAAATCTCAAGAGCAGAACAACACCTTTTTGCAAATCGCAGGTCTAGACTGCTTAAGGACTTGTGGAATTGTGGATTTGCAAAGGAATCTTAAATCCGCCTGTGATTATCAATTTCTTTCAAGCACCTGTTCGGAGGAGATTTGTACCAGAAAACAAACCCAAAACCTGAAATCATGAAAAATCAAAATCTAAAACAAAAAATCGGCCAAACGCTGAAGAGTATCTTCCTTTGTCTGGCTTTGTTCAATGGTGTGTTAAAAGCACAAGACAAAATTGTTCTTACGAATGGCGATGAGCTAATGGCTATCGTTCAGGAAATCACCGATTCCGAAGTTAAATTCCGAACCGCCGACAACCCATCCGGCCCCCTTCGTTCTGTATCAAAATCCGAGATCTTTTGCATCTATTACAAAAACGGTAAAAAAGAACTTTTCAGTTCTGATATCAACAAGCCTGAGCCAAGATATGCTCCGGTGCCCGTAACGCCAACACAAAAGCGCGAGGACTGGGATCCGGATACCTCCGACTACGCAAAAAAGAAACGCAAAAACTTCAGCGGCCCTAGGGTGGGTGTTACATACATATGCCCTGGAACGACTGCTGACTATTTCTATGACAAAGGCAAAATGCCCATTACCATCTCTTTCGGTTGGCAATTTGAAAAACGACTTTTTACAGTTGAAGATGGCACTTCTGGTCTGGTAGAATTTGTTCCCTTGATCGGAGGCATCAATCAAGGATTATTCCTCCCAAGTGCAAATTTTCTGCTGGGACTGAGAGGCGGTTCAGACCGGTCCTGGGAATTCGCAATTGGGCCGCAATTCGGCATGAAAGCCGATCAAAACAAACAGTTGCAGGGAGCCGTTGGTGTGGTTATCGCCTTTGGAACAAGCTTCAAGAAAGGAAATGTATGGTTTCCAATAAACATTGCCTTAGTGCCTTCCGTTGGCTCGAGCGAAAAAGTCACAGATCCGGCAACAGGTGCAGTAACAACAAACAAGTACCAAACTGGCTGGAAAATTTCATTATTAGCGGGCTTCAATTCGAGAAGAAGGTAGGTTCATTTTTACTTCAAATTTATTACGACTCATGAAAAATCAAATCACATACGGTTTCCTGTTGCTGGTGATGATGACTATTTTGTTCAGCAATTGCAGCATGCAAAAAAGAAAATACAGAAGTGGATTTTATGTCTCGACAATAAAAAGCCATGCGCTTACATCAGATAAGGCCTCCTCAAGAAGTGCCAAAGTTCTAATCAATACTACCCAACAACATGCGCAAAGGGAGGGTACAAAGGTTTCTGCACAACAGGAAATGGGTTTAACGGCTAGCGTTAATAACGCTGGTCGCGAACACACGCAGAAATTGAGTATCCAACCTTTGCCTCTTGTTGAGGACAGTTGTGGAGACAAGATCGTTTTTTTGGATGGCGAAGAGGTCCTGTGCAGGGTGATTGAAGTGGGCACAACAAACGTGATGTACAAAGCCTGTGACAACCT
>Ga0154020_10003194_pt1 | contig 19803 bp, 12 predicted proteins | sample Klosneuvirus_201_FD_109709 | JGI IMG/M metagenome (GOLD analysis project Ga0154020, IMG submission 109709) | Active sludge microbial communities from wastewater, Klosterneuburg, Austria - Klosneuvirus_20160825_MG | ecosystem: Engineered > WWTP > Aerobic digester > Activated sludge | place... | reverse complement strand
AGTCAGGGGGCCGGCAGCGCAGCGATTGCCCGCTCGGCCCGAAGGCGAGCGCCTGCGGTTTCGACCTTCGTGGTCAGCATGGCGCGCCAAGGCGAGTGCGCGGAGGGTCGAGACCTTCGCTGTGTTACGTTGCGAGATGGAGTCGTGACGAGAGGGAGAGCGATGCCCACCAGCGGTGAGGGACGATCCAGAGCTTGGCCAGGAAATGCGCTCAGCGTCGCCCTGCTGCTGGGCGTCGCGATTGCGGTCACGGCCCATGCAGGAGAGGGCTACTGGAAGAGCGTCGGTCCGTACGGGGGAGGGGTCAATGCGCTGGCGATCGTCCCGTCTCACCCTTCGACGATGTACGCCGGAGGAGAGGCGGGAGGGTTTTTTCGCTCGACCGACTCCGGCGCCAGCTGGACCCCCCGTGTCAACGGTCTCACCGATCTCGAAGTTCTCGCTTTGGCCATCGATCCCGTGAACCCCGTCAGGATCTACGTCGGAACCCGGTACGGTGGAGTCTTCCGGTCGGTCGACGCCGGTGAGAACTGGACCCTGATCAGTGCTGGAATTCCCGAAAACCCAGGGGGCGGTTGCCACGCCCTCGCGATCGATCCGGCCACTCCTTCCACGATCTACTCCTGCATCGGTGGCAGAATCTACCGATCGACCGACTTCGGAGACACCTGGGCGGCGACGGCTCCGTTCAACGCTGGCGGCTGTAACGCCCTGGCGATCGATCCCGCGACCCCGACGACGCTGTACGCGGGTAGGGACGGTGGGGTCCACAAGTCGACCGATTCCGGTTCCAGCTGGACCGCTGTGCTCTCGGGGTCTCCCATCATCCGGATCTTCGCCCTGGTGATCGATCCGACGAACCCGTCGACGATCTATGGTGGCACCTACGTCGGACAGGGCGGCAGCAACCACGGCGTGGTCCGGTCGACCGACGCGGGCGCCACCTGGACGGATCTCCTCGTCGGACTGACGGACCCGCAGATTCAGTCGCTGGCGATCGATCCCGCGGTCCCTTCGACCCTTTACGCTGGAACGAGCGCCGGAGTCTTCAAGTCGGTCGATTCGGGCGATCACTGGACCGCCGCCGACACCGGACTGACGAATCCGTTGGTCAAGGCTCTGGCGATCGCGCCTTCGGGCCCCGCCAGGCTCTACGCCGGGACGGGCGGCGGGGTCTTCCGCTCGAGCGATGCGGCTGCGAACTGGGCCGCGGTCAACGAAGGACTGACAAATACGAGGATCGACTCGCTGGCGATCGATCCCACGAACCCCGCCACGCTCTACACCGGGACCTGGAACGCCGGCCTCTGGAAGTCCATCGACTCCGGTGCGACGTGGCTCCCCGCCAATGGCGGATTGACGAGCCCGGCGCTCTTTCTGGCGGTCGATCCGACGAACCCCGCCACTGTCTATGCCGGGACCTACAACCCTGGAATCTTCAAGTCCCTGGATGGCGGCGGAAGCTGGACCGCCGCAGGCGCGGGCCTTCCATCGGGCGCCATTGTCGCTGCGGTGGCCATCAACCCGACGACCGCTGCCACGCTCTATGCGGCCGCCTACGACGACAAAGTGTTCAAGTCGGTTGACTCTGGCGATCACTGGATTGCCTCGAGTGTCGGACTCGTCGGCAATGGCTACGGGCACTTGGTGGTCGACCCGATGACTCCCAATACGCTCTACGTCGGAGGGCGTTTCCCTGGAGTCAGCAAGTCGACCAATGGCGGCGACAACTGGGTCGGAGCCGACAATGGTCTGCCAGGCCACAGTGCGTATTCCCTGGAGATCGATCCGACGAACTCCCAGACGCTCTATGTCGGAACCCAGGATGGAGTGTCCAAGACTGCCGACGGCGGCGGAGTGTGGATTCCGGCGAACAACGGACTGCCTGGACCCGCCTATGCCCTGGCGGTCGATCCGGCGAGCCCCGCGACCGTCTACGCCGGGATGTGGGACGCCGGAGTCTTGCGGTCGTTCGATGGCGGCGGCAGCTGGAACGCGCTCGTTCCGGAGTTGCCGTATGCCCGGATCCGGCACCTCGAGATCGACTCCGCGTCGCCTCCCAACCTGTACGTTGGCACTGACGGCGGCAGCGTGTGGCGGTGGATCGTCCCCTTCTTCGCCGACGGCTTCGAGCCCGGCGACGCCTGCCTGTGGACGGCTGCCGTGGGCGGCGGCTGTCCGTAGTTCCTCAGGAGTTGTCGGGCAGCGCGGCGAGAGCGCGCTCGGCTCGGCGGTGGTCGCTGGCCGACTCGGGCCGGGCGGCGAGCAGGGGGAGCGCCCCTTCCAGGACCGGGCGGGCTTCGGCGGGGTGGCCGGATTCGGCGAGGAAGAGGCCGTAGAGCAAATCGGCCTCGGCGCGGCGCGCGCGGTTCACCGGAGAAGGGTAGCCAGCGCTCGCCAGAATGCTGCGAAACAGGGGCTCGGCGGCCGGGCGGTTGCCCCGGCGGTGCTCGAGCAGGGCGAGGCCGGCGGTCGCCTGCCAGGCCGAGGCATGGTCCAGGCCGAGGGTCTCGGAGTAGAGGCGGCGGGCCTCTTCGAACGCCGTCCTCGCCTCGGAGAGGCGACCGAGCTCGGTGAGCACCCGGCCGCGCCGGCTTTGGATGCGGGCGAGGTCGGTGGCGGCGTCCGACTCGGTCTGGCGGACCACGGCGAGGGCGCGGTCGAGCCATCCCAGCGCTCCGGGAAGATCGTCGCGGCCGAAGGCGAGCTCGCCGAGATTGGAGAGCGCGGCCTCGTGGCCGCTGTCGCGCGGCGCGGCGTGCTCGTAGATGCCGACGGCGCGCTCGAGCGCGGTCTTGCGGGTTTGGACGTCGCCGCTCTCGCCGGCGACGTCGGCCGCCGCAAGGTACCATTCGGCGCGGTGTCGCGAGCGGTCGAGGCCGGCGGCGCGCAGGTGGCGGTCGAGCTCGTCGAGCCGGCGCCCGGCGTCTGCGGCGTCGCCCGCCTGCAGGGCGATCCAGACCTCGAACATGAGGCTGTCGAGGAGTTCCGGGTCGTCGGGGGCGAGCCGGGCTTGCCTCTCTTCGCTGACCGCGCGGGCGATGCGGCGCGCCGGAGCGAGCTCGTCGAGGTAGGTGTAGATCGTCGCGGTCAATTCGCTCAACTCGCTGCGGGTCGCAGGGTCGAGGGCGAGCTCCGTTTCGAGGCGCCGCGCCGCGAGGTCGAGCAGCTCACGCGCGGTGATCGCGCCGCGCGGTCGCGAACCGGCGACCCGTGGGTCGCTCGCCTGGAAAACGCCGATCAGGAACTCCTTCGTCGCGTTGGCGCGCCGGGCCTCGCGGGCGGTGCGCGCGCTCTGCCAGAGGATGCCGCCGACCCCCAGCGCCGAGGCCAGGGTGAGCGCCGCGGCGAGCCCGGTGCTCAGCCGATGCCGGCGGACGAATTTCAACGTGCGGGTGAAGTTGCCGATGCGGCGTGCCTCGATCGCCTCGAGCCGGGAGTAACGACCGAGGTCGGCGGCGAAGGCCTCGGCCGACGAGTAGCGATCGGCGGGATCGGTCGCGAGCGCCTTGGCGAGAATCGCGTCGAGGTCGCCGGTGAGGGCCCGGGCGAGCTCCGCGGCGGTCATCCCCGCGACGCTTTCGGCGTGCGCGGGGTCGACGCGAGAGGAGGCGCGCGGCGCCGTGACGCCGGGAGTGAGAATCTGCAGAAGGCGCGCCGGCCCGGAGGCCGGCTCGAACGGGCGCCGGCCGGTGAGGAGCTCGTGGAGGAGAATCGCGAGCGAGTAGACGTCGGTGGCGACCGTAATCGGAGCGCCTGTGAGCTGCTCCGGGGCGGCGTAGTCGGGAGTGGCGACGCGCGTGCCTTCGACGGTGAGCTGGGTGAGCCCGGGTCGGGCGACGGTGGACGGATCGGGGTCGGCGGTCTCGTCGGGCTCGAGGAGTTTGGCGATGCCGAAGTCGAGGAGCTTGACCGTGCCCTCGGCGGTCACCAGCACGTTCGAAGGCTTGAGGTCGCGGTGCACGATCAGACGGGCGTGCGCGGCATGGACGGCAGCGGCGACCTGGCGGATCAGCTCGATTCGGACCGGAAGGGGGTGGTGCGCGGCGCGGCACGCCTCGGTGATCGGCACGCCGGCGACCCACTCGAGGGCGAGGTAGGGGCGTCCCTCCGCCGTCACCCCAGCGTCGAGGAACTGCGCGATGCTCGGATGGCTGAGGGTCGCCAGAATGTCGCGTTCGCGGCGGAAACGGCGCTGCATCGAGCTCCCGGAGAGGTGGGTGTGCGGCAGCTTGAGAGCGACCTTGCGTTCGTAGGCGCCGTCGCTCCGCGCGGCGAGCCAGACGACCCCCATGCCGCCTCGTCCGAGCTCGCGTTCGAGGGTGTAGGGGCCGATGCGGTCTCCGGCGAGGACCGGGAGCTCGACTCCGTCATCGGCGTCGAGGGCAGCCGGCCCGCTCGTCCCGGGGCGTTCGCCCGCCGAGCCGGCCACCATCGCCGCGAGTGCGTCCGTCGCGAAGGTCGAGTCGTCGTCCGCGGCGAGGACGGCGCGCAGGTAGGGCACGAGCTCGCGCTGCTCGCCCGCCAGCGATTCGATCCAGCCGAGACGCTTCGACTGCGGCTGGTCGAGTGCGAGATCGAGCTGGCGCGAGAACTCCGGCCAGAGCTCCGGCGGGCAAGGGAGACGGCTCATGCCTGAAGCATCGAGTGCAACAGGAGCTTCGCCTTTTGCCAGTCGCGCCGCACGGTCCGGTCGGTGACGTCGAGCGCGGTCGCGATCTCGATCTCGGAGAGGCCGGCGAAGTACCGCATCTCGACGACCCGCGCGAGACGCGGCTCGACCTTCTCGAGCTCGGCGAGCGCGGCGTCGACCCGGAGGGGCTCGGCAGCGAGCGCGACACGGCTGCTGTCGATGGCCGCGGTGTCGAGCGTCACCGCCGCGACCCCGCCGCCCCGGCGCTCCGCCTGGCGCTCGCGCACCAGGTCGACGATCACCGAGCGCATGACGCGGGAGGCGTAGGCGAAGAACTTGCCGCGGCTCTCCACCCGGAGTCGCCCGAGCCGGGCGAGCTTCAGGTACGACTCGTTCACCAGCGCCGTGGTGTCGAGCACGGTGTTTCGCCGGTTGCCGCGCAGCCGCGCCCGAGCCACCTTCTTGAGCTCCGCGTAAGCGGCCTGCCAGAGGGCATCGACCGGCACGCCGGGACCGTCCTTGAAGGACTCGATCAGGCCGGTCAGGTCGCCCCCTGCGCCGGGCTCTTCGGGTAGATCCACTGGTGGAGCTTACCGTGGCGGAGCGGATTGCCCAGGGTCGGATGTCCGGTAGCGAGGCAAGAGGCCGTTCGCATCTGGGAAGGCCTTCCCGGAGATCCGATGCCCCGACTTCGACCCGCAGCCGCCGCCTCCCTGTTTCTCGCCGCGAGCCTTTCTGCCGCGGAGCTCTCCGCCACTTCGGCGGTCGTCGGCACCGGAACGCCGGCTAGTTGCACGGAAGCCGCGTTCGATGCCGGGATCACGGCGGTGAACAGCGGCGGCGGCACGTTGTCGTTCGACTGCGGCCCGGCGCCACATCTCATTCTGGTGAGCGCCGAGCGGCCTCTCTCCGGGCAGGTCGTCGTCGACGGGGGTGGCCGGATCACCCTGTCGGGCGGTCTCGCCACGCGGATCTTCGCGGTCCAGGACCAGGCCGAGGTCGAGCTGCGCGACATCGTGCTCACTCATGGGCGCTCGAACGCGGGACCCGGTGGCGCGGTCCTCGTCACCGGCGCTGGCGCTCCGGCGGACACAGTATTGGTGCTCAACCGAGCGGCTGTCCGCGAGAGCACGACCAGCTTCTGGGGCGGCGGCCTCGCGGCGAGCAACGCCGAGGTGCGCATTCTATGGAGCTCGGTCACCGGCAACGAGTCGAACGGTGGCGGCGGCGGAGTCAACCTGAACGGCGGGGTGCTCGTCCTCTTCGAGGCGGAGGTCGCCGACAACCGCTCCGGCGGCAGCGGCGGCGGCATCGAGTTCTGGACCGGCGAGCTCTACATGAACCGCAGCGTCGTGGACCGCAACACCGCCGAGAACGCCGGCACGCCGCCGTCCGGCGGCGGCATGTCGATCCGCGACCTCTCGATCGCCAGCATCGAGTCCAGCCGCTTCGCCGGCAACTGGTCGCGCTCGAGCGGCGGGGGCCTGCACGTCTGGGGAACGACGGAGCTCTTCCTCATTCAGTCCACCTTCTCCTCGAACATGGTCTTCGAGGACGTCGGCGGCGGGCTCGCGATCCTCGCTCCGGCGATCGTCCAGGCGCGCAACGTCACCGTGGATGGCAACCGTGCCGGCGGCGGTGGCGGGATCGAGGTGACCGGGGCGCTCAACCTCGCGAACGCCACGATCTCGAACAACCTGAGCGTCGCCGCCGGCGGCGGCGCGCTGCGCAATAGCGGTTCCGTGACGCTCTATCACGTCACGGTCGCGGGCAATGCGGCCGCAGACAGCGGTGGCGGCATTCATCAGTTCGCGAGTGGGGGCATCGAGCTGGTGAACGTCCTGTTCTCGGACAACATCGACCTGCTCGAGAACCCGAGCGACTGCTTCTTTCAGCTGGCTCCGACGCGGTTCGAGTTCAGCCTCTGGCCGCAGGGCACCTGCGGCAGCAGCACTGCGAACGGCAACCATCCCAATACCGTCGTCGACCTGCCCAGGCTCGCTCTCTCCTGCGGTGGCGCCCCCGGGGAGGAGCAGACGATGACCCACGACCTGCCGGACAGCACCGCGGTCGACAACGGAACCTGCATCATCCCGGGTCTCGCCGCCGATCAGCGCGGCGTGGCGCGCCCCCAGGGGCCGGCCTGCGACATCGGGGCGGTGGAGAAGTCGGAGCCGTCGTGCAACGGCCTCTTTCTCGACGGTTTCGAACGCGGCACGTCGCTCGCCTGGAGCGACCGGACCCGCTGATTCGGCTCTACTTGCGCTCGGAGATGTCGACCGGGGCGAGGTGGCGGATGTCGCGGCCTTCGACGTAGAAGACGACATCCTCGCCGATGTTGGTGGCGTGGTCGGCGATGCGCTCGTAATTGCGGGCGATGAGCAGCAGGTGGAGCGCCCGCGCGACGGTCCGCGGGTCCTCGATCATGTAGGTGAGGAGCTCACGGAAGAGCTGGCGGTAGAGGGCGTCGACCTCGTCGTCGCGGCGGCAGACCTCGAAGGCGGCGCGAGCATCGCGGCGGACGAAGCTGTCGAGAGCGTCGCGCACCATCTCCTGGGTGATGATCGCCAGGCGCGGCAGGTCGATGTACGGCTTGAGCGGCGGGTCCTGGTTGAGGATCTCGACCGCCTGGGCCACGTTCACCGCCGAGTCGCCCATGCGCTCGAGATCGGTGGAGATCTTCATCACCGCGACGAGGAATCGCAGGTCGATTGCGGTCGGCTGCTGCAGCGCCAGAATGGCGTGGCAGGCGTCATCGAGGTCCTTTTCGAGCTGATCGACGTCGGCATCGGTGCGGATCACCGCCTGGGCGCGCGCGGTGTCACGTTCGACGAGCGCCGCCATCGCCTCGCTGATCATCCGCTCGACGAGCCCTCCCATGCGGAGGAGCGACTGGCGAATCTTCTCGAAATCCTGGTCCCTGTGACGTTCCATTTTCACTTTCTCCTGCAAACATCAAACCTACTACGGATGAAAAAAAGAGGGGAGACCCCCGCCGAGGGACGGGGATCTCCCCAACCCGAGGGAGGCTTAGAAGATGACCTGGAGCTGGACCCTAAGCTCATCGAGCCCGGCGCCGGTCACCTTGTCTTCGTAGCTGAACCAGTCGGCCTGGATCTTGTGGACATGCTTGTTGAGGTAGTAGCTGACGCCGAGGCCGGTGCCCTCGAAGTCCTTGAGGGCGCTGCCGAGGTTGCTGACGTTGAAGGTGGTGTCGCGCTCGATGCTCTCGTAGCGGCCGGCGACCTCGAACTTGTTGCCGGGGAAGAGGTAGCCCGCCTGGAGGTAGTAGCCGAGGTTGTCCGACGTGACGTTGCTCTGGTTCTCGGCATTCTCGTCGAAGTACTCGCCCTGGACGTTGAAGCCGCCCCACTTGAAGGCCACTTCGTAGCCCAGGCGCTCGATGTCGATCGCCGAGGCGCCGAGACCGACGGTGTTGGTCAGGCCGGCGAGGCCGAGGGCGAGGCGAGGTCCGTCGGGGCGATCGAGCGAGCTCTCCTCGAACTTGTACTCACCGAACGGCATCCAGGCGACGCGGCCCGAATAGAGGTACTCGTCGTTGTCGTTGATGTTGATGTTGCGCGCGATGCCGTTGTAGGCGCCGATCGCGTACTCGAAGGTCTTCGAGCTGTTCATGCCCTCGAGGCGGATGCCCTGGTCGCGGCCGGGAGCGTAGAGCGCATTGCCGATCCAGCGGTCGACGAACTGCTGCTTGCCCGAGGAGGTGTACTCCTGGCGACCGAACGGCACCTTGCCCTGGCCGACCCAGACCGTGGCCATGGGGTTCTTGGTCCACCAGATCTCGGCGTCCTCGAGCTCCGGTCCGCGGCGCACCGTGGTGCGCAGCGAGTTCGAGACGATCGACGCGGCGGTGACGTAGCCGCCGCCGACCCAATTCGCCTGCAGCTTGAACTTCCAGTCGCCCGCCTTGCCCTCGATCGCCGTCTTGGCGCGGCGGATGTTGAAGGTGCCGATGTCCTCGACCGCCGGATTGTCGGCGTTGAACATCGTGTAGCGCGCCTGCAGGCGGTTCGAGATGCCGATCTCGGCGTTCTTGGTCTTGAAGGTCGTCTTGCCGTCCTTCCAAGAGACGTCGAAGCCGGGGTTATAGGGCTTGGGAGACGGCCGGTCGTAGCCCGGCAGGTTGTGCTTGAAGAGGTAGAGGTCGACCGCGGTTTCGTTCTCGGCGACCAGGGTCTTGCCGTCCACCGCACGGCCGACGAGGGTGACCGCGGTGCCGATCTCTCCGCCCTCGGACCAGGCCTTGAAACGCTCGGGGGTGTTGAACACGTAGACCCGCCCGTCCTTCTCGACTTCAGAGTAGTAGAGGCCCATGAGGGGCTGCTGCGCGACGGCGCTCGCGGCGAGGCCGAAGCCGAGGACGAGCAGGCAGAGGCCTGCGGCGATGACGAGGGACTTGCGCATAATGAGATTCCTCCCTGAAGTTGACAGATCGAGTTTCCTGCGCGGCGCCCGCAGTGGTGCTGCAGACTGGGCGCTGCGAGTCCAGGGAAAGATATCGGGGGGGTCCTGCGAAGCTGCGACGTCGATGTGACAGGGGTGCGACAGGCGCTGCCGCCCTGGAGGAGCTCGCGGCCGGGGCTAGCCCCGGTCGCGGTGTTGCGGCAGGAGGACGCGGAACTTCGAGCCCCGGCCGAGCTCGCTCTCGACTTCGACCCGGCCCTGATGGGCCTGGGCGACGTGCTTGACGATGGCGAGGCCCAGCCCGGTGCCGCCCTCCTCGCGCGCCCGGCCCTTGTCGACGCGGTAGAAGCGCTCGAAGATGCGCGGCAGCGCCGATCCCGGGATGCCGATCCCGGTGTCGCGGACCTCGATCACCGCCATCCCGGCGGCCGGCGCGCCGGCCGGCGTTGGCGCCGCCGGCATCTCGGGATCACCCGCCCGGGAGCCCAGAGTGACCTCGACGCGGCCTCCGGCCTGGTTGTACTTGACGGCGTTCTCCAACAGGTTCGAAAACAGGCGGAAGAGCCCTTCGGGATCTCCCTGCACGACCGGAGAGGGCCCCGGCACGAGCTCGACCGCGACCTGCCTTGCGGCGGCCTGCCCGGCGACGAGCTCGATCGCCTCGCCGGCGAGCCGCCGCAGATCGACCGGCTCGAGCGATTCGAGCGCCTCCTTGCCCTCGAGCCGGGAGAGTGTCAGGAGGTCGGCGAGGAGAGCTGCGAGGCGCCGGCACTGGTCCACGATGCGCTGGCTGAAGCGCTGCGCGGTGTCGCGGTCCTCGAGCGCGCCGTCGCAGAGGGTCTCGGCATAGCCCTGGATCGCGGCGAGCGGGGTGCGCAGCTCATGCGAGACGTTGGCGACGAAATCGCGCCGCATGCGGTTCAGCTGTTCCGATTCGGTGATGTCGCGAACCACGACGACGGCGCCATCCTGCGCGCCCAGCGTCGATCCGGTGAGAGCCAGCGTGCGGCGCACCGGCTCCATGACCTCGAGGTGCACGCGGCGTTCGGCGCCGTCGGAGAGGACCTGCTGAATGAGATCGACCAGGCGGGGCTCGCGGGCCAAGTCGAGGACGTCTCCCGGGGAGGCGTTCGCCGGCACGCCGAAGATCTCGCAGAAGGCGGAGTTCAGCAGTCGGACTCTGCCTCGGGCATCGGTGACCAGCACGCCTTCGGTCATGCCGGCGACGGTGGCGCGCAGGTGGTCGCGCTCCGCTTCGACGGCGTGGAGCTGCTCGCCGGCGTGCCGCGCCATGCGCTGCAGGGCGGTGCCGAGGCGCGCCAGCTCCCGCTGCTCCGGAATTTGAAAGCGGGCGGCGTAGTCACCGCGGCCCATGGCGTCGGCCGCGGCGAGCAGCTCGCCGAGCGGCCGGAAGAGCGAGCGCGTCAGCCACCACGAGACCAGGGCGACGAGCGCCAGGGCGGCCGCCAGGGCGAGGAGGAGGATCCTGCCGAGATGCCGGGTCAGGGCGGAGATCGTGGAGAGCGGTTGCCCGAGGCGCAGGATCCAGGAGCGGCCGCCGGCGTCGTTGACCAACCGTGCAGCGTAGAGCGTGTCCTGTTCGGTGGTGTCGCTGTGACGGACTGCACTGCCTTCGCCACGCGCCAGCGCGGCGAAGATCTCGGGGCGCGTGCGATGGTTGTCCATGGCCGCGAGCTCGCTGCCAAGGCGCTGGCTGTCGGCCAGCACCTTGCCGTCGAGGGCGACGAGGGTGATCCGAAAGTCGGTGCCGGCGACGAGTTGGTGGAGACGCTGCGCGAGGTCCGGGTCCGGCGAGACGAGCGAGCCCGGGGCCGGCACGGCTGCCACGAGCAGGCGGGCCTCCTGTGCCAGCTGGGAGGTCGCCTGCTGGGCGAGCGTACGGGGGAGCAGGATCGAGGCCAGCACTGCCGCCAGGGCGAGGGCTGCGAGGGCCGGCCAGAGTGGGGCGAGGCGGAGTCTGGGAGCGAAAGAGTAGGCCATGGAGGGGGTGCTGCGCGAGTGTACAACGGCGGCGAATCGGTGCCCGGTGGGGCTCCCCGGAGTTCTCCGCAACCGAGGTGGAAAAGGCTGTGGAAAAGCGCCCCCGGAGTGCTCCGAAGGGCCGCTCGATGGGCGCTCATCAGCGTTCTGCACTGTTTCTTGTGCATTGAGCGTAAATGATGGGAAACAATGAATTTGGGCGAGGACAGAAGCTCCATCCCGAGCGCTGATTCGATCCCGACGCGGGGATTTTCCGCAGCGATCGGCGGCTTGACTTTTCAGCCGGTTGTTAACTCCTTGTGACAGTGCGGATTAGCGGCGACGCGAAGGCTTCTTGAGGCCCTGCCGGAAGGTCAGGCGGCGGGCGAAGACCTTCTCGAAGAGTCGCGCGCGGTCGCGGGCGGCAGCCAACTCCAGCCCGACCTCGAAGGGGGACAGGACCTCGACCATCACCTCGCGCCGCCCCTTGAGAGAGGCGTAGAGCTCGACGACCCGCGTGGCATGGGTGCAATCGAGTGCGTTGGCGACCCGCAGAAGTGGCGTGAGCCGCTCCACGGAGCGCTGTTGCCAGCTGCGCAGCGCCGCGAACGACGCGTGGCGGGCGCGAGGTGGAGCGCCGCGATGGTAGCGCGCCACTTCGGCGATGATCTCGATCTCGCGCGGGTCGAAGCCGTCGAGGTCGGCGGTGGTGATGAGGTAGTGGCTGTGCTTGTGGTGGCGCTCGAAGTGGATCGAGTGACCGATGTCGTGCAACAGGGCCGCGAATTCGAGCCACTCGCGCTCGCGCGCGCCGAGATTGTGGACCGGGGCGGTGAGGTCGAACAGGCGGACAGAGAGATGCGCCACCTGCTGCGCGTGGGCGAGCATTCCCGGCGCCCGGCTCGCGAGGTCGAGAACCTGGCGGCGCCGCACTTCGCCGGCGACCGGGGCCGCGGCTGCGGGGGCACCGAGCGCCTCGAGCACCAGACCTTCCCGCAGCGCGCGGTCGCAGAGGAAGAGGCGGTCGACTCCGGCCTTCGCCGCCAGCTCCTGCAGCAGGACGGCGCCGGCGAGGATCGACCCGGCGCGCGGTGCGCCGACCGGCGGCAGGGCGGCGATCTCCTTGACCGTCAGCGTCTGCAGACCGGCGACCACGCTGTTGAGCTCGCGCACCCGGAGCTCGCGCAGGCCGCCGATCATCGCGCCGCGCTCGCGGCCGGCGAGGAGATCGGCCAGGTCGCCACAGCAGGCGGCGGTCCCCGAGGTGGCGATCATGCGGTCGGTCGACTTCGGCGTCTTGAGCTTCGCCAGGCCCTCGCGGACGGCGCGCCGCAGGCGCTCGATCGACCGCAGGGCGGTTGGATCGCCCTCGAGCATCGCCGCGCAGCGCAGCGAGCCCAACGGCACGCTCTGCACCGAACGCAGGTCGCCGCGTCGCGCCACGCACCACTCGGTCGAGCCGCCGCCGACGTCGGCGAGCACGACGGTTCCCTGCGAGAGATCGACGGCGTGCTGGACGGCGCGAAAGATCAAGGCGCCTTCCTCCTCCCCGGAGAGGATGCGGACGTCGAGCCCGGTGAGGGCGCGGACCTGGGCGAGGAAATCACTCCCGTTCGCCGCTTCGCGCACCGCACTGGTGGCGACGGCGACGATCTCGCCCGCCCCCTTGAGACGCGCGAGCGTGGTCATCTTGAGCAGCGCCTCCAGCCCCTTGCGCATCGCTTTCGGCGACAGCGCTCCGTCAGCGAGCGCCGACTTGCCGAGCCGCACCATGTCGCGCTCTCGCGCCAGCACCTGATAACTGCCGGAGGCGAGAGGACCGCCGCGTTCGACGATCACCATGTGAATCGAATTCGAGCCGATGTCGATCGCGGCGATGCGGCCGGACTTCGCGGCTGCCGGGCCGACCTTGCCGCGAGGCGGCCGGGCAGCGGGCTGGGCGGTTTTAACGGAGTCGCGACGCGGGCTCATCTCGCCCGGAATTGAATCAGAGAAGCGGCGAATCGGGAAATCGGTCGCGGCCGGATCAGGCGCCAAGGAAAAACGCGACCACGAGATAGCAGAGCGCTGCCACGGACGCCGAGATGGGGATCGTCAACACCCAGGCCCAGACGATGCGGCTGGCGACTCCCCACTTCACAGCGGAGAGGCGCTTCGTCGCGCCGACCCCCATGATGGCGCCGGTGATCGTGTGGGTGGTCGACACGGGGATGCCTGCGAGAGTTGCCCCGACGAGTGTCAGCGCGCCTGCAGTCTCGGCGCAAAAGCCACCGGTCGGCTGAAGCTTGGTGATCTTCGAACCCATCGTCTTGACGATCCGCCAGCCGCCGAAGAGGGTGCCGAGAGCGATGGCCAAATGGCTGATGAGGATGACCCAAAGCGGCACTTCGAACCTGGACAGGTACCCGGACGAGACCAGCAGGCCGGTGATGATGCCCATCGTCTTCTGGGCGTCGTTGCCGCCGTGGCCGAGGCTGTAGAACGCCGCCGAGACCAGCTGCGCCCGCCGGAAGAATCGATCCGCCTTGTGCACGCGGGCGCGGCGAAAGAGCCAGGCTACCGCGACCATGAGCAGGAAGCCGAGCAGCATTCCGATCGTCGGGGCGAGGACGATGAACAGCAGCGTCTTCGTCCAGCCGGCCAGGAGGATCGCCGCCCATCCCCCTTTGGCGATGGCGGCGCCGGCGTAGCCGCCGATCAGCGCATGCGAGGAGGAGACCGGAATGCCGAAGTACCAGGTGAAGAGGTTCCAGAAGATCGCGCCGAGGAGCCCCGCGAGGATGACCTGCGGGGTGACGATCGAGAGGTCGATCATCCCCTTGCCGATCGTCTTCGCGACGTGCGTGCCGAGCACGAAGGCGGCGACGAAGTTGAAGAAGGCCGCCCAGGCGACCGCCTGCTGTGGCGACAGCACCCGGGTCGAGACGACGGTGGCGATCGAATTCGCGGCGTCGTGGAAACCGTTCAGAAAGTCGAAGATCAGCGCAACGAGGATGATGGCGATGAGGACGGTCATTGCGAGGAGGGCAGGCCCGGCTCAGGCGTTCTTGATCACCACGTTGCCGATGATGTGGGTGAAGTCCTTGCAGGAATCGCAGGCATCCTCGAGGTTCTGGTAGATCTCCTTCCACTTCATCGTGTCCATGGCGTTGCGCCCGCTGTCGGCGCGGAAGAGATCGGCGATCACGGTGAGAAAGAGGTCGTCCCCCTGGTTCTCGAGCTCCGAGATCCGTACCAGCTTGTCGCGCACCTGCGGCTCGTTCCCGAGATCCCAGATCAGCCGGGTCACGGAGTCGATCTGGCCGACCATCTCGAGGAGGATCTCGGCGAAGCGGGTGAGCGGCTCGGGCGCCTCGTCGATCTGGAAGATGACCAGGTAGCGGGCGATGCCTTCGAGATAGTCGAGGATGTCGTCGAGGTCGACTGCGATCGAGCGGATGTCCTCGCGGTCGAGCGGCGTGATGAACGAGCGGTTGAGCGCCTCGAAGACCTGGCGGGTGATCTCGTCGCCCTCGTGCTCCAGCGCCTTGAGCTCGACCAGCTTGATCCTTCGGTCTTCGAGCTTGGTGCTCCGGGCGATAGCGAGGAAGAGCTCGGCCGAGCGGGTCAGATTCTGGGTGTCCTTGAGGAGCAGCTCCTGAAAGCGCTCCTCGCGAGGCAGGAACCGCTTGATGATCGAGTCGAGTCTCATGCGGCCCTCGGAGATCGTGCAGGTGGCAGTGGCGATTCCAGCTGACGGCGAGGCTGAAGCCTACCACTGGCTGTCACACCGCTGTCACATCCCGAGGGGCAGGCCGCCCGTCAACCGGCGCTGGCGAAGAGGGTCTCGGAGTCGGTCCGGACCGCCGGCAAGTCGTCGGGCACCTCGTCGGTCTCCCGCAGGTCACGATCCGGAAAGAGGGCGGTGAGGAGCCGTCCCCAGCTGCAGGATCGGGCGTGCTGGCGCGCCGCCGCGGCCAGCCGGCGCCGGATACCCTCGCGCCCGAGGAGGATCGCCATCGCATCGACGAGGGCGTCGGGCACCTCGAGGTCGATGACCAGCCCGGTCTCGCCATGCCGCACCTGCTCGGCGGGGCCACCTTCCTTCGCCACGATCGGCGGTATCCCCGAGGCCATCGCTTCCAGGACGGCGTTGCCGAAGGTGTCGGTGCGGCTCGGGAAGACGAAGAGGTCGGCGGAGGCGTAGGCGGTCGCGAGCTCTTCGCCGCGCAGGTAGCCGATGAAGGCGACATCCGGAGAGCTCCAGCGCATTTCGAGCGCCGGGCGCTCGGGGCCGTCGCCGACGATGGCGAGGCTCGCCGCGATACCGCGGGAGCGCAGGGCCCGGAAAGCCCTGAAGAGCGCGTCGAGGTTCTTCTCCCGGCTCAGCCGCCCGACGTAGAGAATGACGGGTCCGTTCCCGAGGCCCCACCGGGCGAAGAGGTCCGGCTCGCGCCGGGTGGGCGAGAACAGGTCGAGGTCGACGCCGCGCGGCAGGTCGCGCAGCCGGGAGCTTTCGATCCCCATCGCGGCCAGCTCGGCGGCATAGGAGGCGCTCGAGACGAAGACCTCGTCCATCTGGCGGTAGAACCATCGGATGTAGGAACCAGCGATCGCCTCCAGGCGTCCGTCGCCGCCGAGCGCCGCGACGTAGCGCGGAAAGTCGGTATGGAAGATGCCGGCGACCGGCACGCCGAGGAGCTTTCCTGCGGCGAGGGCAGCGAGGCCGACCGGCCCCGGGGTCGAGATCAGGATCCGGCCGTAACGCTCGCGCTCGCAGTGCTCGATGAGCTCCATCGCCGGAGGAACGCGCAGGGTGAGCTCTTCGTAGCGCGGGATCGGCGTCTCCCAGATCGGCGCGAAGTTCTCGCAGTCGAAGTCGTGGGAAGGTCGCGCGATCTCGCTCGTCAGCACGGTGAGCGGCAAGGAGCGCCTGCGGGCGAGAGTCGCGGCGCTCACGATGGTCCGCGAGACGCCGTTGACGTCCTGCAGGGTGTCGGTCGCCCAGGCGAGGCGCGGGCTCTTGGCCTCGAGGTGGGCGGCCGCCGCGAACCGCTGCGCCACCTGCCGATGCAGCGGCTCGTCCTTGTGCTGGAAGCGGAACGCGGCGAGGTACGGCGACAGCGCCACCACCACCGGTGCGAGGTCGGAGATGGCCGGCAGTGCGCTCATGATGTCGCCGCGCTCGAGCTCCGAGACGACCGCCTCGAGGGTCCTCGCTGCCGCTCGTTGGCCGAGGCGGCAGGCCGATTCGAACGTCCGCCGCTCGGCCTCGCGCGCCGCAGCGGTCTGGCCGGCCAGGTCCCGGGCCGGGCCGGAAGGCGGCTCCGGGCGCGCGAGCGGTACCGGTGGCGCGAAGGAGAGGAGCTTGCGCACCGTCTTGCCGAAGGCCGAGCCTTCCGGATTCGACGGGTCGAGCTCCCCCCCGGCGATGCGGCGCAGAAGGTCGGCCAGCGGGTCGTTCTTCCAGCGTGATCCGCCGAGCACCTTGGCGCGATAGTAGTCGTGGGCGAGAGTCTGAAAGCTCCGCGCGAGCTTGAGCGACGATCCGGCCTCTCCCCCGGGCCGGCAGCGGCCGGAGCCGACCTGCGCGAGGAACTCCTGCGGCGAGTCCGCGAGGACGGTCTCCGTCCAGGTCGTCGCGACGTAGATCCCGCCGTGGTCGTCGCTGCCACCGGTCGTCGCGTAGCGCGGCGCCTCTTCGGGATCGAGGTCGAGCGCCAGGCGGTGGCGCTCGGCGAGCCCGGCCAGGAGGTCCGGGGAGGTCGCTCCGAGAACGGCGTCGAAGAGCGCCGTCGCGCGCGGATCGCGCGTACCGTTGACCCCTTCGAACAGACGGAAGAGGACGAGGATCTTCTCGAGGTGATCGAGGGTCAGCCGATCGTTGACGCGGAAGAGCGGATGCGCCACGACATGCACGATGCCCTCGCTGCGGGCGTAGTCGCGGAACTCATAGAGATTGCGCTTCAGTCGCTGCAGCTCGCGATGCTGCGCCTCCGTGACTCCCAGAACGAGAATGTGCAGATCGCAGCCATCCTCCGGAAAGGTGACGGTCTCCTCGCTGGAGAGGAACGTTCCCGGCAGGTGAGCGATGTCGAGCGACCCGGCGATCGAGTCATGGTCGGAGATGGTGACGAAGTCCATGCCGCGCGCCTTCGCCAGGCGATAGATTTCGAGCGGCTCGGTGAAGCTCTCCGGTGCGCCAATGCGGTCGAGGTACCACTCACTCGGGCGGTCGGAGCGCTTGCTGTGGACGTGGATGTCGCAGCGGCTGAACATGGGTGCGATCTCCTCTCCGGCTGGGAGGAGAGCCTAGGGCCTGTGTGGGGCGTTCGAGTGACCGTCCCGCGGCGCCGGGGCGACGCTCGAGAACGTCACTTCGACGTCACGCCCGGAGAGTAGGATCATTGGCCTGCCGCGATCCGACCGCTGTCGAGGCGCCGGGTCCGCGCGAGCGAGGGCGAAATGTCGACGACCGTCAACTCTACTGTCAGCCTGCCGGAAGGCGGCACTGCGAACCGTGAAGCGGCGGACCTGTCGCCCTTCCTCAACCGTGAGCTCTCCTGGCTCGAGTTCAACGCGCGGGTCCTGGCCGAGGCCGGGGATCCGGGAGTGCCGCTCCTCGACCGGCTCAAGTTCCTCGCCATCTTCGGCGGCAATCTGGACGAGTTCTTCATGAAGCGCGTCGGAGGGCTGAAGCTGCAACAGCAGAGCCATCCGAACGGCCTGTCGCCCGACGGCCGAACGCCGGCGCAGCAGCTGGCCGAGATCGGCGCCTGGGTCCGTCCGCGCCAGCAGCAGCAGCGCGCGCTACTGCTCGAGAAGGTGCTGCCGGAGATTGCCCGCCACGGCGTGGAGCTGGTCACCTTCCGCGACCTACAGCCGGCAGAGCGCGCTCATCTCGAGAAGTTCTTCTCGAGCTTCGTCTTCCCGATTCTCACCCCGCTCGGGCTCGACACTTCGCACCCGTTTCCGTTCATCTCCAACCTCTCCCTTTCGCTGGCGGTCGCCCTGCGCTCGCCGGCGAGCGCCGAGGTCCGCTTCGCGCGCCTCAAGGTGCCGCCCAGCCTGCCGCGCTGGATCCAGCTGCCGGATTCGCTGCGCTTCATTCCGCTCGAGGTGGTGATCGCCGAGTTCCTCGAGCGCCTCTTTCCGGGAATGGAGCTCCTCGAGTCGTATCCGTTCCGGGTGACGCGGGCGGCCGACGCCGAGAAGCACGAGGAGCAGGCGGAGGATCTGCTCGAGTCGGTGCAGGAGGAGCTGCGGGCCCGGCGGTTCGCCGCGGTGGTGCGGCTCGAGGTCGTGCCGGAGATGCCCGAGTGGATGCGCCTGCTGCTCGCCGACGAGCTCGTGGTGGGGCCGGCCGACGTCTACGAGGTGCGGCCGCCGCTGGCGGCGCGCGACCTCTTCCAGCTCGCCGCGCTGAATCTGCCGGCGTTGCAGGAGCCGAAGTGGCGGCCGCAGACCCACCCGCGCCTCGAGCCCGCGGGCGACACTCGCGAAGTCGATCTCTTCCGGGTGATCCGCAGCGGCGACCTTCTCGTGCACCACCCTTACGACGCTTTCTCGAGCTCGGTGGAGCGCTTCCTGCGGATCGCGGCCGAGGATCCGGCGGTGCTGGCGATCAAGCAGACTCTCTACCGCACCTCGCGCAACTCGCCGGTGGTGCAGTCGCTCATCGAGGCCGCCGAACGCGGCAAGCAGGTCGCCGTCCTGGTGGAGCTCAAGGCGAGCTTCGACGAGGCCCGCAACATCGAGTGGGCGGAGGCGCTCGAGGGCGCGGGCGCGCACGTCGCCTACGGCGTGCTGGGCTACAAGACGCACGCCAAGGTATCGCTCGTCGTGCGCCAGGAGCCCGACGGCATGCGCACCTATGTCCACCTCGCGACCGGTAACTACAACACCGACACCGCCGAGCTCTACACCGACCTCGGGCTCTTCAGCTGCGATCCCGTTCTCGGCGCCGACACCGCCCAGCTCTTCAACCTGCTGACTTCGGGGCATATCGGAGACCAGCGATTCGAGAAGCTCGTCGTGGCGCCGACGAGCATGCGCCGGCGTATCCTCGAGCTCATCGCGCGCGAGGCCGGGCACGAGAGCCACGGCCGCCAGGGACGGATCATCGCCAAGATGAACTCGCTCGAGGATCCGCAGATCGTGCGGGCGCTCTACGACGCCTCGCGCGCCGGAGTGGAGATCGACCTCATCGTGCGCGGCGTCTGCCGGCTGCGTCCGGGCGTCCCCGGGATGAGCGAGACCATCCGCGTGCGCTCGATCGTCGGGCGATTCCTCGAGCACGCCCGCATCTTCCACTTCGCCAACGGCGGCGCCCCGGAGTATTTCATCGCCTCCGCCGACTGGATGTCGCGGAACCTCGATCGCCGGGTCGAGACGATGGTCCCGGTCGAGGCGCCCGACCTGCGCGCCGAGCTGCAGTCGATCCTCGACGTGCAGCTCGCCGACAACCGCAAGGCCTGGGTGCTGCAGTCCGATGGCAGCTGGAGCCAGCAGCGGCCAGAGGCCGGCGAGCCGGAGCGCAACAGTCAGGCGATCTTCATGGAGAACGCCCTCCGCCGCCGCGCGCGGTAGCCGGCGGCTAGCCCGCGGGCGGCGGTCTCCGGACGGGCTGGCGCGGCGTCTGCGTCAGGCGCCGACGCACGGGGGCGGCGAGGCGCTGGTCGAGCTCGGTGAGCGCCGCGACGAGCTCCTGACGGCGCGGGGCGCGCTCGCCGAGCCAGTCCTGCGCCAGCGCAGCGAAGAGCTCGCCCCGCCGTGCCCCCAGCCTT
>Ga0154020_10003193_pt1 | contig 19815 bp, 15 predicted proteins | sample Klosneuvirus_201_FD_109709 | JGI IMG/M metagenome (GOLD analysis project Ga0154020, IMG submission 109709) | Active sludge microbial communities from wastewater, Klosterneuburg, Austria - Klosneuvirus_20160825_MG | ecosystem: Engineered > WWTP > Aerobic digester > Activated sludge | place... | reverse complement strand
GGAAGAGTGTGGGACCCAAACCAAGAAGCCTTGCCTGTTTTCTGGGGGGGTTTCCCCATGCAAACCCCCGCCCAAATTACCGGGGGGGGGGGGGGGGCTGTCAAGACAGAACTGCCAAATCCCGGCTTCTTCCGCAAAGACCTCTCCCAGACCGAGCGCCACGCCGCCATTCAACCCAAGGCCCCTCCCCCTGCGCAGGGCACCACCGCACCGTGGGCTGCCCGTGCCGGTGACCAGAAGTGCCGCTTTGCTCTGCGTTCAGAGCTTGGGCCCGGCGTTCCTGACCGCGTCGGGCATGTCGAAGGACTTGTCGTTGTCGCGGAAGCCCTTGGCGAGTTTCTTGGCCTGGGCGTCGTAGGCGGCGCCGTCCTTCCAGGTGTTGCGGGGCATGAGGACCTCGCTAGGCACGCCCGGGACGGCCTTGGGGATGTTGAGGCCGAAGACGGGGTCCTGGTGGTAGTCGGCCTTGGCGAGGGAGCCATCGAGGATGGCGGTGACGAAGGCGCGGGTGTACTTGAGGCTGAAGCGCTGGCCGGTGCCGTAGGGCCCGCCGGTCCAGCCGGTGTTGAGGAGCCAGACGTTGGCGCCGTGCTTTTTGATTTTGTCGGCGAGCTGGTTGGCGTAGACGATGGGGGGTCGCGGGAGGAAGACGCCGCCGAAGCATGGGGAGAAGTTGGGCTGGGGCTCTGTGACACCGGCCTCTGTGCCCGCGAGTTTGCTGGTGTAGCCGTTCATGAAGTAATACATGGCCTGCTCTGGGCTGAGCTTGGAGACCGGGGGCATGACGCCGTAGGCATCGGCGGTGAGGAAGATGACGTTCTTGGGATGGCCGCAGACGCTGGGGATGACGGCGCCGTCGATGAAGTCGACGGGGTAGGTGACGCGGGTGTTCTCGGTGAGTTTGGCGGAGTCGTAGTCGGGGATCCGGGTGGCGGGGTCGATGACGGTGTTTTCGAGGACGGAGCCGAAGCGGATGGCGTTCCAGATCTCGGGCTCGCCGGTCTTGGAAAGCTTGATGCACTTGGCGTAGCAGCCCCCCTCGAAGTTGAAGCAGCCGGTGTCGGTCCAGCCGTGCTCGTCGTCGCCGATGAGTGCGCGGTTGGGGTCCGCGGAGAGGGTGGTCTTGCCGGTGCCGGAGAGGCCGAAGAAGAGAGCGGGGTTTTCGCCGGTGGCGCGGTCGACGTTGCAGGAGCAGTGCATGGGGAAGACACCGACCTCGGGCATGTCGTAGTTCATGGCGTAGAAGATGCTCTTCTTCATCTCGCCGGCGTACTCAGAGCCCAGGATGACGACGACCTTGCGGGTCAGGCTCTGGGCGATGAGGACGGGGGCCTTGTAGCCCATCCTGGCCTGCTCCTCGGCGGTGAGGCGGCGCTTGCCGGCGTTGATGATCGTCCAATCCTTCTTGAAGGGGATCGGGGCGCCCGCGGCCTTGCTGCCCTGCTTGATGAACAGGGTGCTGGCGAAGAGGCTGTGCCAGGCTTGCTCGGTGATGACCTGCACGCCCAGGCGGTGCTTGGCGTCGGCGCCGGCGTAGCCCTCAAAGACGAAGGCGCGGGGCTGCTGGTTGAGGTGGCTGACGGCGATCTCGAGGGCGGCGTCGAACTGGGCGGGAGTGATGGGGGTGTTGACCTTGCCCCACCAGATCTTCTCGTGGATGGCGGGGACGTCCTCGAGGTGCTTGTCCTTGGGGCTGCGGCCTGTGCGATCGCCGGTGAGGCAGACCAGGGCGCCGTTGGCGGCGAGCTGGCCCTCGCCCGCCGCGAGAGACCGCTCGACGAGCTCGGCGGAGGAGAGGTTTCTGAGGACGCGGTGGGACGAGAGGTCAAGACGGTCGAGTGCGGAAGAAGACATCAGCGGGTACTCCACGGTCCGGCGCGGGCTGCACGCCGCGCGGGCGGAATGTTAGGCGATTCCGGACCCGGCTCGGCGATTCGTGCGGGAGAGGCGCCCCGGAGCCGACGCCGGGTGACGTCCGGAGGGCCCGGGCATATAGTCTTGGCCCTGCGGCGGGCCTGCCCACGCGGGATCAGATGGTGGCCATAGCTCAGTTGGTTAGAGCACGGGATTGTGATTCCCGGGGTCGCGGGTTCGAGTCCCGTTGGCCACCCTTGTTCGGAAGGCGGACACTCAGCCCGGCGAGTCTTGGAGCCGGTCGAGGTCCTTGCGGCAGGCGGCGATGAGTTCTCGCAGCACGCTGGCCTCGTCCGTGGGGGAGGGTGGGCCCCCGAGCGCGGTGCAGGCCCGGTCGGCCACGCTGGCGGCGGCTTTCATCCCGAGCATGGCGCCAGAGCCGCGGAGTTGGTAGCACAGCTCGGCGGTGCGGTCGCGGGTGTGATCGGCGATGCTCTTTTCGAGCGACTGGACGAGGTCCTTCGCATACTCGGCGGCGATGGCGCCGGGCAGGGGCTCCTGGCTCGCGGGCGCCGTGGGAATGTCGCGGCTCTCTATCAGCAGCACCTCGCCCAAGTCCTGGAGCAACTGTGCCTGTGTGAATGGCTTGGGAAGCATGCGGACCCCGGGCAACTTCCAGACAGGGTCGGTGGCGAGGGCGGCCGGGTCGGCGGAGACAAGGATGGTGGGCGTCAGGGTGCCCTGGCTCCTCGCGGTCGTGAGCAACTCGGTGCCCTTTCCGTCCGGAAGGCGCGAGTCTATGAGCATGATGTCGAACTGCTCGTGGAGGCGCTGGAGCCCGGCCTCCAGGGTGCCCACGACGACCATCGAAATGGAGGACTCGCGGAGGAAGTGCGCGACGATCTTGGCGTCCAGCGGATTGTCCGCGGCGAAGAGCATGCGGCCCCGCAGGCGGGAGGGATCGACACGCTCGAGCGAGTTTACCTCGCCATGGGTGGAGGAGGCGACGAAGTCACGCAGACGGACGGGCGTCGAGAAGCGCAGGCCCAGTTCGTGGAGCGTGCCTCGGCGGTGGATACAGCGGCTGACGATGCCGGACCGATCGAGCGTCCCGCCCTGGAGTTTCGGCAGTTGCACGGTGCACTCGGTGCCCGGATGGACAAACGCGTTGTGGAGGACCGAGAGCCCGCCCTTGGAGATGTTCCGCCCGGCGAGCTTCAGCGAGACACACGACCCGCCGGGGTGCGAGAAACTGACCTGGATGCTCGGGTGACGGAACGGCCAGCGGACGAACTCGCGATTCGGGGCGGTGCCCTGCAACTCTGCGGAATCAAACCCATCAAGCACCGCGGCGAGCTCGCGCCCCGACAGTCCAACGGTGTTCGGCCGATCGACCGACGACACTCCGGCCCGTGCCGAGGTTCTGGCCACCCGTCCCGCTCTGTTCACCGCCATATGCAGGCCTCCGGGTGTCGCAGGTGCGGCAAGCCACGCACAGCATCGACAGCCGGGGATCGGTAGTCCACCGGATCGGGCGACCCGGAACCGCAACGGCGTTATGGGTCGCTACACGTCGAGGTTTTTGACTTCGAGCGCGTGGTCCTCGATAAATCTGCGACGGGGCTCGACCTCCTCGCCCATGAGGACCGAAAACAGGGCGTCGGCGTTGCTGCCCATGTCCCACGTGACCCTCAGCAGCGTGCGCCGGGTGGGATCCATGGTGGTCTCCCAGAGCTGCTCCGCGTCCATCTCACCCAGGCCCTTGAAGCGCTTGACCTGCATGCCCCGGCGGCCGATCGCACGCAGGCCCTCCATGACCGCTGGCAGGTTGGCGCACTCGACCTCGCGGGATGGAAGCGCCTTGGCCTTGGCGTCGTCGTGGGCCTTGTCGTGGGCTGTGTCGTGGGGCGCGTCGTCCGGCTCGCTCTCATCGGTCGGCGCGGGCTGTGCGGCACGATCGTCGCCCAGGACCCAGGCGAACCGGGCGGGGACTCTCTCGCCCGTCACGGCCTCACGCTGCACGCCGGAGTAGGTCTCCGCGTCCACGGGCAGGCCGAGCTCGCCGAGCTCCGCGAACAGGCGCTCGAGCTCACGGTTCTCGTGGAGCTCGCGAACGACGGCCACCTCTCCACGGCCGGCCGTCGGCGTCTCGTTGGACCGGTCCGCGAGGCGGAGCCCGCCCCTGGCAACGACGTCGAGCGATTCTCCCTCGGACCAGGCCCAGGCTTCTCCGCCGCGCCAGGTGACGCGATGGGTGGGCAGCCGCCCGCGGCTCATGGGGTCTGCCTGGCGTGAGAGGAGCAGGTTCTGGAATCGCACGCCCCGGCGCTCGGCGATCTCGACGAGGTCGGCCATTCGGCGGAGCAGGTGGAGGGCCCGCCGGAGCGAGACGCCCTCGAGGCGGCGGGCCTCGGTGCATGCGAAAGAGACATCGCCGACGGGGCGGACTTCGCGGACGATGAGAGCGGCGCCCTCGAGGCCCATCTCGACGAGCGTGTCGTCGAGGAGCTTGCCGTTGAGCACGTACGTGCCCTTCTTGGACCGGCCTCCCTTGCTGACCTGGAAGAGCGGTGGCTGGGCGATGTAGACGTGCCCGCGGCGGATGAGCTCGGGCATCTGGCGGAAGAAGAAGGTGAGGAGGAGGGTGCGGATGTGGCTGCCGTCGACGTCGGCGTCGGTCATGATGATGACCTTGCCGTAGCGGAGTTTGGAGATGTCGAACTCGCTGCTGATACCCACGCGGAGGGCGCCGATGAGGGTTCGGATTTCCTCGCTGTCGAGCATCCGGTCGATGCGGGCCTTTTCGACGTTGAGGATCTTGCCCTTGAGGGGGAGGATGGCCTGGGTCTCGACATTGCGGCCCTGGGTGGCGCTGCCACCGGCGGAGTCACCCTCGACGATGAAGAGCTCGCTGGCGTCGACGTCGCGGGTCTTGCAGTCACGGAGCTTGTGGGGCATCGAGCCGCTGTCGAGCGCGCTCTTGCGCCGCGTGAGTTCGCGGGCCTTGCGTGCGGCCTCGCGGGCCTGGGCGGCGACGATGCCCTTCAGGCACAGTCGCTTCGCCTCGCCCGGGTGGTCCTCGAGCCAGGAATCAAGCCCCTCCTGCACGGCCTGGGAGACGAAGGTCTCGATCTCCGGGTTGAGGAGCTTTTCCTTGGGCTGGTTGTTGAAGGTGGGGTTGCCCAGTTTGACGGAGACGATGGCGATGAGGCCCTCGCGCAGGTCCTCGCCGGTGGGGATGGGGTCCTTGTCCTTGACGATGCCGGCCTTTCGGCTGTAGGCGTTGAGCGCGCGGGTGAGGGCGACCTTGAAGCCCTGGGCGTGCGTGCCCCCATCGACGTTGTTGATGTTGTTCGCGAAACTGAGGAGCGACTCGTTGTAGCCGTCGTGATACTGGAGCGCGACTTCGCAGACCATGCCGGCCTGGGCGTCGTCTCGCCTCACATAGATGAGCTGGCTGACGGCGTTCTTGCCGGACATGAGGTGCGCGACGTACTCGGGCAGGCCGTTCTCGGCGCGGAGCGTCTCGGAGCGGACGCGCCCGTCGGCGGAGACCCGCTCGTCGGAGAGGGTCAGCGTCACGCCCGGGTTGAGGAACGCGAGCTCACGGAGGCGTGCGACCAGCGTCTCGTAGCTGAACGTGATGTCGGGGAAGATCTCCGGGTCCGGGCGGAAGGTGACGATGGTGCCCCGGGACCTTGCGGCACCGGCTGGGACCTTCCCGACCTCGCGGAGAGGGGACGCGACGCGGCCACGCTCAAAGCCGATGGAAAAGACGCGGCCATCGCGCCAGACCTCGCAGTCGAGGTACTCGCTGAGGGCGTTGACGCAGGAGACGCCCACGCCGTGAAGCCCGCCGGAGACCTTGTACGCGCTGCCTTCCTGCTGGAACTTGCCGCCGGCGTGGAGCTTGCTGAGGACGATCTCGACGGCGGGCCTGCCGTTGAGAGCCGGGTCCTCGTGCTTCATGGGTTCAACGGGGATGCCCCGTCCGTCGTCGCTGACACTGCACGAGCCGTCGGGCTGAATGGTGACCTGGACGAAGCTCGCGTGACCGGCCATGGCTTCGTCGATGGAGTTGTCGACGACCTCATAGACGAGGTGGTGGAGCGCGTTGAGGCCCGTGCCGCCGATGTACATGCCCGGGCGCTTGCGGACGGCCTCGAGTCCTTCGAGAACCTGGATCTGATCGGCGCCGTAGTCGCCGTCCACGACACCGACCGGAACTCCCACCGGCGCGCCCCCGAGCGCACCCACCTGCGCACTGTTGAGAGACTTGACAGCGGCGAGCGTTGGGTCTGGCAGGGGAGGGGAGTTGGTGTCGGGCATGCGGGTTCCGAGCGGTTAGGGTACCTGTCGCGTAGATGGGCGGTGTGGAGCACTGGTCTCCGGGCCGCCGCCGACCTGCGGCGGACGTGCATTATAGCGTGCCGCGTGCGTGTTGGCGCGGGCCAGGCGACTTCGCAAATTGCCGAGAAAACTAGCCATTTTCTGCCCTTTTTCCTCTCGTGCGAGAAGGCCCCGACGGGCCTGGGCAGGCGGCCGCCACAGGGTGCCGCGGAGAAGCGGGGGCGCGCCGCCGCCTCGGGTCCGCGTTGCACGCTTCCAAAAACCAAACATTATGCGAACTATTGGGTGTCCGGCGGCGGTGTGCCAACGATGGGGGACGGAAGGGGTACACAGATGTCCGAACTTGGAGCAGGACGCACAGGGCCGCTGACGATGGAGCCCATGATGCCGGACGCGGTTCGCGTGGCGCGGGTCGCCAGGAAGGAAGATCTGTGGCCGAACAGCGGGCCGCTGCCCTACTTCGCGGCGGCGGGTCTTGTGATCCTTCTGGTGGGCGTGACGATCGCGGTGCTTCGTCGCGCGGGCGTGCCCGTGGCGGCGTTCGGTCCATCGCAGGTCGCGGTGGCGGTCATGGGGCTGGGCGTGGGCGTGTGGGCGATTGTGCGGGCGGTGAGGCGGCGGCGCGCGAAGAAAGCGGCCGGCCCGGACGAGCAGAGTGATCCCGAGGCGCGGTTACAGGCGGTCGGCGATGCGAAGCAGACCGAGGAACTGCTGCGCGAGGTCTCGAACGTCTCGTTCGAGCCGGTGGTGATGCGCTGCGTGTATGCGCTCTCCCGCGGGCAGCGCACGCCCGACGGGAAGGTGGCGGTGCGGGGGGGGATCAAGCGGGGTCGCGTCAAGACCACGCACATGGTTCCGCGGCGGTCGCGGGTCGCGCTGGGGGTGTGCGCCGCCACCGGCGTGGTGGCGCTGATGGGCTTTCACCTGCTGTTCATGGGCGGAAAGTTCAACGTCAACTATTTCGAGGTCATCGCGGCGATGGTGGTCGGCGCCGGGGTCGCGGCATTTGTGTGCCCGACGTACGTGCGACTTGCGCCGGGGGTGCTGGACGTGTTCCACTTCGGGCTGCTGGGCCGCGGAGAGCCGGAGGTCGCCCGGTACGACCTGCGCAAGGCCCGGGTGCACGTGCATGTGCCGAACCACTTCGTGCGGATCGAGTTCCCGGATCACCCGGAGCGGTTGATGCTGTACGTGGACCTGAGGCGGCTGCTGGGCGGCTCGAGCCCCAAGGGCCGGGCGTTTCTGCTCGCCGCCATGAGCACGCACCCGACACCACCGATGCCCGAGGATCGGCTGGAATAGCGCTCAGCCGGCGCGGGCGGCGGGCTGGCGCGAGGCGACAAACAGGAACTCGGTGTTGGTGAGGTGGCCGGGCTCTCCGACCTTCTCCCCCGCGGGGTTGTAGATGCCGATCTGCGCACCGACGTACCTCTTGAATGGAACTGCGAGGGTGCGCAGGCGGGCCTGGCCTTCCCAGAGAGAGGTCAGGAGGCTCTCGATCTGGGCACGGGAGATGAAGCCCTCGTCGCTGAAGGAGAGGGCGATGACGGGGGCCCGGACGGCGTGCAGCACCTCGGCGAGGCGTTGAGCCGCGAGGGGCCGGGAGTTGAATGCGCTGCGGCGGGTGCGGACGTCGGTGCGCTTGCACGCCACGCCGTAGACCTCGGGCTTGTCCCATCGCACCAGGGACTCCCACACGTGGTAGTTGGCGAGGTACGAGTGCTGGTTGTAAGGCGGATCGATGTAGACGAGGTCGGCATCAAGAGAGCGGGCGGCGTCGAGGGCGTCCATTGAGTGGGCGGCGGCCTTGCCCCAGGCGGCCCGGGGAAGCACGTCGGGCACGCGGAGCTGCACGCGGTTGTGCGCTCTGGGGGCCCAGGACTTGAGATACGCCATTTGCAGGCCGGCGGTGGAGTCCACGCGGTCCGCGGCTTCCATGAGCGAGACGAGCATGACCGCCTCAAGCTCGGGGGGCAGTGACTTTTTGGCGATGGCCTCTCGGATCGCGTCGATGCGCTCGCCATTGCTCGGGTGCACGTAGCGGGACTGCTCGCAGAAGGTGCTGGTGAAGTACCCGGGCGAGCCCGGGAGCGCGTTGAACTCCGCGACCAGCGCGCGGGCGTCTTCGAGCACGTCCTGGGCGTCGGCCTGCACATAGCAGCGGGCGAGGGCGAGGGCGTAGGCGTTGTGGTCGTTGGCGAGGACACGGAAGCCGGCACGCTTGAGGGTGTGCCCGACGCGTGAGGTCCCGGAGAAGAGGTCGAGTACGGTGCGGACCCCGCCGCCCCCGGTGGAGGCATCTGCCCTGTGAACCTCCTCGAGGATGAGGGGCAGGATGGTGCGCTTTGAGCCGAGGTACTTGATCACACGCGGGAGCCCAGTGTCCGCGGCTTGAGGCCCCGCGGGGAGGAAGCACTGTACCCGCCAGACCCGCACCCTCCGGTGGTCCCGACCCCTACCATGGAACTACACGCGTGCGGACGACCCCGGGCAAGCCCTCGCCGACGACCCAAGACGACGCCGAAGACGACCTGCGTTTGGTCGAGGCGATTCGGCGCGGTGACACCTCGGGATGGTCGCGGCTTATCACCCGGTATCAGGACCGGCTGTACTCGGTGTGCTACCGCATGGTGCACCACCGCGAGCTCGCGGCGGACCTGACGCAGGACGCGTTCGTCAAGATCATCCAGGGGCTGGACAGCTTCGACGGGCGAGCGAAGCTCTCGACGTGGATGATCCGCGTCACGATGAACGTGTGCCTGTCGAGGCTGCGGTCCGAGAAACTGCGGAAGCACGCCAGCCTGGACGCCCCGGCGGGCGGCGGCGGGGACTCCCGATCAAAGCCCGCCCAGCCCCGCAATCACGAGCAATCGCGGGAACTTTCGCCGGATGACCGCGTCGATACGGAGGAAGCGCGGAGCCGGGTTCTCGAGGCCCTTCGGCGGATCGACCCGGAGCAGCGTGCCGTGATCATCCTGTGCGATTGCCACGGCAAGAGTTACGAGCAGATCGCGGAGGTGCTGGGGGTCGCGGTCGGGACGGTCAAGAGCCGGCTCTTTCGGGCGCGTGCGGCGCTGCGGGAGGCGGTCGAGAATCTGAGCGAAGCCCAGAGGGGCAAGGACCAATGACGAGCACGCCCGGACAACCACCCGCGGACAGGCCCCTGACCGAGGACCAGATCCTCGATCTGGTCGAGGGCCGTCTGTCGGCGTCGGACGCTGAGGCAGTGCTTTCCAGGTCCGGCCGCGCGGGGCTTTCGGAGCGTGTGCGGCAGATGCAGGCCCACCGCCGCGTGCTGCAGGACCTGCCCCTGGAGCCGGCGCCGCGGCACCTGGCGGAGCGCGTGATCGCGACGCTGGAGCGGGATGCGCTGCTGGGGCTGGCCAAGGGCGAGCCGGTTGAGGACCACATTCCGATCCACATGGGAGACCGGACGCGACGCGCGGGCCATCGCTCCTGGATGAAGGCGGCTCCCGGTCTCGCGCTCGCGGCGGGGCTTGTGCTGCTGGTCGGGGGCGGGGCGTACTGGTCGTCGCTGCTCATCGGCGGGAAGGACCGGCCTGCGACGCCGGTCACGCCCGGGCCGATCGCCTTGAAGTCCGGTGACGCGGAATCCGCGATCACTGCAGCCGGACCGGCGATTGAGATCGAGACTCCGGCCGCAACGGCTCTGGCAGCGGCCGACACGGCCCGCCACGCTCAGGCACCGGCGGCGGCCCCACTCTCCGCGGAGGACGCGGCGAGGTTGGCCCAGGAGGGGCGGCTGGTTATCCGGGTGGCCGCGTCCAGCACCCGTGGCATCGGGCAACTTGAGGCCATGGGCAACGGAAAGAACCACAGGACGTGGAAACTGCGGAAGGACGTGCCCGCGGGGGTTTCGTCGGCGATCCTCGCGGTGGTCGCCGCGGCCCCGGTGAATCCTGACTTCGTGGGCCCGATGATGGCGGCGTCGGAGCCCGAGCGGTTCGGCTCGGTCATCGCCCCGTTGGTCGGCCCGAGAGCGGCGCTGAACCTCATGCCCCCGCGCATCGAACGCGCGGGCGCGGCAATCGCGGGGAGCTACCTGCTCGAACTTCCGGCGGACGCGGCGAGCGTGGAGTCCATCACCACGCTGCTGGGCGATCGTCTCAAGGGCGAGGTGAGGCTTGAGATGCTGCCCGAGTCGGTGGACGCCCCGCTGGCCGACGATGCGGAATCTCTGACGTGGTGGACGCAGCCTCCTCAGCACTGGGCACCCCGAGCCGCGGTGCCGCTGGTCATCGAAGAGCGCAACTGAGGCCCCCGGGGCGCTCGCCACGAAGCCGGAACCGAGACAAGCTAGCAGCGTCTAACATCCGTCGACTCGCGCCGGGGGGTTCCGGGCGCGACACGGAGAGACCCCGATGCATCGACTGCCCCAACTCGCATGGCTGCCTCTTTCACTGCTCCTGCTGACGGCGTGCAACGCACCGCCCCGGGGCGAGCAGACCCGGCGCGTCGAGACGACCGACACCACCAAGGCCGAGCGGCGCTCGCCGCTGGTGCAGCCCGCGGCGCTGGTGGAGTTTTCCGACCAGGCGGCGCAGCAACTGGTTGAGGACCTGGTGGACCTGCCCGAGTTCAACACCGGGCAGCGCGTGAACGTGGTGTTCGGGGACATCGTGAACAAGACGGGGATCGTGCCGACGGCGGACTTTGAGGCGTTCCGGTCGCGGGTGCGGTCGAAGCTGCTGAGCAGCAGCGTGGCGCGGTCTCGCGTGCGGTGGATCGAGAGCCGCGCCCGGATGGACGAGCTGCGCCGGCGAGAGGCCGGGGGCAACCCCGGGCAGAGCCAGGAGCTGAACTGGGGCGTGACGTACTTCTTGAACGGCGAGATGTACAACGTGTCACGGATCGAGGGCCAGGAGGCGCACCTGTACATGCTCAACTGGACGATCAGCAACGCGGACTCCCGCGAGCTGATCTGGCAGAACACGTACGAGGTGAAGCAGACGCCCGGCAGGTGACCGGGGCCGGGGAGCGTCGCGATGAGCCGCACGGGCAGGATGGGCAGGGGCGCGCGAGCGCCGATCACGCCGGTGGTGCTGGGGGCCCTGGCCCTGGGCGCGGGATTGGCCGCGCCGGGCGTCCCGGGCTGCGCCAGCGCCCCGCGGTCCAGTGTGCTTTCGGTGGACGACATCGAGTTCACGGCGGGCGAACTGGTCCACAAGCTGTCGGATTCTGACTGGCTGCGCGGGCGCACGTCGGAATCTCTCCGCGTGGTCATCGCGATCCAGAAAGTCGAGAACCTCTCCTCGGACGTGATCCCCGAGCCCGACCGCTGGTACATCATGACCCGGCTGCGGGCGAGCCGGCCCATCGAGACCTATCGCAGGCTGTACAACGTGGCGTTCGTGATCCCGGCGGAGCACCTTGCGGGGGGCACCCAGAGCGAGGCGGAGCGGGAGATTCTCGGCGGGCGGCGGCCCACGCACGAACTCACCGCCACATTCAGGTCCGCGACGCGGATCGCGGGGCTGGACCGCACGGACGCGTACCAGTGCGAATGCCGCGTGACGGACCTGGCGAGCGGCGAGCTGGTGTGGACGGACACGGTGGAGTTCAAGAAGACGGCGTTCGGAAAGGCGTACGACTGAGATGAAGCCGCTGGGCGTCATTCTGGTGGTGCTGACGGCGGCGCTCTGGGGCTGCGCGAGCAGCGCGGACCGGGTGGACGCGCGCATCGCGGCGGCGGCGATGACAGGCCGCTATGGCGAGGCCCGCGAGAGGCTCGGGGCGTCGCTGGCGACCGACACCTCGGACCGGGCGTACATCCTCGACCGGCTGAGGCTGCTGATCCTCACGCTGGCCGACGGCCAGCCCGACGCGGCGGAATCGACGGCGAACGAGACATACCAGCTCCTGCGAACCCAGGGCCTCAACGCGGACAAGACCGCGGCGTCGGTGATCTTCAACGAGCGAGTGCGCATCTGGAAGGGAGAGCCCTTCGAGCAGGCGATGGCCTACTCGTACATCGCGGTGCAGAAGGCGATGCGCGGAGAGTGGGACAACGCGCGAGCCGCGGCTTTGTCATCGTTGTTCCTGCTGCGGGACTTCGGCGAGAACGAGCGGGGCGAGAAGCTGACTGGTGAGGAACTGGCACGCCGCGCGGCGGAGGCGGAGTCGCGTGGGGGCTCCGGGGACTCGATGATCGATCACGGGTACGCCGCCGTCAAGACCGATTTCGCGCTGGGGTATCTGCTGGCGGGGCTGGCGAACCGGGCCCTGGGCCGGGCGGACGAGGCGTCCGACAACTTCCGCGAGGCATCGGCGGTGAATCCGGCGCTCGGCCCCCTCGCGGAGCAGCTCCGCGCCGGCGACTTCAACACGGTGTTCGTCGTGGACTATGGCGTGGGCCCGCGCAAGGCGGCCTTCGGTCCGGACAACGCGCTGGTGCGCTTCGAGCCGGCGTGGCGATCGACCGGGCTCGCCATCACGTCCGGGGCCAGCGGCGGGGCGGCGCTCTCGGGCCTGCCCCCGGTCGCGGACGTGGCGGCGATGGGTCAGAGCCTGGCCTGGAACAACCTGGAGGACGTGCGTGCCGCCAAGAGCACACTGGGCAGCCTGCTGGTGGTGGGCGGGTTGGCGGTCGCGACCGCGCCGCAGGGAAGCAACGAGAGCGACGAGGCGAGGCAGAACCGGGCGCTCATCGGGGCGGGCGTGGCGATCCTCGGTGCGATCATGAAGGGCACCGCCTCGGCAGACACTCGGCACTGCGAGTTCTTGCCGGCGAACACGTACATCGTGCCGGCGCGGATCAACGAACCGGGCGCCAGTGTGACGCTGGAGGTGGCGGGCGACCCGGCCAGCCGCGTGGTGCTTACGGACCTTGCCCCCCCGCCGCCGACCGGGCCGCCCCTGCAACTGCGGTACGTGCGGCTGACACCATCACCCGGCGCGTGGCAGGCTTCGGGGACGCTGCGGTATTCAAACGAGCACTCGGGGCCCGTGGCGGGCGGCGACCTGCCCTTCATCATGGGGGGCATGGACGCGAGCCGTCCGTCGCCGGAGGTGCTGGCGCGGTACCAGTCATCCGGGCGACTGCTGGGCTATACCACGAACGATCTGGAGAACCTGTATCGCGAGGAGGGCATCAAGCTCACCACGGAAGAGGCGGGCGCCGCGTCGGCGCACGTGCTGGAGGGTGGGAAGTCCATGGTGCCCCCGCTGCCGGGCAGCGCGGGGTATCAGAGGCTGTTCGGCGAGGCCCACCCGCCCTATCGCCCGGTCAGCGACGCGCTGAAGCGCGCCATCGAGAACCTGAACACCCCGGCTGAGCAGCCCTGAGCACTGAGGAGAACACGCATGAGGACGAGCCATCGGATCATCGGAACAGTCGCGGCGGTCGCGGCCCTGCTGGGGCTGGGCGCGTGCCGGAACTCGGAGAAGGCCCCCTACGAGGGCAAGCGAGACACGCTCGCGACCAGCACCACCCCCGCGGGCGAAACGGCGTGGGGCCTGGTCGACCAGCCCGACGGCGGGCGGCGCGAATATCCGCAGATCACGGTGGACTACGGCCTGCGCAACCACCTGGCCTTCGGTGAGCCGGTCGTCGAGCAGCGCGAGATCATGTCCGTCACGGTCCCCTGCCGCCTGCTCGCGGACCGCTCGGAGTTCTCCCGCGTGCAGTACCGCTTCATCTTCATGAAGGACAACGGCACGCTCCTGCGCGACCAGCCGGACTGGCGGTTCATGAGACTGGACGCCCGCCAGCAGGTGTTCCTGCGGATGTCGTCCACGGACACGGCGGCGTCGTGGCGGCTGGAAGTGCGCGGGGCGCGCTGAGCATGTACGAGCTCACGATCGAGCACGCCTTTTCCGCGGCTCACGCCATCCGCATCGCGGGAGTGGTGGAGACGCTCCACGGCCACGACTGGCGCGTGACCGCGACCATCCGGGGCGACACGCTCGACGCGGACGGCCTGCTCTGTGACTTCCACACCGTGCAGGGGGCGCTGGCCGAGCTGTGCGCGACCTTCCACAACACCACGCTCAACGCGGTGCCGCCCTTTGACCGCACGAACCCGACGGCGGAACTCGTCGCTCGCCACCTGGTGGACGCGCTGGCCGAGCGGCTGGACCCGTTCCTGCGGCCCCACGCGCGGGTCCACAGCGTGCGGGTCACGGAGGCGATCGGGTGTGCGGCGGCTGCGTATCGGTCGGGGCGCTGAGCCCCCGCGGGGGGGGGAATCGCCCCGGCTTCAGAAGAGGGCGAAGCGAGCCGATAACTATGATCCCATCTGGTTCAGACCCAGTGACTCCGAAAGGCGCGGGCGCGTCCCGCGGTCGAATGCCAAGCGCCCACCGAAAGCCCCAGGCCCGCCCTTCCGGCATCTCATTTGTCGGCGACGAGGCGGCTCCGTCCTTCAACCGCGACCTCTCCTGGCTGGAGTTCAACCGGCGCGTGCTCGAGCAGGCCTCCGACCCAGGCGTGCCGCTGCTGGAGCGGGTCCGGTTTCTGACGATCTTCACGAGCAACCTCGACGAGTTCTTCATGAAGCGCGTGGGGCTGGTGAAGCGCCAGGTGCACGCGGGGATCGACATCGCCGCCCCGGACGGGATGACGCCCCGCCAGCAGCTCCAGCAGATCCGCGAGTTCGTGACAAGGCTGTGCAAGCAGCGGCAGCAGATCTACGCCGAGCAGCTCGTACCCGCGCTCCGCGAGGCAGGGCTCGAGGTGCTGGCGTACGCGGACCTGCAGCCCAAGGACCGCGTGTGGGCGCAGGATTGGTACGTGCAGAACGTCTATCCCGCGCTGACGCCGCTCGCGGTGAACCCGACGCACCGCTTCCCGTTCATCTCGAACCTGTCGGAGAGCCTCGCGATCCTGGCGGCGGACCCGACGAGGGAGCACGCACCGGTGCCCGCGGACGGTGAACCGCCGGACCCGCTGTTTGCGAGGCTGAAGTTCCCGGCGTCGATCAGGCAGTACGTGCCCCTGCCCGCGCGCGCCCAGCCGGGGCACCACCGGTTCGTGATGCTGCAGGACATCATCCGGAACAACCTGGACGACCTCTTCCCCGGGCTCACCATCCTGGAGCTCGCGAACTTCCGCGTCACGCGCTCCGCGGGCATCCAGAAGGACGACCTGGACACCGCCAACCTGCTGCAATCCATCGAGGCGGACATCAAGCAGCGCCGGTTCGCGCGTGTCGTGCGGGTGGAGGTGGAAGACGGCGCCAGCCCCGACCTCCGCCGCTGGCTGCTGGACAAGCTGAACGTGGATCAGCACGACGCGTACTACCGGACGCCGGGGATCGACTTCCTGGGGCTCGCGGAACTCTGCGACCTGGACCGTCCGGACCTGAAGTTCCGCCGGTGGAAGCCCGCGATTCCGCCGAAGCTCGCGCCCGCCGTGCTCGCCCCGCCGGGTGAGAAGGCGGCGGCGGCGTTCTTCGCCGCCATTCGCAAGCAGGACATCCTCGTCCACCACCCCTACGAGAGTTTCAACGCGTCGGTCGAGCGGTTCATCGCGGCGGCGGCGAACGACCCGGACGTTGTCACCATCAAGCAGACGCTCTATCGCACGAGCCCGGACTCGCCGTTCATCGAGAGCCTGATGCGGGCGGCGGAGGCGGGCAAGCAGGTCGCCTGCCTTGTGGAGCTGCGCGCCAGGTTCGATGAGTCCAGGAACGTGCGCTTCGCCAGGCAACTGGAGAAGGCCGGCGTGCACGTGGCCTACGGCGTGGCGGGCCTGAAGACCCACTGCAAGACCAGCCTTGTGGTCCGCAAGGAGCGGCACGGGCTGCGGTGCTATGCCCACCTGGGCACCGGCAACTATCACCCCAAGACCGCGCAGCTCTATACGGACTGCGGCCTGCTCACCGCGGAGCCGGACCTCACCGGCGATCTCGTGAACCTCTTCAACTTCCTCACCGGGCTGGCGGCCAAGCACGAGTACAGCACGCTGCTCGTGGCACCCTTCACGATGCGGCAGAAGTTCTACGACCTGATCGACCGCGAGATGCAGCACGTGCGCGAGGGCCGGCCCGGGCGCGTCGTGGCAAAGATCAACGCGTTCGACGACCGGGAGATGGCGGCGAAGCTCTACGAGGCGGGGGCGGCGGGTGTGAAGATCACGCTGATCTGCCGCGGCTTCTGCTGCCTGCGGCCCGGCGTGCCGGGGTTGTCGGAGAACATCCGCGTGATCTCGATCGTCGGACGGTTCCTGGAGCACTCGCGCCTGTTCTACTTCGGCGCGGGCGAGGAGGACCCGATCGACGGCGAGTGGTACTTCGGCTCCGCCGACTGGATGTACCGAAACCTCTCCAACCGCGTGGAGGTCGCCGTGCCGGTGCGGGACCGGGACGCGAGGCGGCGCCTGCAGCGCATCTTCGAGGTGCACCTGGCGGACCGGCGCTGCGCGTGGGAGCTCTCGCCCCTGGGGACGTACGCCCGGCTGGAGCCGGGGCGCGGGGCCGACCCGAACTCGCCGGAGGTGGCGGGCACGTTCGAGACGCTGATGCGTGACGCGTGCCCCGAGTGACGGGCGCGTGAAAAGGCCCCGCCGGGTGTGTCCGGGCGGGGCCTGGTGACTCTCGCGGATCAGAATCGCTTAGGGGCAGCCCGCGCCGCCGACGGTGTTGATGAGTGCGGAGACGTCGTCCTGGTCGACGTTGCCGTCGTGGTTGAAGTCGGGGTCGATGCCGGTGGGGTTTTCGCCGCCGCCGACGACGTTGATGAGGTACGACACGTCGTCCTGGTCGACGTTGCCGTCCTGGTTGAGGTCGGGGTCGCAGGGGGGCGGGGCGCTGGGCAGGGCGACGCGGATGAGGGCGTTTGGCGTGCCGAAGGCAGGGCTGGACGTGGTGTTGAGGTCGTTGCCGTCACCGTCGCGGAGGTTGGCAAGGAAGTAGGCGTGGCCGTCGGCGGAGAGGAAGAGGGAGTTGTTGGCGACAAAGGCGGCGAGGGTGTTGTTCCCTCGGCCGATGAAGGCGTTGTCGTCGGGGAGTCCATTGCCGTCGAGATCGACGGGGTCTCCCTCGCGGGCGAGGATGTGGGTGCCGTTGTAGATGAGGACGGTGTCGGAGCCTGCGTTCCCGCCGGCGACACTGGCGACAAAGGCGTAGTTGCCTGCGTTGTCGACAGCGAGGGTTGAGAAGGTGTCGCCGAGGTTCTCGGAGGACCCGGTGATGAGGGGCAGGCCGGTCTCTGCGACGCGGGTGCCATCGAGCACGAGCCAGTCCGGGGCGGTGGCGGCGGTGCCGGAGTTGTCGCGGCCGCGGGAGATCCAGTGGCCGCCCGCGCTGATGGCGGACTGGAAGATGTCGCCGAGCACGAGGGAGGAGCCGGGCACGGTCTCGTTGGCCTGCAGCACGGCGCTGCCATCGAGCACGAGCACCCGGACGGTTCCGGTGGTGGGGAGGGTGACCTGGCCCTCGGCGATCCAGTGTGAGCCGTCGGGTGTGGTGAAGAACTCGTTGGCGTCGATGGTGCTCCAGGGGCGGTTGCCCAGGCCTCCCATGGCGAGGATGGTGGTGACGCCGGTCTGATGGAACATGGCCCGGTCGTAGAAGATGGCGGGGCGGCGCGAGGTGTGGATGTTGTTGATGGTGCTGTCCTGGCAGCCGATGGTGCCCTCGTCGAGCAGGTGGATGGAGCCGACGGAGTTGCCGACGGTCTCATCGCCGGAGGGGTTGGTGTCGGAGAGGCCGGTGTAGGGGTCGAGCTGCTTGAACTGGAGGGAGAGCACGCCGCTGGTGGACCTGAGCACTCGCTGGCCGTCGGTGGCGCTGGTGGACCCCGTGGCGCCGGTGCGGGCGCGGACGGAGAAGGCGAAGTCTCCGGAGGTGTTGAAGCGACCGACGCCCGAGCCGATGAAGTCGTACCACCCGCCGCCGAGCGCGGGCTGGCCCTCCTGGATCAGCACCGAGCCGGTGTCGCCGGAGCCGAGCATGAGCATGGTCTCGAGGTCGGAGCCGAGCTGGGTGCGGCCCTTGAGCAGCCACTGCGTGCCGTCGGTAGAGCCCACGAGGTCTTCCATCGCACGGAACTCCGCGGCGACGGGGTTGCCGCTGGCATCCAGGGCACCGGGGATGGTCGCCGTGGGGTGGCCACCGACCTTGGAGTAGATGACCTCGGGGGTCGACTGGGCGTGGACGACAAGCGGCAGACCGGCGGCGCAGAACAACAGGGCGGCGGAACGCATGGCGATGCTCCTCGATGAACGGTCGCTCCGCCGCGATACGGCTCGCCGCGCAGCAACCACCCATTGTAAGCGGCCCTTGCGCCGCCGCAATCACAACACACACCGAACAAGGGGCTTGCGCGGCGGTTGGTACCGCCCGCGGGCATCCGGAATGGGGCGTCAGCCCTTCAGTGAAGCGAGGTCGATCACAAAGCGGTAGCGAACGTCGCTCTTGAGCATGCGCTCGTAGGCCTCGTTGATTTTTTGCATGGGGATGCGCTCGATGTCGGAGACGATCTTGTGCGTGCAGCAGAAGTCGAGCATCTCCTGGGTCTCGCGTATGCCACCGATGAGTGAGCCGGCGAGGGCTCGCCGCTGAAAGATGAGACCCATGACGTTGATGGGCGGGTGCGGGTGTTCGGGGGCGCCGACCAGGCACATGGCGCCGTCGCGCCGCAGGCAGTTCATGAGCGGGTTGAGGTCGTGGGACGCCGAGACGGTGTTCACGATGAAGTCCAGCGAGTTGGCGGCTTTGCCCATCTGGGCTTCGTCGCGCGATATCACGATGTTGTGGGCGCCGAGGCGGCGCGCGTCCTCCGCCTTTCCCGGCGAGGTCGTGAAGAGCGTGACCTCCGCCCCCATGGCGTGGGCCAGTTTCAGGGCCATGTGCCCCAGGCCGCCCAGGCCCACGACGCCCACGCGCGTGCCACGTCCGACCCTCCAGTGGCGCAGGGGGGAATAGGTCGTGATGCCGGCGCAGAGCAACGGCGCCGCGCCCGCGGGGTCCAGGGTCTCGGGGACGCTGAGCACGAACGCCTGGTCCACGGTCATCGCGGTCGAGTACCCGCCGAAGGTGTGGGGGCCGGTGCCGAACTTGTCCGGGCTGTTGTACGTGAACGTCGAGCCCTTCTCGCAGTAGTTCTCAAGCCCGTCGCGGCAGCTTGCACACTCGCGGCAGGAGTCCACCATGCACCCGACGGCGACCGTCTGGCCGACCCTGAAGCGCGAGACTTTGGCCCCCACCGCCGTTACGCGCCCCACGATCTCGTGCCCCGGCACGCACGGGTACACAGTGAAACCCCATTCGTTGCGGGCGAAGTGCAGGTCGCTGTGGCACACGCCGCAGAACAAGACCTCGAGTGCGACGTCGGTGGGGCCCGGGTCGCGCCGCTGGATGGAGAGCGGCCCGAGCGGCGAGGTGGCGGCGGGAGCGGCGTACGCGGCGTGGGTCGTGGGCATGAGCGTTCCTTGGTGCGGGCGTGCCAGTCTAGGAAGGTCGAGGGCGCTGGCGACGCGGGGCGGCGCGGAAAAGGGCCTGCACCGGCTACGCCCGCCTCAGGTCATCGATGGGGAACGCGGGGTTCGCGATCGGACGCAGCGCGAGCGCGAGGAGTGCCCGTTCGTCGTCGTCGCCGGCGATGCGATTGGCCTTGAGGCAGCCGCAGGCGGTGCAGCGGTGCAGGATG